>ERZ1026800.1528-NODE-1528-length-14345-cov-4.521241_pt1 | contig 14345 bp, 12 predicted proteins | sample MGYA00520873_ERZ1026800 | MGnify/ENA primary metagenome ERZ1026800 (study PRJEB33270, sample SAMEA104284475) | anaerobic digester metagenome | biome: Anaerobic digester microbiome; feature: mesophilic sludge digester; material: Anaerobic digester biomass...
GATTTAGAAGTGCCGCCTGTGCCTTGCTCATCCGGTTGACCGGTTCCCAATAAAACCGGGATTCCCACAGCTCCTGGGATATTGGATCCGCCGTGTATGTCCAGCGGGCACCGAAAGGATCAACCGGCTTGCGCCTTGCTTTTTGGTTCACAACCTCGATCACGTCTCCATTTCCCTCCCGGGATACCAGGAACACGGCGTCCAATCCGCCTTCAATGCTGGAGTGCCCGCGCAACCCGTTCCCGGCGCGCCCCGTGTTCTCCTTGCGTGAGTGGGATACGACGGTCAAAGCAGCTCCAACGTTCTCCGCCAAGTTATGCAAGTTCGCCATCACAAAATCCATCTCACTAGAATTCTCATCGCGCACACCTGCCGCCCGGAGGAGGGTATCCAGGATGATCCAGCTTGGTCTGTGTGGCAGTGTCAATAAAGCCGCCTGGAGTGCATCCACAGAAGCGCGCCGGGTTGCCTGGATGGTGGGCACCGGGTAGGACAACCAGTAAAAATCCGTTCCCGGCGGCGCCTGGTACCCGCGGGAAAAAGCCGCCAACCTTTCTGCGGTAACATCTTGCCCATTATCCAGGTCAACCCACACCACCGGCGCCCGGGTGGTCTTGAAGCCCGGGAAATTGTTGGTACTGCCAGGCATCGCCGGTAAAAATGGCTTGCCTGTGGCAACCGCCATCGCGGCATCCAGGACGATGGAAGATTTCAGCGATCCCGGATACCCGTAGAAAGCAGTGAATGACCTCTCCGGTATCACTCCGTCAATCAGCCAGGTCAGCTTGGGACGTGGTGCCAGGGCATCGTCCAATGCAAAAAAATGATATCCCATCACGCACCCCCACGCCGCAAAATGTTATAATTGAATTGTCCAGGTTCTTTCATGTTTTTTTCTCCAGCCAGCCCGCCGTCCGCCCGGCGGGTTTCGGTTCTTAAAATTCACGATTTCGCACCTGTCGCCGTAACATGCTCCCCTCCTGGACAGGCTGTAAAGCTGGTCGAGCTAAAATCAACCGGCGTAAATATTCCGATTGTGATACCCCGGCGCGTTCGGCGGTCTCCTTCAAAACCCGCGCCGCGTGCCTGTCAATCCGAATTTGGAATTTTTGATCTAGTTTCACGTGTCACCTCCCGAAAACAAAAAGGGCTAATCTGCATAAGCGCCAGGCGCGCTTTGCGTGATTAGCCTGAAAAAAATAATTTATATGTTGTTTTTTATAATCATCCGCCTGCAACGTCCAGGAAATGCAAGTCAAATGGAAAGCGGATTATCAGAATATATGCCGTATGTGATGATAAGTATACAAGTCATGACAATTCTGTCAAGAGTTCCCGCCAAATTGCCACACCCCCCACAAGCGCCGCGGATCCGCCAAAACATACTGAGTACCCCACATTTACCGGCTGGTTACTCGGTATGTGAGGATGAGAAACCTTAAAAAATCTTGCAACCGTCCTGGATATGGTTACAATCATAGTGCATCCAGGAATGAGATTCCAAAAGCAGCCGTTTGCTTCAGGAAAAAATCACTTTTTCTCATTCCAAAAAACCCAATATATGGCGGTCTATTGGCTGTATTTCCGCTATATGTGGTGGTTATCGCCCAAATTACCGCGTTTGCTTGCGGAGCAAAAGGTTGCAGATTCGAATTCTGCCAGGGGCACAGCTGAAACGGTGGAGAACTCTCCGCCGTTTTTGATTCCTTACAGGAATGCAAGCGAATAACCACATTTATTGCTTGTATTTCTGAATGATTTGTTATATGATTAGAAAAGTATTAAGTATTTGCGGAGGTGCTTATGATGATTTATGCTCCCGCGGCGCGGGGGCAGGGGTTGGTCGAATACGCCTTGATATTATTACTGATTGCACTTGTTGTTATTGTTTCTCTTGCGGTATTCGGAAGCTCCGTCGGTAATTTATACTCAAATATCGTGAGCCATATCCCCTGATCCTGCTCCCTCAAGCTCCCGCAACCCACGGGAGCTTGATTTATTGAGTGGTTGTCTGGACCCATGATTTATGCAGGAAGATGAAAGCCACCGCTGCCAGCAGCTCGGCAGCGGTCACAAACAGGTAAATCCAAGCCACCGAGGTTTCATAGAGGGCACCCATCACTGCACCTCCCACCAGCCAGCCCAAGCCGTAGATGGTATTAAAGATACCATAGGCAAAGGCGCGCTTGTTCAGGTGGGTGATGTCGGCGATGGCGGCGCGCATGACGGTTTCGTGGACCGCCATGACGATCCCCCACAGCACCGTCGCCCCCACTGCCATGCCGTATTGTGAGGAAAAACCCAGGAACGGGATGGCAAGGGTCGCCAGGGGGATGATTGCCAGGGAGACCAGCCCCCGTTTATCATAGAGTTTGCCAATCACCAGTGCCGCCAGTGCATCCACACCCATCGCAATGGCATACAGGATGGGGATCTGCATCGTGGGCACAACAGCTTTATCCACCCAGTGATAGGAAATCACCTGGAAGTTGGCGAAACCAGCCACCCCCAGGAAGGTGAAAATGGCATAAATCCAGAAGAGCTTCGAAAAACCCTGCCGGTCGGTGGCAAGGGGTGCTTTGCCGGTATCCGTCTCCAGCTTTTCAGGGTTAGGGACGCGCAACCGGGCGACGACCAGGGCTGCCACGGTCAATGCCGCCGGAATCCAGAGCAGCTGGAAGCCATCGCGGTAGTCGTTGCGGATGGCATACGCGGCGGTGAACAGCAGCGGTCCCGCCACCGCTCCAACCTGGTCTAGCACTTCGTGAAGGGCAAAGCCGAAGCCGCGCCCCACCTGGGTGGTGGCATGGGAGAGGATGGTGTCCCGCGAGGGCGAGCGGATTGCCTTGCCCACCCGCTCCAGGATGAGCAGCAGGGCGGCAATTTCCCAGCTGCCTGCCAGAGCCAGCAGCGGAATGCAGAAGAGCATGCCGTATCCGATGAAAGTTGCCATCCAGTAGCCATGGGTGCGGTCCGCCAGCCAGCCGGAAAGCAGCCGCACGGCGTAACCCAAAAATTCACCCAAACCGGAAACCAAACCCACGGCTGTGGCACCCGCGCCCAGCAGCAGCAGGTAAGGTCCGCTGACGCTGCGGGCGGATTCATAGACGATATCGCCCAGACCGCTTACAATGCCGAAGAGTAAAATCAGCTGCAGGGCGGCAGCCCGTCCGTTTATTCTGGCTGAATTGTTTTTATCTGAATTCATGAGTGGAACTCTCCCTCGTGCCGGGCAGAATGTCCCTTCATTCTAACCATGTTTAAATAAATGTAAAGAGAGGAAATCACACAAATGAATCAGGGGGGCTATAATTATGGCATGATTCCAAACCCGCTGCCCCCTGAATTCTATGACCGCGACGTGGTGGCGGTTGCCCGCGACCTGCTCGGCGGGATTCTCCTGCGGAAACTGGATGACGGCAACATCATTTTCGGCATCATTACCGAGACCGAAGCTTACCGGGGTCAGGAAGACCTGGCATGCCATGCCCGTAATGGACGCACACGGCGCAACAGCGTCATGTTCGGTCCGCCGGGGCGCGCCTATGTGTACTTCACCTACGGCATGCACTGGTGCCTCAACGTGGTCACCGGGGAGGAGGGCTTTCCGGCGGCGGTGCTGCTGCGCGCCATCCAGCCGCTGGAAGGCTTGGATATTATCGCCCGGCAACGCGGCAAAGCGGAAAGACGCAACTGGACCAACGGTCCCGCCAGGCTGACCCAGGCGTTGATGATTGACGGCAGTCTGAACGGCTGCGACCTGACCGACCCCGCCAGCCCGCTGGTGGTCCTGCCTGGAATCAAGCCCGAACCGGAGACCATCAAAGCCGGGGCGCGGGTGGGATTGGGATCCACCCCCGAACCCTGGCTGAGCATGCCCTGGCGTTTTACCATCCCGGAACAAAAGGAGGAATAACCATGTTCACAAATTCACTTCCCTCCATCGTACTGTACGGCGGCGGCGGTCACGGCAAGGCGCTGATTGACCTGCTGCGCGCCCTGGGAACCTTCAACCTGCTGGGCATTGTGGATGACCGCCTGCCCGACACGGAGACGGTTCTGGGTGTGCCGGTGCTGGGGACAGCCGCCATGCTGCCGCAGCTGCGCGATCAGGGCATCTCGCTGGCGGTCAACGGTGTGGGCGGGATTGGCAATCCTGATGCCCGGGCGGCAGTCTTTGAGCGTCTGGAACGGCATGGATTTTCCTTCCCCGTTCTGGTGCATCCCAGTGTGGTGATGGAACCGAGTGCAGTTTTGGATCCGGGCGTGCAGGTATTCCCGCTCGCCTACGTGGGCACCGAATCCACCGTGGGTTTTGGGACGGTGATCAACATCGGGGCAATTGTCTCCCATGAATGCCGGCTGGGCAGGGTGGTGAACCTTTCACCGGGGGCAACCCTGGCAGGGCGGGTGACCGTGGGGGATTATACGCAAATCGGCATGCGGGCTACGGTCAACCAGGATCTCGCCATCGGCGAGCGGGTGCGGATTGGCAACAGCGCCACAGTAAAATCGGATGTGTCGGATTATACGATTATTTATGCCGGGACGGTGTATCCGCCGCGGGGGGTGTGACCGGGGGGTGGGCGGAATATCCATCCGGATTTGACAGGATTGATCCAGAAATCAGGCATCCCCCGTCATTTTTACAGGGGGCATCAATCCTTGATATGGGAAATATCCCGGTTGGACAGCAGCCGGCAGCTCATGAACCCCCTGAACCCGGTTGGGTTATAAATCCATGATCATGTAACGCTCACCCCGGCGAAAGCCGCGTGACTGGTAATAACGCCGCGTGCCCACCGCGGCGATCACCGCCAGCCTCTGATAACCATGCCCCCGGGAGATTTCAACCGCCTTTTTAATCAAGCGCGTGCCCAGACCGGAATGCTGGGCGGCGCCCGCCTGACCCTTGCCCACCCCCAGCGACTGACCATAAATATGCACCTCGCGGATCAAGGCAGCCCCCTGCAGGTCGGTAAGTCCATCCGCCACCCGCGCCGCCCCAGCCGGCTCCGGCAGGGAAAGCCGCAGGTAACCCGCCAGTTTATTTTCAGAGGTGACATATTGGAGGAAATGCTCCCCGGCATCGGCGGCGTGATAAACGTGGTCGTCGAGGGTCAAATCCGAGATGCTCACCGCCTGGCCGCGGATCTCACGACAGCGGATGCAGTGGCAGACCTGCCCGCGGCGCGCCAGTTCCTTCAGCACGTCCTGGCGCAGGCTGGTGCGCCGGTTGCCCGCCACCACATGGTGCGAAGGGATATCGCGGATCACCCGGTTCACCCGGCAGTAGGGGGGAATGCCGGGCTTGACGTCCGCAATCAACTGAATCAGTTCATCCATTGGGTAGGGTTGATACTCACCCCTCTCCCAGTACTGGTACAGCCCGGCGGATTTCATGAGCTGGGTGGGGTAAATCTTGATCTCGTCCGGGCAGTAGTCCTGCCACAGGCGGGCAAAATCCTGGCGGTCGCTCGCAGGTGTGGCGCCCAGCAGATTGGGCATCCAGTGCAAAACGATCTTGAAGCCAGCCGCCCGCAGCAGCGCCGTTGCCTGCAGGGTCTCAGCGGCGGTATGTCCGCGCCGGTTGAGCGCCAGGATGCGGTCGTCCATGCTCTGGGCGCCCATCTGCACCTTGGTCACACCCAGGTCGCGGAACCATGCCAGTTGTTCGACGGTGATGGTGTTGGGGCGGGTTTCCACCACCAGACCTACATTGCGGCAGGCGGCGGTTTCGTTGCGGCGCTGGGCTTCAGCCAGAGTGGCGGATTCGACGCCGTTCAGGGCGTCAAAGCAGCGAAGGATGAATTCCTCCTGGTAGGAGCGCGGGTATGCAGTCCATGAGCCGCCCAGGATGAGCAGTTCGATTTTGTCCACCGGGTGACCCACCGCTAGATAGGAATCCAGCCGGGACCGGCATTGGGCAAAGGGATCAAACTGGTTTTGGAATGCCCGCGCCGCCCCGGGTTCGTCCACCAGGTAGGATTTGGGCATGCGCTCATCGGTGGGGCAGAAGATGCAGCTGCCCGGGCATGGGTATGGCTTGGTGAGCACGGTGACGGTGGTGACGCCGGAGAGGGAGCGGATGGGCTTCATGCGGATGCGCGCCAGCAGGGCATCATCCGCCTGCCATTCGCCGGATTCAACCAGCCGGCGGTATGCCGCCACCAGTGCGTCCTTGCCCAGGTAGCCCCCGCCGGGCAGGGGATGCCGCCGCAGGGCGCGGTAGGTATCGGTGCCGCCGCGGATTTCATCCAGCACGATGCGGGCAAGCTCGAGTTTTTCAGGTGTGATATTGCGCAGTTTATGCCATCGGGTCATCATGGATGATTGTAACAGATTCGAGAGGGGAATGAAATTGTACCCCGAATGACAGGCGCCTGGAGCCGGGTGCGGTCTGTGTGTGAGCGCCCCAGCCGGGAAGAGTCATCCCCAGAATATTGGGTTTGCAGGTTGGGTTGAGGGGGATTAACCAGGGATCAAATGATTCGACAAGGCGTCCAAACGGGTGTACCCCCCTGAAACCCAACACCCTGCCAAAAATCCATCATCTATTTACCCAGATCACAGATGTCGCAATCCTCAAAGCCGCTGCTGATCTGCCAGCCTGCTGCATACCAGCGCAGGTATTCCTCCAGATGCGCCCCCCAGTAACCGGCATCATGTCCGCCGGACCACAAATGCCACTCATGAGTGACGCCCAGCTCTGTCAGGCGCGCCTCAAACCCGGCGGCAGACTTGAGATACGGATCCCGGTCGCCGATATCCAGCCACAGGCGGGGGAACTCATCCGGCGGGATGTCCCGCACCCAGCCGTTCAGTCGTGTGATATCACCGTAAAAGGTGGGCATGCTGTGCCCGCCGATGGAACCAAAGGTCTCCCAGTGGTCCAGCCCCAGGTTCAATGCCCAGCACGCCCCGCGTGAGAGTCCCCCGATGGCGCGGCAGCCGCGCCCGCTGCAGACCGGCAATCCAGCATCCACCCAGGGCACCAACCCCCCGGTAACCGCCGCCCCAAAATCGCTCTCAAAAGGGTTTTCCAGGTAGTCCTTCTCGGTGGGCATCACCACCAGCAGAGGTGGGATTTCACCCGCCGCAATCAGTGCATCCGCGGTTTCCGCCAGACCCAGCTTCAGCCACAGCCCGGCGCTGCTGCCCTGCCCATGGAGCAGATACAGGACCGGGTAGCCGGATGGGATATCCACCCGGTAGCAGGGCGGGTAATAAACGATGAATTCCAGTTCACCGTCGAGCGGTTCAGCCGGAATGGAAAAGGTTTCGGTGTGTCCGGCGCTTTCCGTGCAGGCGGGCAGTGGTGTGAGTGTGGGCAGCGGCGCAGGTGTGAAGTCCTGGGTTGGTGTAAATGTGGGGAAAATCGGGGTGGGGGTTGGGGTTTCCAGCACGGGGATGATGGATGGCGCCGTAGTGCAGCCTGCCAGGATCCCCAGGCACAGGATCAACGCCAAAATGCGGTTCATGTTCCCGATTATACCGTCATTGGAATATGCCGGTGCTTACCCACACTGTCAATCGGGAGGAGTAAAATGATATATCATATCCCATGTTCTTATCCCTTCAATTGGAGCAACCCCATGGACTGGATCACCGACCCAAAAACCTGGATCGCCCTCATCACCCTGGTGGCACTGGAGCTGGTGCTGGGGGTGGATAATGTCATCTTCATCTCCATCCTTGCCGGCAAGCTGCCCCCGGAACAGCAGACCAGAGCCCGGCGCACCGGCATCAGCCTGGCGGTCATCACCCGCTGCCTGCTGCTGCTCTCCCTCTCCTGGGTGATTGGGCTGAAACAGCCCCTGTTCAACATTTCCCGGTTCACCATCTCCGGCAGGGATGTCATCCTCATCCTGGGGGGGTTGTTCCTGCTCTATAAAGCCACCCACGAAATTCACCAAAAGCTGGAGGGGCAGGAGGGGCGCTCCTCTGCGCGGGTGAAGGCAACCTTCGCCAGTGTCATTCTGCAGGTGATGCTACTGGACATGGTCTTCTCGCTCGATTCAGTGATCACTGCGGTGGGGATGGTGGACGAACTGGTGATCATGATCATTGCCGTGGTGCTGGCGGCGGGTGTAATGATCTGGGCGTCCGGTCCGTTGAGCACATTCGTGGAGAATCACCCCACCATCAAGATGCTGGCGCTCGCTTTCCTGCTGATGATCGGCTTCACGTTGATTGTGGAGGGGCTGCACCAGCACATCCCCAAGGGCTACATTTACTTTGCAATGGGCTTTTCAGTGCTGGTGGAGATGCTCAACCTGCGCCTGCTGAAGAAAACCAACCAGCCCGTCAGGCTGCGCAAATCGTATATGCCGGAACCCGACCTGGTGAAATTTCCCAAGCGGTGAGGGGGACCGCCTGCATCAGCCATCCGCCAGGGGCGGCTTGCGGCGGTGCCGGGTGAGACCCAGGGCGGCAGCCCGGCTGATGGACTGCTCGCGGGTGCGCGCCCCGAAGCGCTCCTTGAGGGCGGTGATATGCCAGCGCACGGTGCGCACTGAAAGCCCCAGCCGGTGGGCAATCTCCTTGGTGGTCAAACCCTCCGTCAGGGCTTGCAGCACCTGCAGCTGGCGCGGGGAGATGCCGCCTGCTGCTGGCGGGGCATCGATTGGAGCCGCGGGAAAGATGATCACCACCCAGTCGAGGTTGAGTGCCTGCAGCGGCTGGGGATCGGCATCAAAGGGCGGGGGCGGCTTCCAGATGCCGGAATCGACTGCTGCCGCAAGCGTCGCCGGCGGCAGGGAAGTATCCAGCAGCAGAAAGGTCTGGCAATTGGGGAGAAAAAGCAGGCGGGTCATAATATAGAAATCTTGTTCTATTATTATGAGGGTTTGGAACCGGTTTGTCAAGGGGTTGGGGGTGTTTCATGGAATTCATGCTGAAGGAGGATTGGGCGTCCATGGGGGGCAGACTCATTTTGACCAGCCTGCATGGCACCACTCCCCTGGGGTTGAATTTTGGCAGGCGGTCCGACCAATCCTCCCTTCTGATCCAGTCGAATTGCATGTAAAATTCATCCAATGAACCCTTCACTCAAAATTCTCTTCATCTCCATCTTTATGGAAGGCGATGGCGGCGGCGAAGGCCGCGTGGCATATGAGATGGCGCGCTGGTTTTCCCGCACCCACCCCGTGGTGATGCTTTGCCCGGGTGAAACCACCCGCCTGGTGGAAGACCCCGACGGTTTCCGGCGTTTCGAGGTGCAGGCTGTTCGCCAGGGCAACCTCTCCATGCCGCTGCTTTCGGGCATCCATGTCCACCGCATCTTCAAATTCCTTGATGAATTCCACCCGGATGTGATTCACATCCACGATCCCGCCCTGCTGGGTGTGATGGGGCAGCTCTGGGCAAAGCTCAACCGGGTGCCGGTGTTTTACACCGCGCATATCCTGCCCAGCCGCGCCCTCGATTTTGGCGCCGGCGAGGTCTCCCCCCTGAAGATCGGTCCCATCAGTGAAGCTGTTGCCGAGCAATATCTGCTGGATTTCTACTCCAACTGCGATGCCGTGGTGGGTTTGAATCAGACCGCTGTTGAAGAGGTGCGTAACTTTGGTTACAGCGGGCGCATTTTCATGATTCCCAATGGGCGCAATCTGGGAATGTTCCAGTCCTGCGCCTTTGCCAACCCGGCGGCGGAGGTTAAAGAACTTTTATTCACCGGCTTCCTCAGCAAGCGTAAAAACCAGGCATTCCTGCTTGAGGTGATGCGCTGCCTGCCCGCCGGATATCATTTGACACTCATCGGAGAGCCGCTGGTGGCGGACTACCTGGATGAATTAAAAAGGGTTGTTGACAGCCATCATCTACAGGTAACATTTGCCGGGCAATGTTCCCAGGAGCAAATTGTCCAACACCTGGAAAAAACCCATGTGTTTGTCTCGGCATCCAAAATGGAGGTGCAATCGCTGGTGGTGATTGAGGCTCTGGCTTCCGGCACGCCGGTCGTGGGATTATCCAACGAGACGGTGGACGAACTGGTGGATGGTTCCACCGGCTGCCGCCTGCCGAAGGACGCCAGCCCGCAGGAATTTGCCGGAGTGGTGCAGCATATTTGCGAACTGCCCGCCCCGGCATACCAACAGATGTGCGAAGCCTGCCGCAGCCGGGTGCAGGAGCTGGATTGGGAGAAGATCATGCAGCGGACGGTGGAATGCTACCAGGGGGTTTTGACGGAGATGTCCGGAATTGAAACTGAAACCACCCCGCTGATGGAGTTGGTCGCTGGCATCCATGATGAACGGCTGCGGGATGAGATCAACGGGATCATCTCCCGCCTGACCCTGCAGCCCGGCGTCACCCCCGTCCAGCAGGCAACGGCAATCTGGCTGGCATGGTTAAACATGACAGCTTCGGTGGCGGGATATTACTGGTTGAAAATCCCCGCCTCGACATCCTTGCGGGAGATTCCCTACCGCCGCCGGAGGAAGAAGGGCTGATTTTTACGCCCATCCTGAATCTCATAAAAACCGAAAATTACCTCCCGCCTGACAAGTCAGGCAGGGGTGCCATTTCAACCCGCAGCCCGGTCTACAATACTGCGCGGACTGGGGCGTACGAACGGCGATGCTGGGGGGTTGGACCCAGCTTCTCCAGTGCGGCGCGATGGATGGCGGTGCCGTAGCCCTTGTGTCTCGCCAGACCGTAACCCGGCAGCTGGGCATCCAGTTCCACCAGCCGCGCATCACGGCAGGTTTTTGCCAGCACTGAAGCCGCCGCAATCGACAGGCAAATCCGGTCACCGTGCACCAGCGGGGTTTGCGGCAGGTCAACCGCCGGCAGGCGCAGGGCGTCAATCAACAAATGATGGGGATGGGCTGCCAGCTGCTCCAAAGCCCGCTGCATTGCCAGGCGCGTGGCGGGCAGGATCCCCATTTCATCAATCTCTTCTGCTGATGCCCAGCCCACTGCCCATTCCAGCGCCTCCAACCGGATCACCTCCGCCCAGCGCATCCGCTGGAGGTGGGTCATCAGTTTGGAATCACGCACTCCCGCCAGCCGGCTGCAGAGGGCGTCATCCTCCCCCGCCGGCAGCACCACTGCTGCCGCTGCCACCGGACCTGCCCAGGCGCCGCGCCCGGCTTCATCCAGACCGGCAACCAGACCCGCTCCATTCCCCCAAAGGGCATGCTCACGTTCCAGCCCCGGCGGTGGAAAGCGGCTCACTTTGGATACACCCCCCGCCTGCCATTGCGGCGGATGGCAAGCAAATCCCGCAGCATGCGCCAGGAATCGCGCAGCACCTTCACCCGGCTGTCCGGGTTGAAATACCACGGGATGGGCAGTTCCACGATGGCGTACCCCAGCCGGCGGGCAATGAAGAGCAGCTCCACGTCGAAAGACCAGCCCATGATGGTCTGGTGGGGAAAGAGGGCTTCCGCCGCATCCCTCCGGAAGCACTTGAAACCGCACTGCGAATCCTGGATGCCGGGCAGTGCCAGGGTGCGCACCAACCAATTGAAAACCCTGCCAGTCAGGTGGCGGTATTCCGGTTCGTTGTAGCGCACCGCGCCGGGCGCCTCGCGCGAGGCGATCACGATAGCGACATCCTCCATGGCAGGCGGCAGAAAACGGATCACTTCGGTGATGGGCATGGCAAGGTCCACATCCAGAAAGAAGCGGTATTCACCCGCCGCCTCCAGCATCCCCCGGCGGATGGCGAGCCCCTTGCCGGGCTCCGCCTCGTGAATCACCCGGATGATGGGATTTTCGCGGGCGTAGCCCTCGGCGACCTGCAGAGTGCGGTCGGTTGAGCCGTTTTCGACCACGATGATTTCGGATGGATAAGGCTGGGACTGCAGGAAGCGCATGGCATGTTCCAGGGCGTGGGGAAGGCGTTCCTCCTCGTTATGTGCCGGAAAAACCATGGAAAGAAAACAATCAGCCATGCCGTCCCATCCTCCCTGTCAATTTACAATGGTCGGGGTGGGCGGACTTGAACCGCCGACCCCCGCGTCCCAAACGCGGTGCGCTGCCAACTGCGCTACACCCCGGCGGATTGAGTATACCCGCGCTGATATTGAGTCGTCAAGAGATGGGATTTGTCAGAACTGCCGCTTGAAAAGGCATTTTTGGTCGCTTTTACCTTACATCTTTTCCCTGAAGATGGGGGTGCGCGCCTGGATGACCACCGAGCAGATCGGCACCTGCCCATCCGGGTAATATTTTAGCGACTGACCGTCCAGGTCCACCTCCGCCCGCCCCTTGGTGGTGTGCACTGACGCCCCCAACGGAAAATGAACCTTGGGCAGGTATATTTCCAGGGGAGCCTTGATGCTCATATCCGGGCGGAAATCCACCTGGAAGAACCCCGACCTGTAATTGAAGTACACCACCAGCAGTTCACCCGGGACGCGCTGGACATATGGGCGCACAACCACCTTCAACGCCCTGCCGCCGTCATTCAGATCGCCGCTGCCGGTCTGTTGATCGCGTGAGAAAATGGAAAGATCCTCATCGTTCCAAAGGTCGCCGCGGTCGTTGGTGTTATCGGAGGTGTAGTTCCACAATGTAAAATTGACGAAATTCTGATCCAACGCCTGCATGATGTCATCCATCGCCTTTTCCTGCCGGTCAAACCTGCCGGTTTTGTAGGCTTTCCTGTCATCCAGGTCGAAGGGAATACCGGTTTCGCCGATGACAATCGGGACATTCCCCAGGTCGCGTTGGGCGCGTTTCACCAGGCGCCCAATTTGTTTAATAAAGGACAGCACACGTTGACCCCGGGTGAAAACAAACCGCATCGGTTTTCGGGTTGTATCCAACCCAATCCAGGGGAGGTATTTCTTAATCGAGAGGGTGATGCCGTCGTACCAGTGGGGCGCAAAGACCACACTTTCCATCCCCTGCAGGCTGAAGCCATCCTTCCCGTCGTGCATTTCAGGCGGGGGCGGGCAGACAAAGATCATTGCCTTTGAATCCACCGCCTGAACCTCCCGCGTGTAGCGGCGTACAAAGGGTTCAAAAAACTGCCGGCTGAAGTTCACCGGTTTTCCACCCGCCATGCCAAAATAATCCGGCTTGAGCAGCCGGGGATTCCCCGACCGGTCCACATCCCACACGCCGTGCTGCTTCCAGACGCATTCAAAGCCCGGGTAAAAGATGTTGACGCCCCCCTCATTCAGGCGGATGGTGCTGCGGCGCGCCCAGGGCAGTTTGCTGGGCAGGTATTTCACCTCCTGCGGGAAGCCGGAAGCCAGCAGCAGGCTCTGGTAAAGGGTGGGTGCAGCGCCCTGGGCGATGACTTCCAGCGGAATGCGGTTGGCATCGCGGCAGCCGATGAAGCCCTGCGAGGGCTCGTTCAAGGTGTCGTAACCCAGTACATGGGGGAATTCCTTCAACCGTTGTACCACCTGGCGAACCGCCTGAATATAATGCCCTTGAAGGTATTCCTGGACGCGCACACCGTCTATTTTAAAATCCGGAGCGAAAGTATCACCCCCGAAGAAAAGGGTGAACAGGGTGGCGCAGGCATATTTGCTGTAATTGGATGACCAGATCATCTTTGGATAGGGGTCGCCGCAATCCTGGTGGTTGAAGGCGGCTCCCGCCTTGTGGAATTTGCGGAAATCCATCCCCAGCTTGTCGAAGGTCCAGGCGGGTGCCCCGTCACCGCCTGAGAAGCGGCTCCAAACATCCTGGTGGGGGTCAATGAACAGGCAGAGGTCGTATTCCCCCGCCTTTTTCACGATGGCATGCAGGTAATCGAGATATGCCTCGTCGTAAATACCCGGTCCGGCGTGCTCAATAGCCTCCCAAGTGATCAACAGGCGCAGGAATGTCAAGCCCCACGATCGCAGGCGGCTGAAATGCTCGTCCGCTTCATCCAGAGGGAAGGGGCGCCCCACGAAGCTGGCACCGTAGGGGTCCAGGAAGCTGTTGGGGTTCCAGGTGGCGCCGTGGGGCGAGACGGGGACCTTGCTGCTGCCGCCCAGGTTGACCCCGCGCAGCAGGACGGTCCGCCCATCGGTGTCAATAAAATGATTGTTGCGAATCTGGAACATGGATCCCTCCGGTCAATGTGATGATCTTGATTATAGCTGATAGACATTGGGTTATGAGTTACAATATGGATTGTAAATTCATTAAATTATACAGGTGGACCATGACCAAACCATCAGGGCGGGAAAAACAAATAACAATATTGGTTCTGGTTTTTTGTCTGTTTTTGGCTGCTGTCATCCGGCTGCAGGTGATTCTTGCATCCCCCTACCTGCTGAATGACGGTATGCTGTTTGTCACCATGACGGAGGATATGCAGGCGGCAAACTACCGGATTCCAGAATTTACCACCTACAACCAGGCGGATCAGATCCCGTTTGCCTATCCGC
>ERZ1026800.1531-NODE-1531-length-14329-cov-4.048021_pt1 | contig 14329 bp, 13 predicted proteins | sample MGYA00520873_ERZ1026800 | MGnify/ENA primary metagenome ERZ1026800 (study PRJEB33270, sample SAMEA104284475) | anaerobic digester metagenome | biome: Anaerobic digester microbiome; feature: mesophilic sludge digester; material: Anaerobic digester biomass...
GGTCTGGGAGCTCCACTGGCTGCCGGCTTTCTGGATGAAGTAATTGCCTTCGGAGGAAAATATATGATTGCCTGCGGTGGCAGCGGTGTACTGGACCGCTCGCATGATGTGGGACATTTGTTTATCATTGAATCCGCCGTAAGGGATGAAGGAACATCTTATTATTATCTCAAACCCGATCGCGAGGTATCCGCCAGTCCGCGCGTGACTGCCATCCTTTCGGAAGTTTTGGAGGAACAAAATCTGCCGGTGCACACGGTAAAATCCTGGACAACCGATTGTTTCTACAGGGAAACCACCCGGCGCAGGAATCAACGTTTGGCGGAAGGTTGTGAAATTGTCGAGATGGAAGCGGCAGCGTTTTTCGCTGTGTCGCAATTCCGCGGTGTTGAATTTGGTGAAATTGTGTATGCCGGGGATGTGGTCGTCCCGGGTGAGTGGGATAGCAGGAAGTGGCAAACCCGCAAGGATGTCCGGATGGGGTTATTCCAGGTGGCGGTGGAAGCTGTTTCCAGGTTGTGATTCCATGACTTAAACAAGAAGACCGCCACGAATGGCGATCTTCATGTGGGCTGCGGCACCCTTTATCGAACAAGGAGGGGCGCCGCAGCCTTAAGGTAACAACTATCTATCATCGACACCACCTCCTCCTTTCATTGGGATTGCTTTTTTATGGAGGATTTGCTTGTGTAGTATTGCACAAAGCCGATTCAAAGTCAAGTCACATTTTTCATCGCGGACCGGATATCTGTCACCAGTCTTTCAAAAAGGTAAAGCGGATTGCCGCGCCGTCTTTCGTTATTTGTGGGGACATGCCGAGTACTTCAATCCAGGTTTGACCAGGTTTAAAGGCAAAGGGGTTGCCATTGTCATCCACCAGGGTCACCGGATCACTTTCAGAGAGGCGTTTCCATTGAGCCTTGTAAATTTGCCCATCGCGGGCAATATAGGCATCACCCTGACCCAGTAATAATGCATCCGGCATTTCCACCTGGGGATTGGGTTCACGATCTTCATGGCGTACACATAAAATGACCAGGTTATCCGCTGCAATGGGCTGCTTGTTTTGTAAATCAATCAGTTGGGCATACGCCTCTCCGGCTCCGTTAAGGTCGTTTTGGGTGTCTGAAAAGCGAAGATAACGACCGGTGTTGGCATCATAATCCCAACGGTTGTAGATCGCTGCAGAAAACCGCACAAAAATTTGAGGGGCGGCTTCACCACCCATCGGAAGAACCTGATTGAAGTACATTCCATCCAGGTTTTGCCTTGAATTGTCCACTTTCTCTCTGGATAGAATCTCTCCGATTAACCGGGTATTGGTTGCCAGGAAGTTGTTTCCGTTCGGATCCTGCCGGAAGACAGCAGGCTGGCTGCGTTCACTTTCCAGGATCAGCCGGTCAGAAAATTCAGCATTAACCAGACGTGCGAACACCCGCGGGTCTGCACTGCCAAAAATAAATATACCCTTGTACATGCGGATGATATGCATGTCAAAATGGCGTGCCGAGCGAATGGGAGCCACCAGTTCAGCATCCCTGCTGTAATAAATGGCGGCGAAGCGGGTGGAACCTTCTTCGGTATAATACTCATACACGATATCCGCCTGGGACAACCCGGATTGGGGGCGGTCAGCCCGGGGCAGGTTTTCCACCTTGATGATGATGGGACGGCGGTTTAACAAACCTGGATCATCGGATTTTAAACCAGTCAGCGGGTCAACGTTTTCAGGGAAATTTGCCGGTCCATATCCTTCCGGAGGATAGGAAGGTGTGGGTGATGGTGCCAGTGTGGGAGTTTCAGTCGGGGTTGGTGTGAGGGTGGGCTGCAGGGTGGCAGTGGGAGGGAGGGAAGTGGGAATGGTTGTGGGTGTGGGAGAGGCGGGATTTATGAGTGTACAACCTCCAAGTGCCACCACACTGAGCAACAGAATAGCGATCCGCATGAATTGATGCATTCCAAGTCTCCATGTTGAGATATACGAGGATAATGATACTCCAGATTGGAGGAATATACTAATTGATAAAGGGATCAACGCCAGTCATATAATTACATGACGGGCGGATCATGCGGGAAGTTCCTCAATCCAACAGGTATAATAATCCCATGAAAAAATTGGGATTTTTCCGAAATTATTGGCTGGGTACTGTTGCAATACTGCTATTTTTGAGTTGGATCATCTACACCCCTCCAGGGTTATCCGGTAAAGTGGATGCAGTTGGGTATGCGGTTTGTCATCAGATTGAATCCCATTCTTTTTTATTGGGTGACCATGCCATGCCAATGTGCGCCCGTTGTACCGGGATGTACCTGGGAGCGTTATTGGGGATTATTTATCAAATGCCCTGGAAGAAAAAGGGAGGCTTGCCATCGATTTTTATATGGATGGTGATGGGGCTTTTGGTCATCCTCTTTGCCGTGGATGGCGTAAACTCTTATCTTCACTTCTTCCCCGATGCCCCGCATTTTTATGAACCGACCAACGTAGTGCGCCTTGTGACAGGAACCGGGCTGGGCTTGGGGATTGCCATGATTCTGATGCCCATCTTTCAACAATCCATCTGGCAGGATTGGTCGGAGCACCCTGCAATCGAAAATTGGAGATCCCTGTTCGGATTGTTTGTTTTTGCAGGTGTCTTGATTCTGGCTGTCATCTGGAACCAATATTTCCTCCTCTATCCCCTTGCGATCCTCAGCGCAGTTTCTGTTCTCATCCTGTTGACATTATGTTATTCAATCCTCTGGGCGCATTTTCTTAAGCGGGAAAACCTGGCTAGAACCTGGAGGGATACATACCCTTTCCTGACACTGGGTTTTATCACCACTATCTTCCAGGTATTTATTTTTGACATTGTCCGATATATGCTGACCGGAACCTGGGGAGGATTTGTAATCTAGATCTGTTGGGAGGATCAAGCCCCACCTGGAGTGTAAAAGTCCGGATCCGTGGGTGTTTCACCGGAAGGATCCCAGACATTAACCCAATCACCCAATTTTGCCCAGTTGTAAACCCAGGCGGCATCGCCGATTGACAGGTTTATACATCCGTGGGACTGGGGATAACCAAACAAGGTCCGCCAGTATGCTCCATGGATGGCACGGGCTTCGTCATAATAAAGAGTGTGGGGTACATTCTCAAGATAATAATAATCGGAACGATCGGGTTCGAAGGAACCGCTCATGTTGGTTTTTTCGAGTTTGTCGTAAATCTGGAACAACCCGGGTTTGGTGAAAAATGGATCCACACCAGTGGCAACCAGAGTTGCGAATATGAGTTTACCATCCTCGTATACACCCAAGGTTTGCTCGTAAAGGTTGATGTCAATCCAGCGACCATTGTCAACCCCTTCCGGTGGGGAGGTGAGGATTTCCATCTGGCGGATATAACGTCGTTCCACCCATTTGTCCAATCCAATCATGTACCACTTGGTGTTATCGATGGTCTGTATGTCATAAATCTGGACGATTGTTTCGCGGTACAGGACGTTGTTGGTTTCAGGTGCGGAATAACCCGGGGCTGTGCGCGGTTTGACTTGATCCACAATCCACCCAAATGAATTGGAAGGTTTTCCCGCCATTAACAAACCTTGATACCTTCCAGAACGGATGCAGCAGGATGCATCAATATCTCCCGCCCGAACCCATAAACCGGAGGTCAGCGCATAAAAAATTCCTTCAGAACGTTCCACCCGTTGAGAAATGGCAAGATATTTCATCAAACCTGGTCCCAGGGTTTGCACAGGATTCCCGGAAATGGCGTCTTCAAGGGATGTGTACATGGAAATGGAGCCGCTGGTAACGGACAGGAAGGAGTCAGTTGCATATTGGAGGGCTGGATCAGGATGTTGCACAGGCAGGGATCGGAATGGATACGATATTCCCTTTCTCAACATTTCGGTTAAATATGCGGACGGACCGAAAGGCAGACAATCAACCGGTTCCACAGGATAAGCAGCCGGCAGGCATAAGGGCGGATCTGAATTGATTTCCACCTGTAATTTGGAAGCTTGCGCCGGTTTATTCAATAAGCCTGCCAGTAACAGCAGGGTTGTGATCACCAAGATGCCACGTTTCATTGTTAATCCATGCTCCGGCAACTATTGTAAACGGTTTTATTTGTTTTTGCGAATCATCGTACTAAATGAAGTCAACTGTGAATCAGGATTTAATGTCCAGTTCAGTTGACCCCAGATACAATCAAAGGCATAATCGTATTGAGGTAAATCGATGCGCAGCCGGAACTGGATTTTTATTATTGTGATGCTGTTGATCACAGGGTGTACCCCTGCCGTGGTGGAACCCACTCCCACGCAGACGGTTACATTCACACCTCAGCCGACTTTGACATTGACTCCCCGACCTACAATTACCCCTCAGCCCACAACAACCATTACTCCGACACCGCGCCTGGATACGTTGGATACGCAAGGTCCCTGGCTGGTACTGCCCCAGCAGGATGGATTAATCAGCGTCAATTCAGATGGTTCCGGTGGGGTTGTGACATTTGGCTGGATTCCATTATTAACTTCACCTTCACCCCGGGGACGTCAGGTGGCGGTGATTACCACTGCCAACCGTGAAACCAGGCAGGGAATGGCGTTGTATATGATGAAATTCCCGGGAGGCGAATCCAATTTCATTGTCCCTCTCACCAACGATGTCACCGAACCGACTGGTTATGATGCCCCCGGCACCCCCACATTTGAAGCCATGCGTGCCATAACCACCCAATCCAACCTGGTCTGGTCGCCGGATGGCAGGTTTCTGGCATTTATCGGGGCTGAGGATGGTGAATCAGCAGATTTGTATATCTACTCCACCGTGGATGATCATGTCCGCAGGTTGACGGACTCCCAATACCATGAATATGCACCCACCTGGTCACCGGATGGGCAATATATTATCGTATATGCTGCGGATAATTTCAGCACCAGCGCAGGATATGATATGGTTGGCGGTTGGGCAGTCCGGGTGTCGGATGGCGAGCTGAAACCGCTTTATGGTCTGCCGAAGGATTCAATTGAGGAACGGGTATACGGCTGGGTGAATGAACGCACTGTGGTTGTGTCTACTTCAGATGGACATTGCGGGTATCATGACTTGAGGACGTACAATTTCGAAACACAACTCACCGTACGCATCCGGGATGGTTATTTTGATAATGCCTGGCTGGCACAGCAGGCAAACCAGGTATTATTCGGATTGAGTGAGGATTTGATCGTCCGGTGTGATCTGGATTTCGAACCTGGTGTGTATCTCAACCCATTGGATCGAGTGGAACCGTATCATTCATTTGGAGCTTATCCGGATGACATCAACTGGGTGCCCCAAGCGGGGGCATTTTTACTGACTGTTGGAGACGAATTGTGGGAAATTAATGGAACAACGGGAGAGGCAGAGCTGCTTCCTTCACCTGATTCCGGTCTGCCGGTCGTCAGCCCGCGGGGCAATCTTTGGGGCTGGGCATTGACCAATGACAGCGGGGCGCCAGGTTTATGGTTGGGCAGGTACGGTCAGATGCCTGTCTGTGCCGTAAATGAAGCAGTCGATGAAATGACCTGGGCGCCAGTGGGTGACTCCCTGCTTTATTATCAATGGGAAGGTGATTTACCGGGGCTTTACTGGATGCCTTCCATTGACCAGGCTCCTGTCTGGTCTCAACCTTATGCCGCTGAATCTCCTTTATTCTGGGTGCTGCCATAGGAGAAATTATCGATGAAGCGATCCATATTAATGGTTTTCATTCTGCTTTTAAGCCTGCTGGCTGCCTGTACGGCGGCACTTCCAGCTGAACCAATGGAACATAAAACTTTAATTCCAAAATTGCCGGGTGGTTTAACACAAACGGTTTCCGTTGAACAACCCGCGGTTATCGCAGCCCGCAACGCACTTGCCGTCAACCGGGGGATTGATGCTGCAACCATCCAGTTGATTGGGATGGACCCGGTTGATTGGACGAATTCCTGCCTGGATGTCCAGGTTACCGGTCAGGCATGTGAACAGGTGATGACGCCTGGTTATCGGTTGATCTTTGATATAAGCGGGGAGCAGGTGGAATATCGAACCAACCTGGCTGGCGATGTGGTTATGGAGGCAAAGCTAGAATCACAGGGTTCCCTCCCCAATGCAGTCCTGTTGACGCGTGTTCAGGCGTCGGAAACCTGGCTGATTCCTGCAGAACAATTTCAACTCATCCATTTGGATGAAGTGGAGTGGTCCAATGGCTGCCTGGGGGTTGAAAAACCGGAGGTGGGATGTACGGACATAATCGTACCAGGCTATCGAATTATTCTTGAAGCCCAGGGATATCGTTATGAGTATCACACAGATCTGCTGGGCGAAGTGATTGTGGAAGCTGCTGCACAACAACCCACCCTGGGAGATCCCCAACTCGTCTGGCAGGGGGGTGAAGAGGCGTGCCGGATTGCTCATATCAATGAACGGGGCATGGATTACGGCTCCTGTGAAGGGATATTACCGGTTGTACTTTTTACTGAACCCCAAAGATCAGTCGAGTTATTAAATTTGTTAAATTCCTATACGACATTTACTGCCCAAACATCAGCCGGACTGGTGGAGTTCATGGGAAAAGTACAGGAGCTGGCAAGCCCGGTGGAACAGCGGGCGGTTGCAGAGTGGGCTGCTGCGATCGTTTCCAGTTATATGGATTTCGACCAGGAAGCAGGAATTGGTTTTCAATGGAAGCGAAAAGGTGGGATTGCAGGATTGTGCGATGAACTGGTTGTGTTTGCCTCCGGATTTGCAGAAGCCTCTTCATGCAAGGGAAATGACGGGAGTTTGGGAAAATTTCGCCTTACTTCCGGACAATTGGAAATAATGTATGGCTGGTTGGATCATTTTGAGCCATTTACATACGAGGAATCCGATCAAGCTGTTGCGGATGCCATGACCAGACTGGTAAAATTTAATGGCAGGGGAGTTGCCGAGGCGACTCAGGCGGACCGTGCAGCCATTCTGCTCATGGCGGATGATTTATTCAGTCAAATACCCTGATAATGGAGGAAACCATGTTGATTCATTCTGCTTCCCAGCTTTTAACTTTGGCAGATGGACCCCGACGAGGAGCCGAGCTGGGGCGCTTGAATATAATAACAAATGGAGCGATCCTGGTTCGCGGTGAGATCATTGAAGCTGTTGGTGAGACAGATGATCTCCTGCAGCGTTATCCGGATGAACCCCGGCTCAATGCTCAGAATCGGGTGGTCATGCCCGGTTTTGTGGATCCGCATACCCACCTGATCTGGGTGGGGGATCGTGCTGTTGAATTTGAAATGCGCCTGGAGGGTAAAACCTACCTGGAAATCCTGGCTGCAGGCGGGGGAATCCTCTCGACAGTACGGGCAACCCGGGCCGCCTCGCTGGAGGCACTCAAAGCGGAAACACGTCCGCGGTCAAGGATGATGCTGGAACTGGGTACGACCACCGCAGAAGCAAAGACAGGTTACGGTCTGGAAGCTGCGAGTGAAATGCTTCAATTACAGGCGTTATTGGAATTAAATGCCGAAGGTCCCCTGGAGATTGTTCCCACCTGGTTGGGAGCTCATGCCATTGCGCCGGAATACAAGGATCAGCCGGATGCTTATACTGATTTAATTTGTTCAACAATGCTTCCCGAGCTCCGGCAATGGTGTCAGGTTAACATTCCCACCGGATCATTGCCTTTTGTGGATGTATTTTGCGAAACCGGGGCATTCAGCCTGGCACAGTCCCGCCGCATCCTGGAAACTGCCAGATCACTTGGCTTTCCATTGAAAATTCACGCGGATGAGTTTGACAACCTGGGCGGGGCGAGTCTGGCAGCGGAATTGGGAGCGGCTTCTGCGGATCACCTGGTTAAAACATCCCCAAAGGATGTTTCAGAGCTGGCAAAAAGCGATACCGTCGCCGTGGCACTGCCCTGCACTCCCTTTGGGTTGGCAGAACCCCATTACACACCCGCTAAAGCCATCCTGGAATCCAACGGCTTGCTGGCAATTGCATCGGATTTAAATCCCGGGACTGCCTGGTGTGGAAACATGCAGTTCGTAATTGCCCTGGCATGCCGCTATCTTAAATTGACACCCGCCCAGGCAATTGGCGCTGCAACCATTAATGCTGCTGCAGCCATACAGCGGGAGGATCGGATTGGCTCGCTCGAAAGAGGGAAGCAGGCGGATATTCTGATATTATCCGTGGGAGATTACCGCCACCTGGGGTATCAGTTTGGGATTAACCTGGTGGAGACAGTCATCAAGCGGGGTCATTTATGCTGACACTGGAACAGGCACGTTCCTGGTATCCACACTCCGATGCTGTACATGGATATGATCATGTCAGGCGGGTGTATTTTATGGCGGAAAAATTGGCGCTGATTGAAGGAGCGGATTTGGAGATCGTCCGGGCTGCGGCACTACTCCATGATGTGGAAGGCAGTGAACCGGGAGGAGAGAATCGACCCAACCATCATCACCAGTCTGCGGATTTTGCGGCTGAAGTCTTGCACGCCGAAGGTTGGGATGAAGGACGGATTGCCGCCGTTCAACATTGCATCCGCGCCCACCGTTTCCGCGGAGATGGTGAAGCTCCGCAGACCTTGGAAGCCAAGGTTTTATTCGACGCTGATAAATTGGATGTGCTGGGGGCAATTGGTACAGCCCGGACCATCGCATATGCGGTCATAGCCGGCACACCCATTTATGAACAGCCATCGCGACATTTTTTGGAGACGGGCAAGGAAATCCCGGGGGAACAGCATAGCGCTTACCATGAGTATCTTTTCAAGCTGCGCCGGGTCAAGGACCGTATGCATACTGAGTCCGCCCGTGCGTTGGCGGAGGAGCGCCATGCTGCCATGGTTGCTTACTTTGAACAACTGGATGCAGAAATGCGTGGGGAACGGTGAGGTGAAAAAACCGGGCTTACACTCTCGTAAGGTGTGCCCGGTTCAGCTTGAATAAAATGAAAGGGAAGGATACAATCACATCATGAACCCGACTGGAAAAATTCTGATCGTTGAAGATAACCCGAATGTTCTGGAATTGCTGGAAATCACCCTGCGTTTTAAAGGGTATCCAGTCGCCACTGCCCATGACGGCGAAGAAGCCATATCCATCATCAAACAGGAACATCCTGCACTGGTGATCACGGATATTCTCATGCCAAAAATGGATGGTTTTGCTCTGGCACACGCCCTTCGTAAGGATGCTCATACAGCCCACATTCCCATCATTTTTATCTCCGCCACTTATGTGACTCCGGAAGACAAAGCATTTGCCCTGAGCCTGGGTGCGGTACGTTTTATTGAAAAACCGATAGACACCGATGACTTCCTGCTGACCATTGCAGAAATCATGACCCGGGGGGTAGCGGCTGTACCGCTGCCATTGGAGGACGCTGAATTCTTCTCGCGTTACCGGGAACGGTTGGAAAATAAGCTGCGGTATAAAAATACCCAGATAGCCCGCACGGAACGGCTTTTGGAGAGTCTGCCGGTTGATCAAAAACCCGCGTTTGAATCCCTTCTGGGGCAATCCATCCGGGATCGGGATGAAATTCAAAGGGATATCAACGATTTGTTGAAAATTCTGGGACAGTAATTTCCTGGATAGCTTGACAACAGATTCATCATTTATCGGTTTACTGGAATTGATGCATGACCAATCATCTGCCTGAATTAATTGACATTATCAAGGTGGCGACGGAAGCAGGCGCCATTTTGCGGGAAGGGTGTGGAAAGAAACACCAAATTAAATATAAGGGACCGGTCGATCTTGTCACGGAGATGGATCAACGTTCTGAAGCCCACATCCTGGCTCAAATCCGATCGAAATTCCCGGATCATTCCATCCTTTCCGAGGAATCCGGAGACCATGACGGTTTACCGGAGCATTGTTGGATTGTCGATCCCCTAGATGGAACAACCAATTATGCCCATGGATTGCCCATATTCGCGGTTTCCATTGCCTATCAACACCGGGGGGAAATTACACTGGCTGTGGTCTATGACCCGATGCGGGATGAATGTTTTTCAGCAGAACGCGGGCAGGGCGCCTGGATGAATGGTGAGCAAATCGAGGTTTCCACTTGCCCGTCACTCGACATATCCCTGCTGGTGACTGGTTTCCCGTATAACATTCGTTCCAACCATGATACAAACCTGCCTTATTTTGCAGAATTTGCAACCAAAAGCCAGGCGGTCAGGCGGCTGGGTTCCGCAGCACTTGATTTGTGTTATGTGGCATCCGGTCGGTTGGATGGCTACTGGGAATTGAGGTTGAGCGCCTGGGATGTGGCAGCCGGAATGTTGATTGTCCGTGAAGCTGGTGGAATGATAACCGACCTGGACGGGGGACCGAATCCCCTCAAACCGCCTTACGCGTTGATCACCGCGAATCCCGTTTTACACCCGCAGATGCTGGCGGTGATCCAGGATATAAAAAGCCGGATCTCAGAATAATCTGATCCTTGAAGATGGATCGATTATCCATCGGTTAAGCTGACTGGTAATAAGAATTGACCCGGATCGATCTTGGTTTGTCATGGATGGTTAATTTGGTATGACAAATCAGCTGATCAGCCGGGGAACCAGGCTGGCAGCAATCAACCGGTAGGCGGGATGTTCAGCCGAGGCGTACATCTGGCTGTGGTGTACCGGAGGATAACCGAGATCATATATTTGATTGGAAAATTGTAAAAAGTCATCGGTTCGCAGGTTGGGAAGTTTACCCACCACTTGCAGCCGTTGAACTTCCTGCCAGACAATCCGTACATCCTCAGGTTTCCCCCAGGGCATCCGGCTGGTCTCCAGGCAGAGGTCTGCCAGACGCTGAAAGGAATAATACCGGGCTTTATGTACTTGAAGATTGACGCGATGCAGCAAACCATCCGGACGGATGGATTCCGTTAGGGGTATTAAATCCATGGGTGGAACGGATAGATATTCTTCAGCCAGCCGGTTGATGAAAAGCACTTCCGATGAAATGATATGTTCCGGACCGCAGATTCCCTGGTACAACAATTTATAGACATCCTGTGATTGCATGGCGGGATGAGCCATAAGATGTCTGTATAGAAATTCTGGTAATTCCTGCAGAAATTCAGCGCTTATCATGATTTGATTATATACTTGCCTGCCAGGAGATGTAAGCAGTTATAATCCTAGATGTGAAGAAGATTTCATGGTTCCTTTTGATCATGTTGTGTCTGACAGCCTGCTGGCGGACCCCGCCTTCGTTGGTGCAAAATATGGGGACACTTGGGGCTGCGCCTGTTGAAGAAATTGAAATTCCTGAAAAAGATGTGGTTCTCATCCCTCTGGAAGGACCCATCAAGGCAAGCCAGAGTGAACTATCGGGTCTGGCATGGTTTGAAACAGACGCGGGAAATCTGTTATTGCTTCTACCTCAATATCCCGAACGATTTACCGGCGGTGATGAGGGGGCAATATTTGCCCTGAATGAAAGGGATATCATTTCCTGGTTGGATGGAAAAAACACTGAATCATTGATGCCAATCCAAATTCCATTTTATGCCCCCGGAATTTCCTCGAAGGTGAGGGGATTTGAGGGTTACGAGGCGATTTCCGTGAATGAAGGGAGGGTGTACCTATCCATTGAATCCAAACCCGGTCCGGGTATGATGGGATACCTGGTTTCGGGAATATTGGAACCGGATCTCAGTGCCTTGCGTCTGGATGTCAATTCGTTGGCAAAAATTGAGCCGCAAGCCAGACTTTCCAATATGACAGATGAATCCATCATTGCCGCAGGCAGCAGCCTGATTACTTTATTTGAGGCATATGGTGCCAATGTCAATAAAAATCCTGTCGCCCACCGGTTTGACCTTGAACTGAACCCCAGCCAGGACCTGTCTTTTCCATCGATTGAGTATCGGATTACCGACGCCACAGCAGCGGATGAAAATGGCATCTTTTGGGTGATTAATTATTTTTACCCTGGTGATACAAAGCTGAAACCCATACCTGACCCACTGGTCGATATATATGGAGAGGGTGAGACGCACCTTGAACAGGTCGGGGTGGAGAGGCTGGTTGCCCTCCAGTTCACGGAAAATGGCATTCAACCTGTCGCTCAACCACCGGTGTATTTGAGGTTATTGGAGGATGGAACCGCCCGGAATTGGGAGGGATTGGTGCGTTTGGGAGACAGGGGTTTCCTGTTGGTGACGGATCAATATCCGGAAACCTTGTTTGGTTTTATCCGTTATGATCATCCATGAAATAGACGGATGTGAATTACAATGTAGGTCATTCTTCGGAGGATTTGGAATATCCATCATACCTCGTGGGAGGAAATTGGCGAACATGAATCAATACTGGGTGGAGGGCTTGTTTGTAAATGCAAAAGGAGTGAAGCGGATTCGTAAATCCGGCATCACCAAGCCGGGGGATATCGAGCCATTCAGCTGGTCCTATTGGGCTGAATCACCCCGGGAAGCAATGGAGGCAGCCACATTGGATCTGGCTGGTGGTGACTGGCATGGAGATCCTGTCGTTACACGAATCTCCGAAGAAAAGAAGATGCGGGCAATGGGTGCGCCGGAACTACCGGGGATGGATTCCCCGCCCAGGAAAGCAAAAGCCAGGAAATAAATTTACAGAGTGGTGATGACTTCGGCAATTACATCCATCGCCCGGTTGACAAGCTCGAGATCCGCCTGGGAACCCATGTGACCCAGTCGGAAAACCCCGTCTGCCAGCGGACCATAACTGCCTGCCGTCACCAGACCATGGGAACGGAACCGGGAGTCCAATTCCTGCCAGCTGATCGAATCAGGCACTTTGACTGCTGTGACTGTGGGGGAGGAAATTGCTCCCGGCTTGGGGAAAATTTCCAAACCGGTTTTTGCAAGGCGGTCCCGGCAAAGTTTGGCTGCCTGTTCGTGTCGGGCGAAGCAATTCGTCAAGCCTTCTTTTAAAATCAGTTCCGTACTGATATGTAAAGCTGCAACGCCGTGCCAGTTGGGAGTATAGGGGAAGTAAGAAGTTTCCTGGCAGGTACGGAAGGGTTTCAAGGCATCATATCCAGGGTAATCAACCTGCTCGATGATTTTCCAGGCGGCATCGCTGATGGACAGGAAGGACATGTCCGGGGGAACTGAGAGGACTTTTTGCGAACCACCCAGGCAGAGGTCAATGCCCCATTCATCCGTTAAAACTGGAGCTCCGGCGATGGATGACACTGCATCCACATAAAGCAGCGGGACATTGTATTTTCGTTTTAATTCACCCAATTTTTCCATCGGGTTTAGTGTACCGGATGGTGTTTCACAATGAACCGCAGTGATCATGACCGGCTGGTAGCGTGCAATGGCTGCCTCAATCCGATCCCAATCATAAAAGGTCTCATCATAACCAAAGCCAATGGTTTCAACCTCGGCACCGACTGCCCGTGCCATGTCGCCAATGCCGTAACCGAAAATGCCGGTGGCAAGAGACAACACCCTGTCCTTTGGGTGCAGGCAGGATTTCAGCGCGCCCCAAAGAACCAGCATTCCCTCACCGGTCTGAATGGCGATACGATTTTTAGTTGCCATGATCTTTTGCAGATTGGCTTCGGTTCGATTGTACAGTTCAAGGAATTCGGGTTCGAAATCCGCAGAGCCATAATTCATTTGGTAGGCTGCGAGTACTTCCGGATATACTTTGACTGGTCCGGGGACCATGGGGATGGGATATGTTTGCATGGTAAACCTCACATTCGTGGATAGCAAATGCATGGAGTGGGTAATTCAAAGCATTTGTATTATCCCACAGATCACCCTATACATTATTAGAGGTTGCTTATTTGGGTGATACAAAATCCCCGTTTTAGCCTTGGCACACCTCGATGGTGTGAGAAGGCTGGAGAAAAACAAAGTGCCCCCAGGGGAATTCGAATCCCCGTTTTAGCCTTGGTACACCTCGATGGTGTGAGAGGGCTTGGGAAAACCAAAGCGCTCCGGGAAATTAAATCCCCGTTTTAGCCTTGGTACACCTCGATGGTGTGAGAAGGCTGGAGAAAAACAAAGTGCCCCCAGGGGAATTCGAATCCCCGTTTTAGCCTTGGTACACCTCGATGGTGTGAGAGGGCTGGAGAAAAACAAAGTGCCCCCAAGGGAATTCGAATCCCCGTTTTAGCCTTGGCACACCTCGATGGTGTGAGAGGGCTGGAGAAAAACAAAGTGCCCCCAGGGGAATTCGAATCCCCGTTTTAGCCTTGGCACACCTCGATGGTGTGAGAGGGCTGGAGAAAAACAAAGTGCCCCCAGGGGAATTGAAAAACCTAGTGTGCCTATGACTATATGAGATTAGTAAAGTGGTGAAAGAAAA
>ERZ1026800.1534-NODE-1534-length-14316-cov-3.856086_pt1 | contig 14316 bp, 16 predicted proteins | sample MGYA00520873_ERZ1026800 | MGnify/ENA primary metagenome ERZ1026800 (study PRJEB33270, sample SAMEA104284475) | anaerobic digester metagenome | biome: Anaerobic digester microbiome; feature: mesophilic sludge digester; material: Anaerobic digester biomass...
ATCGAAAGCTGTGGAATAATCATTTTGTAAATAGTTTAACTGGTTGCTGGGTAAGTGAAAAGTGAAAAGTGAAAAGTGAAAAGTTTAAAAGTTAAAAGGTGAGCCCACTCCGAAAAGTCGCAATGGACAGGTTTATAAAAATAGTTGTTATTAACATTTTCAAATATTTCTCGATAAATATTGTTGATAAATAACAGTATATCAGCAATATAAATTGTTGTTGGTTTTCTTTTTTTGATAAATTTGTTTCTATAAGTTAAGCGGTAAAGATGTTTAAGAAAACCAGTAAAGAAAAACAGTTAGATGCCTTCTCTAGTGTGCCAAACATACTTGAAGGTTCATCATTAAAGCAGTACAGTGACCAGGGGCACTGGCATAACCAGTTCAGGGAACAGGTTGTCATGCGTATAGACGAATCCATTTTCAGTGGTTTGTTTAATGCCACAACTGGCGCTCCCAATGCTTCGATACGACTATTGATTGGTATGATGATTTTAAAGGAATCGTTTGCATGGAGTGACTCCCAGTTGTTTGAGCATTGTCGTTTTAACTTGTTAGTGCGTAGCTCTTTGGGGCTATTCAACATGAATGACCCTTTACCGGTTGAATCGACATATTACCTGTTTCGCAAACGGATCTATGAACACCAGAAGCAATATGGAGAAGACCTTATGGAAAAGGTCTTTTCACAAATAACCAGCGACCAGATCAGGGAATTTGATGTCAATGGCCGCAAGATACGCATGGACAGTAAGCTTATTGGCAGCAATATTGCCACATTTACTCGCTATGAAATCATCCACCAAACACTATGCATGTTCTATAAGTCACTGGATAAGTCTGCAAAATCAAAACTCTTCGTGGTGCACAGGAAGCAACTGGAACTTCTTATGAAGGAAGAATCATCCAAAACAGTGTATCACAGTACTAAAGATGAACTTAGGGGCAGACTCCAGGCTATCGGTATTCTTATCTATCATTTGCTGGATCGGTTGGAATATCTCCAAACTGAGCTTTATCAATTGCTTCAGCGTGTATTTAATGAGCAGTATAAAGTAATAGAAGATGAGCAGATTGAGCTTCGTGGAAAAGAAGAAATATCATCATCAAGCCTCCAGTCCCCTCACGATCCCGACAGTGCTTACCGAAATAAACAGGGGCAGCAGGTAAAGGGTTATAGCGTTAATGTAACAGAGACTTGTGATAAAGGACAACTCAACCTCATTACCAATGTTATAGTTGAGAAAGCCAATACTCCTGATACAACATTTGTTGAGCCAGCCATTAAGGCTACAGTTGAAGTGACCGGGCAGGAGGTGGAAAAAGTTTACCTTGATGGAGCTTATCAAAGTCCTGCAAATGACACGTATTGTGAAAACATAGATGTTGTATTCACAGGTTATTTAACCTCACAGACAGGGGTACAACCTATTTTGAGCAGAACATTTTCCATCGCGTCGTTTATATAGGTTATCATTAATTTTATGTTTTTTTGTAAAACCCCCTTTTTCAGAGGGGACTCAATAATTAAAGGAACAAACAATTTAAATCCAGGACCATGCCAGTCAATCTCCGCAACCGTAATTTTTTGAAGCTTCTCGATTTCACCCCCGAAGAAATTCATTTTCTTCTCAATCTATCTGCCGATCTTAAAAAGGCAAAATATACAGGTACAGAACGACAGCTTCTGAAGGGAAAGAATATTGCGCTAATTTTTGAAAAGACTTCGACGAGGACAAGGTGCGCGTTTGAAGTTGCCGCCATCGATCAGGGAGCCCATGTAACCTATCTTGGGCCTACAGGTTCGCAGATCGGTCATAAGGAGTCGATGAAGGACACTGCACGTGTTCTCGGAAGGATGTATGACGGAATCGAATACCGCGGTTACGGGCAGGCCATTGTTGAAGAACTGGCTTTATATGCCGGGGTTCCGGTCTGGAACGGACTTACCAATGAATTTCATCCCACACAGGTGCTTGCTGATCTCATGACGATGCTTGAGTTTACCGACAAGCCGCTTAACAGGGTATCTTTCTGCTATCTCGGGGATGCCCGTTACAATATGGGCAATTCGCTGCTGGTAGGAGCTGCAAAGATGGGAATGGATTTCAGGACGGCGGCTCCGTCAGCCTATCAGCAGGACAAAAAGCTTGTTGAGAAATGTAAGGCGATTGCCGCGGAAACCGGAGCCAGGATAAACATTACCGATAATGTCGGGGAAGCGGTGAAGGATGTTGATTTTCTGTATACCGACGTCTGGGTGTCGATGGGCGAGCCCGATTCGGTATGGGAGGAGAGGATTAGGCTTCTCAAACCCTTCCAGGTGAATATGGATGTGGTAAGGAAGACAGGTAACCCGGATGTAAAGTTTCTCCATTGTCTGCCAGCTTTCCATAACCGTGAAACCATAATAGGTGAAGAGATTTTCCGGAAGTATGGTCTCGACGGAATGGAAGTTACTGAGGATGTTTTCGAGTCGAAGCACTCAATAGTGTTTGATGAAGCTGAGAACAGGCTTCACACTATAAAGGCAGTGATGGTTGCCACATTGGGCTGATTGTCTGATCACTCACCTGATCCACTCTTTCACGAAATAGAATGTGATCACGAAGGAGGTGGCAAGCTTCAGACCGACGCCTGTCAGGAATCCGAGAAGACTGCCGAAACCTGCTTTCAGGGCGTATTTCATATCATCCTTGAAGATCAGTTCTCCCACGACTGCCCCGATGAAGGGGCCTATTACTATTCCAAAGGGTCCGAGGAACAGGCCTATTATCAGTCCGACGGTTGCGCCTCTTGTTCCGTACTTTGTACCCCCGAATTTCCTTGTTCCCCAAACGGGAACTATATAGTCAAAGATGGTTACGACTACCACAACTATAGCAAGAACAATAAGAAGTTTGTTTGAGAACTCGGCGAATCTCGTGAAATGAAAGACAACAAGACCGGCATAGCTTAAGGGCGGACCGGGAAGGACCGGGGCGAGACAGCCTATAATCCCGATCACAAGTAGTATTACTGCCAGTATTAACAGAATATAATCAACCATCAGGAAATGACTTCATTATTTAATATCCAGGTCTTCAAAGTCCAAATTGGTAAAATCCCCGGATGAGAGTTCTGAATGATCGCTGCTAACTATCTCTTCGGATAGCGCTGTTTCCCTTCTCGCTATGGCATTTCCGTTTGAAATGTAATCAACGGCATCCTTAAGTCCTTCAGAAAACTTCTCGAAGTCCTCCTTGTAAAGGAATATTTTGTGTTTCTCATAGAAGATCTTGCCTTCCTTTCCCACCCGTTTCTTGCTCTCGGTTATGGTAAGGTAATAATCGTCCTTGCGTGTGGCCTTGACATCAAAAAAATAGGTTCTTTTCCCTGCCCTTACCACTTTTGTGTAAATCTCTTCCTGTACAATCTGTTCTTTACTCCCGTTAATGACCTCCTTTAATCCGGCTTCTTCTTCCATTTCCAAGTCAGTTTAGGTTAGTCTGGTGTTATGCTTGTCAAAAGTAACAATATTTTTTAAAAACAATACACCGCCTTTCAAATCTGCATTTTAATTTTGGCCCGATGTTTTGCAGCTGACGGAAAAAAGTTATTTTTGCAGCCAAATTCTGAGGTTCTTTATAGATGATAAGCAGAAGATTATTGCGCATTAAGGCCTTGATGGCATTGTATGCATTCAACCGCGGGGAGGATGATGACATTGAGTTAGCTGAGAAGGAGTTGCTCTTCAGTATCGGGAAGACTTATGATTTGTATCATTACCTGTTGCTGCTTGTTGTTGAGGTAGCCGACATCGCTTCTGAAAAGATTGACCAGGCCAGGCAGAAGAAGATACCTACCCCTGAAGACCTGAATCCCAACACCAGATTTATCGACAATAGGGTGATCGAACAGCTGAGGAGGAATAAGTCCTTCAACGGCTATATCTCTTCAAAAAAGCTTTCCTGGGCTAATTTCCCGCATATTCCAAGACTGATGTACAACAAGATGATTGCATGGGAAAGGTATGAAAAGTACATGAAGCACGAAGCTCAGGGATATGTCTCCGACAAGAAATTCGTGATTGACATGGTAACACAACTTTTCCTTGAGTCTGAAGATCTCGAGTCTAATCTCGAGGAGCAGAGCATCTATTGGAATGATGACATGGAGTATGTTGCCGTGATGATAGAAAAAACCCTCAGAAAGTTTAAATCCGGGGATGGTGAGAATGTCGTAATGATGCCCATGTTCAAGAACAGGGAAGATGAGGATTTTGTAAAGATGCTGTTCAGGAAGACTATTCTCCGCACGGGGCAGAATTCCGAACTGATCGACAGGAACACCACCAACTGGGAGATTGAGCGCATCGCGCTTATGGACATTCTCGTTATGCAGCTTGCCATAACCGAGATAATGGTATTCCCTGAGATACCTGTCAAGGTGACACTCAATGAGTATATTGAGATAGCTAAATATTATTGTACATCAAAAAGCAGTACATTTGTCAATGGTATCCTTGACAACATTGTAAGGGAGATCAGGGAAAAGGGACTGTTAACCAAGACGGGAAAGGGCCTGATTGGTGAAATCAGTGAAGACCCAAATACGATTAGCATATATGATAAGAACTGAATTCTTTATTCCACTTGTTTTGATTGCATTTCTTGTTTTGGGATGTGATAATGCAGTCAGAAAGGCAGGAACCGGTGATACTCCTGAAACTGAAGTTGCAGAACTGGTTTTCAGGGAGTATGAATATGACTTTGGAAAGATAACAGAGGGAGAGAAGGTGGCTCACATTTTTGCATTTGAGAACAAGGGTCCGGGAAACCTGGTAATCAGATCAGCTTCGACATCATGCGGATGCACTGTTCCCAAGTACGACAAATCTCCTATCCCTCCCGGAAAGGGAGGAAGTCTTGAAGTTGTATTTGACTCCGGAGGAAGGAACGGCATCCAGACAAAGACAATTTCAGTCCATTCAAATTCCGTTACCGAAGTCGTGGTCCTCAGGATTACGGCCGAGGTTGTTTCCCGTAATTAGCAATAAACAAACAGACAACTACTATCAGAAATGAACAAATTATTTTTTATCCTCCTGATGGGGCAGCCGGCTGGAGCAGCAGCCGGACAAAGCAATGCATTTGTCACTTTCCTGCCTTTGATTTTGGTTTTTGTAATATTCTACTTCTTCATGATCAGACCTCAGATGAAGAAGCAGAAGGAGCTTTCGAACTACAGGAACTCTCTTAAAAAAGGCGACAAGGTTATCACTACCGGAGGCATTTACGGCAGGGTTAATGAAGTCAAGGACAACTATGTGATGCTTGAGGTCGGCGGTGATCTGAAGCTTAAGGTTGACAAGAGCGCCCTGATACAGGATCCGACTGCTGACAAATCATAGACTCTTTTATATATTACATGGGTGAACTGGCTGGGATCCATATGGACCAAAGGATCATTCAGGAGAAAGGGAAACGGGCATGACAGGGATATTGTCATTTTTGGATTCTTCCTTCTGCTTTCGTTTATCTTCTGGTACCTTAATTCTCTTGAAAAGGAAGTTGAGTATTCCATAAGGTATCCTGTAAGGTATGTCAATCTTCCGGAGGACAGGGTTCTGGCCGATGATCTTCCGTCGAGGCTGGAGCTTTACCTGAAGGGCCCCGGTTATTCGATACTGAAGCTCAGGATGTCGGGCAACCGGTCGCCAGTGATCCTGGATGTCTCTTCCATAAATTACAGGAAGGTACCCAACAGCAAGGCTCTGAATTATTACGTTGTAACTTCGGGGCTGATACCGAAGCTGAGAAACCAGCTGCGTGTCGAATGCGATATCACGACAGTCAAGCCCGACACCCTGTTTTTTGCCTTTGACAGGATTATCGCCCGACATGTTCCGGTAAAGCCCGATGTGGAAGTCAATACCGAAAGGCAGTATATGGTAAAGGGAGCCCTGGTGCTTGAACCCGATTCAGTAGAGATAAACGGGCCAAAGCGGATAATTGATACCCTTAGCGCAGTGATGACCAAAGCCGTCAGGATGAAAGGAGTCACGGAATCTGTCAGCAAGAGTATTTCTCTTGTTGTTCCCGATAAATGCAGCCTGTCGGAAAAGAAGGTGCTTGTTTCGATTCCCGTGGAGCAATTCACGGAAGCGGAAGTAAAGGTACCGGTCAAATTAATAAACTGCCCCGATTCAATTTACCTAAGGATATTCCCTGATGTTGTTACGGTAAGGGCTCTGGTTGCCGTGGGCGATTACAAGAAATTTGAACAGCTTCCTTTCGAGGTTATTCTTGATGCTGCCAGGGCTGATCTTAATTCAGACGAGAAATTACCTCTTACTTTCCGCAATGTACCTCCTTTTGTAAGTTCCATGAGGGTATCACCCTCGAAGGTTGATTTTCTTATAGAAAAGAAGGTGAAATGAAAGCAGAAGCGGGCAGCGGTCTTAAACTTGGTGTAACCGGCGGGATGGGCAGCGGTAAATCGACTGTATGCAAGGTCTTTTCCGTTTTGGGCATCCCTGTGTTTTCAGCCGACGACGAGGCAAAGAGAATACAGGACAATGACAGGGAGTTACAGGCTGCAATAAGTTCAGTTGCAGGCAAAGACCTTTTCCCGGGAGGAAGGCTCGACAGGGCTAAAATGGCCCGTCTCATTTTCAGTGACAGAAGCATGCTCGAAAAGGTAAATTCCATTGTGCATCCTGCTGTTTTCAATTCTTTCCGGAAGTGGTTCCTTAACCAGAGTTCGCCCTATTCGATAATGGAAGCCGCCATTCTTTTCGAGAGCGGCGCTTTCAAAATGATGGACAGGATTGTTACGGTTATTACCCCGCTTGAGGAAAGAATTGAGAGACTTGTGTCGGGAAACAGGTTTACAAGGGAACAGGTAATTGAAAGAGTAGGTAATCAGCTTGATGACGCATCAAGGATAGCTGATTCCGATTTTTTGATATTCAATTCGGAAAACGATATGGTGATACCGGCTGTTCTCGGGATTCATGCAGAGATGCTCAAACTGTACGGGAAAATCAACAGGGATTGAAATGGGAAAACTACGACTGGGTAAATGGATAGGAGGGGGCCTGGGATTTGTTATGGGAGGGCCCCTGGGCGCAGTTCTTGGTTTTATGATCGGGTCGGTTGTTGACAACACCACCGTCCAGACTACAGTCTACAAAGGTTCACCGCGGGCCACTGCCAGGGGCGATTTTGGCATGAGCCTGCTTGTGCTTGTTGCCGCCATGATGAAAGCCGATAACAAGGTGGTCAGGTCGGAGCTAAACTATGTAAAGCAGTTTTTTGTCAGCCAGTTCGGACATGATACAGCCCGGGACGCTATTCTGACACTAAGGGATATCCTGAAACAGGATATACCCGTGAGGGATGTCTGCCTGCAGATTGCTTCTAACATGGATTATCCGTCAAGGCTTCAGCTTCTTCACCTTTTGTTCGGCATCTCGGGAGCCGACGGCAGGGTACATCCCCTCGAGGTGGAAATGATTGAGCGGATGAGTTCTTATCTTGGCATCTCACGAAGCGATTTTGTTTCAATAAAGAACATGTTCGTGCCGGAGACGGATTCGTCCTACAAGATCCTGGAGATAACTCCCGATGTAAGTGATGATGAAGTGAAAAAGGCTTACAGGGAGATGGCCAAGAAATATCATCCCGATAAGGTAAGCCATCTTGGTGAAGAGTTCAGGAAGACGGCTGAAGAAAAATTCAAGAAGGTTAACGAGGCTTACGCCAGGATAAAGAATGAAAGAAACATTTCCTGACGATATGCAGTAAAAATAATTACTGCCCGCGTGATGATTAATTAACATGAGTTAAATTTGCGTTCAAAACGGAAGCAGATGGTATTAAAGGATATTTTGGCAATTTCGGGTGAACCTGGTCTTTTCAGGTTCATCGCCCAGGGAAAGAATGCAATTATTGTGGAACATGTGGAGACCGGTAAAAGAAGCAGCGCTTTCAGTTCGGCTAAAGTGAGTTCTCTTGAGGATATTTCGGTTTTCACGGAGAATGAGGATCTACCTTTGGGAAAAGTGTTCGACAGGATTTTTGAAATGGAGTCGGGAGGCCCGGCAATCGATGCCAGGTCGGATGCTGAAAAACTCAGGGAGTATTTCGGGAAGGTCGTCCCTGAGTATTCAAAGGACAGAGTCTACATGAGCGACATAAAGAAAATCATCCTCTGGTATAATCTTCTTCAGCAGAAGGATATGCTTGTCAGGGAGGAAGCTGAGACGGAACAGGATAAGGAAGAAAAGCCTGACGAAGCCGGTAAGCCGGCAGATGCTGAGAAGCCGGAGGCAGATCAGGCCTGACAGCTGCCGGGGGAAATCATAATGAAACCATGAATTTCGGAGGTGATGAAGTATTGTATGATTATTCCGGATCAGGGATAATCATTGTTCCGGTACCGTATGATGAGACCAGCACCTGGATTAAGGGTGCCGACAAGGGTCCTGATGCGGTAATGGAAGCTTCAGTTAATCTCGAGTTTTATGACATTGAAACAGGAACTGAAGCTCATCTTCATGGTATTCACACAATTGCACCGATAACGGAGAAGGAATCCCCTGAGAAGCTTATCGAGGCTGTTATGAATCAGGTTACGATCCTGCTTGAACAGGGCAAGTTTCCAGTTGTGGTGGGAGGGAATCACACGGTAAGCATAGGTTCGGCAATGGCATTCGCCCGGTATTTCACAGATCTTTCCATTCTTCAGCTTGACGCCCATTCTGACCTGAGGCATGAATATGAAGGATCTCCCTTCAATCATGCATGCGCCATGGCCCGGATGCGCGAGCATGCACCCATTGTGCAGGTGGGTATCAGGAGTATGTCGAAGGAGGAAGTACCTCTTGCTGACCCGGAACGGATCTTTCCTGCCCATATACTCTATACTGATAAATCGGCATATAAAAAGGCGGCTGACATGCTTTCGGAGAATGTTTACGTCACAATTGACCTGGATGTTCTCGATCCCTCGCTGATGCCGTCGACAGGTACACCCGAGCCGGGCGGGCCTGACTACAGGGAGTTGATGAACTTCCTGAAAGAGCTTGCCTGCAGGAAAAACATTGTTGGTTTTGACGTGGTGGAACTTTGTCCGTCGCCGTCTAATAAAGCTCCCGATTTTGTAGCGGCGAGAATCATTTACCAGCTTCTCAGCTATATATTCTCTCAGCCCCGTCGCAACAGCTAAGCGGCTCCGGGCATCATTCGAATTTCTTTGCTTCTTCCCATATCTCATTCATTTCGTCGAGGCTCATGTCATGGAGCGATTTCCCCTTGACCATGGTTTCCTGTTCGAGGTAATTGAAGCGTTTGATGAATTTCCTGTTTGTCTTTTCAAGAGCTGCCTCTGGATCTATTGCATACAGTCTTGAAGCATTGATTATTGAAAAAAGGAGGTCGCCGAGTTCCGATTCAATTTTTTCCGTGTCCTTGTTTTCAGCCTCTTCCTTTAGTTCTGACAATTCCTCGAGAACTTTATCCCAGACCTGTGTTCTGTCTTCCCAGTCAAAACCCACGGCTTTTACTTTTTCCTGTATACGGTTTGCTTTTACAATGGCGGGAAGAGAGGATGGCACACCTGAAAGGACCGGCTTGTAACAGTCGCTTTCCTTTATCTTGAGATGTTCCCAGTTCTTTTCTACCTCCGCGGGATCGGCAACTTCGATGTTTCCGAATACATGCGGGTGACGGTAAATCAGCTTTTCGTTAATGCCCTTAAGGACATCTGTCATTGAGAACAAATTCTTCTCCGATCCTATCTTCGCGTAGAACACTACATGCAGCATGATATCGCCCAGTTCCTTCTTTATACCTTCGTCATCGCCCGACAGGATGGCGTCTGCAAGTTCGTAAGTCTCTTCAATCGTGAGCTTTCGCAGGCTTTCGTTGGTCTGTTTCATGTCCCACGGGCATTTCTGTCTCAATTCATCAATAATATCCAGGAGCCTTGAAAACTCCTCGCGGCTTTTTTCCTTGTAAGTCATTTTTATTTGATTAGAACAAATGGTTTGGCGGTGCCGTATTGCCTAAAGCATCAATTCTCACTGACGAGCCAGTCTCAATGCTTAGGAGTTCGGATATATTTGCCCCGTTAATTGAAAACTCGAGCAGATCGAGGGAGTTGAACCTTGCAAGCAGGTCGCCCACCGGCACATCGCTGTAATTCCGGGAGATTGAGTCGGTAAAGTTAAGGTTACTCACAATATATATTCTGAAATCCTTGTTTTCGAATACTCGGTAAAAGACCTCACGGGTAATATTTGAAATCGCGTTTCCGTAGGAATCGATAAAGATAATGCTTCCTATTATGACATCGGCATCGATAGTTGCCCTGAAAGGAAGTGTTTCGTGAATTTTTTTCAGAGGAGTACCCAGTTCCGACGGTTTTTTCCCTGCAATCAGTCCGGCGGCAGCCCGGGCGAAAACCTCAAGTTCATCCGTAGTTTCATCTGCGCCGATGCTTATAATCTCATCAGGCTCTGAATTGAGTATCAGGCTGAAGATGCCGTTGTCGGCGCCGATGAAGTAATGTCCCTTTGATTTCACTATCAGATATCCGGCGCCTTTCGCGGCTTCCGAGAGGATGCAGATAATGTGTATTGATCCTGCCGGATAATTCATGAAAGTGTTCCTTATTATGAATGATCCGCGCGAAATGTCGAAGGGAGTCAGGCCGGAAGCGTTTTCAATGATTGCAGTACCGGGGCACATGGTACAGAGCTTCCCCCTGATTATTCCATTGTAAATATCATCAGGTCTCCATTCTGTTGTCAGGGTGATTACCGCCATAGGGAAAAAACTTAGGACAAAGATAATCTTCTAACGAAAAATTACGCTTACTTTGCAGGGGTCAAATGATCTTTTTTAAAATGCTGCCACTGAAGACTATCTGCTTTTTTATAATTTGAGGCAGTAAAATAAGGCCGGGAAGATGGAATTTTCCCGCCGGAGAGTATCAGGAGGCAGCCTGAGGTGTTTACCGGAATTGAAGAATAGTTTAGTTTTAAATGACAGAGTTAGTAATATTCCTTGAAGATATAGATCCTGTAGTTTTTTATGGTACCAACAATTTTGTGCTTGACAGAATCCGCAGATTATTTCCCAAGATAAAGATCATAGCAAGGGGAAATGAGTTGAAGTGCATGGGAGAGGAGGCGGAGATTGCTATTTTCGCGGAGCGTTTCAACGAGATGCTGGAGTATTACCGCAAATACCATCGTTTTAATGAGGAAGATATTGAGAAATACTTTTTTGATGCTGAACACATGAAGTCGGCATCTGACGGACAGTTTGAGGAAGTCATTGTATATGGTACGAGCGGCAGGCCCATCAGGGCAAGGACGGTCAACCAGCTTAACCTGGTGAACCTGTACAGGACAAATGATCTTATCATAGCTGAAGGGCCGGCGGGTACCGGTAAGACTTACACCTCGATAGCCCTTGCCGTGAGGGCTCTCAAGGAAAGAGAGGTTAAGAGGATAATTCTCGCGCGTCCGGCCGTTGAGGCAGGAGAACGGCTTGGTTTTTTGCCGGGAGATATGAAGGAAAAACTTGATCCCTATCTTCAGCCTCTGTATGATGCCCTGCATAACATGATCCCTTTCAAGAAGCTTGAGGCCTGGATGGAAGACGAAACCATTCAGATTGCTCCCCTCGCCTTTATGAGGGGAAGAACACTTGAGAACGCGTTTGTCATTCTCGACGAAGCCCAGAATGCCACCATGCCCCAGCTCAAAATGTTCCTCACCAGGATGGGTATCGGTTCAAAGTTCATAATGACAGGCGACGCAACCCAGATCGACCTTCAGAAAAAGTCGGATTCGGGTTTGCTTCAGGCTATGCGAATTCTCTCGGATATTGAAGGGGTATCCATAATCAGGTTTGATGAAAGGGATATTGTCCGCCATAAGCTTGTCAGGCATATTATAAAGGCCTATGAGAAGGATGAAAATGAATCCGGAACAAATGGCAATAAATGAATGAAGATACAAAGGACACATCTCATCATGGTCTGATTCTTGCTGACGCGAAATATGAATTTGGAAACAAGAATGGAGAGATAATGAATATTTTGACAAAATACAGATCAATACCGGTTCTTATCGCGATTCTGCTGATATTTTCGACTGAGGCCATTGCCCAGGTCAGGGTCGAAAGGTCGCGTGACAAGGTTGTCATCTCGGGAGTGAACTATTACATTCATCCCGTACGTAAAGGGGAGACCGTATATTCAATTGCAAGGGCATACGGAATCACCACACAGGATCTTGTCAGGGAGAATCCATCTGCAGCTGAAGGCCTTAAGGAGGGCCAGAGTATCAGGATACCTGAAAGGCTTGTCGATACCGCGCCACCTGCAAGCATTCCGGAAATACCTCAGCTGACCAGGAATGAGAAACTTTATATCTATCACAAGCTGCAGGCAGGGGAAACGGTGTACCGCCTGTCGAAGCTCTACAATGTAAGCGAAAATGACATAGTAGGGAGCAATCCGGGAATTGACATAAGTAAATTGCCTGTTGGTCATGAGATTGCAATCCCCAGGCAGAGATCCCTGCCGCCTGCACAGGGAACAGCCGGCGTTCAGGAGAGACATCGCGCTGAAAGATCTTCAGTCAGCACTCAGGAGCAGAGGCCCTTTTTCCACAAGGTGATAAGGGGTGAGACTCTGTCGTCTATTGCAAGAAAATACGGAGTAGCCCTTAGGGAACTGAAGAGAGAGAACCCATACGTCAGGTTTCCGCAGGTCGGCGACTCCCTGAGAATACCCGGGATGAAGGTCACGGTACCTGTTGCCGTTGAATATTTTGAGGCTGCAGCCCTTGATACGGCAGCAGTGGAAGAGATAGTACATGCCGATACCATTGAAAGGCCTTCTGAGTTAACACCGGTTACCGGTCTGACGGGATCATACAACGTTGCAGTAATGCTTCCTTTCTACCTGTGGGAGAATTCAAGAAGATACGAGATAGACTCATCGAAGGTTGTTGCCGGCAAGAGAGTGTACAGGGAGATAAACCGGCCCGACGACTGGATCTATCCCCGAAGCCTTGGTTTCGTCGAGATGTACCAGGGAATTTTACTTGCAGCCGATACACTTCGTTCGCTTGGATTGAATATCAATATTCATGCATTTGATGTGAAGAGCGACACCATGGAGGCAGTAAGGCTGATCAGATCAGGCAGGCTTGATAATATGGATCTGATCATAGGACCTGTATATTCAGAAAATCTGGCTGTTGTTGCCTCATACGCGGGAAAGATAGGGATACCTGTTGTTTCACCTGTACAACTTGAAAAAAATACGGTTCTCCGCGACAACCCCTTGCTGTTTCTCTCGATTTCATCACTGGAGGTGGCCCAGCAGAATATGGCCGGAAAAATGCAGGATTATGCAGGCTCCAATTTCATTATCATCCATTCAAGTTCCGCGGAGGAAGTAAAAGGCGCGGAAAGGATAAGGAATCTCATCCTTGACGAAATCAGTCATCCCGCTGAAATCAGGATACGGGATATTACTTTCTACAGCCGATCGACATTTGGAGGTGATTCCATCAACAGGCTTGCTAATTCATTGTCGGACACAAACCGGAACGTGATTATCATAGCTTCGGAAGACCCGCCTGTGATGAGCGAAACAATTACAAACATCCATGCCCTTGCAAGAAAGTACCAGATGAATGTATTCGGATACCCGGGCATGCGCTATCTTGATAATCTCGATCACAGGATATGCTTCGATCTGGGCTTGATGATCTATTCACCCTACTGGATAGATTTTTCACATAAGGACGTGATTCGTTTCAATAAACTGTTTCGTGAAAAGTTTCTTACTGAACCTCCGGAGATCAGCTATGCCTGGCAGGGTTATGATGTCCTTTACTATTTCCTCTCCGGTATGGCTATTCACGGGAAGGCATTGTTCCTGTCGCATCCGTGGATTCATAATCCGGATATGCTCCATACCGACTTTGATTTCAGGAGACGGAACCCCGGTGATGGATTTGAAACTCAAAAATTATTTCTTGTAAGATATTCTGAGAACTACGAACTGGAGCTTGTAGAATCATATAATCAGCATATTACAGACACAGATTAGTTTACTGTCAGGAAAGCCGGATAAGATAAAAACCCCGAATGTTAATAAAAATTAACAAGAGGGAATATTGTTGACCTTTAAATTGTCTAAAAGAAGTATGATCAGGGAATCGTACAGGCAGAAAAGCGATGCTGAACTGGTAAAATCTTCACTGGAGGGCGACAAACAAGCTTTCGGCGATATAGTTAAGAG
>ERZ1026800.1535-NODE-1535-length-14316-cov-1.778984_pt1 | contig 14316 bp, 15 predicted proteins | sample MGYA00520873_ERZ1026800 | MGnify/ENA primary metagenome ERZ1026800 (study PRJEB33270, sample SAMEA104284475) | anaerobic digester metagenome | biome: Anaerobic digester microbiome; feature: mesophilic sludge digester; material: Anaerobic digester biomass...
GCCCTAAGGCCTATGTCTATCTGGCCTCGCCTGCTACTGCTGGCGCCAGCGCCATCACCGGCTATATCACCGATCCCAGAGAAGTCTAGATGAAGATTGCCCTGAAGCTGGCTTATCTGGGGGAGGGCTACTTTGGCTTTCAGCGCCAGCCGGACCTGGTCACTGTTGATTCCGAGGTCCGACGGGCGCTCTCCCAGATAGGGGTCATCCACGGCGACTTCTGCTATGCGGGTCGGACGGACCGGGGGGTCTCCGCTCTGGGCCAGGTGATCGACTTCTGGATCGACGAGGACAAGGCCGCCCTGGCCCGTCCCCGATGTGTGAACGGCAGGCTGCCCCGCGACATCTGGAGCTGGGCCTGGGCGGTTGCCCCTATAGGATTTTCCGCCCGCTGGAACGCTCAATGGCGGGAGTATCGATATCTTCTCTGGCATCCGGGACTGGATCTGGAGACAATGCAGGCTGCGGCAGAGCGGCTCCTTGGCCAGCACGATTTTCGAAATTTCTCCTCCTCCAAGGTGGACACAGTCAAGACGGTGCAAAGGCTGGAGATCCGCGAGGAAGGGGAGCTGTTCATATTCGACATCCGAGCGGACGGCTTTCTCTGGAATATGGTGCGAAAAATCGTCGGCGCCCTGGAGAAAATTGGCTCTGGCCAGAAGGACCGGGCCTGGTTCTCGGAGCTTCTGCGCCCGGAGTCAAACCACGGCGCGCCCACTGCTCCTGCGGAGGGGCTGATGCTCATGGATGTGGGATATGAGGGGCTGGACTGGCAGGTGGACCAATACTCCCGCCGGAGAGCCGCAGCTGCTCTGGCAGCAACGGTTCAGAAGAGGATGGCAGGAGCGATGATTGCCAGAGAGATGGAGCGGGCAATGGCCGGGGATGAGTCCGGCTTCTGACTTTAAGGGCTCTCTTTTTCTTCTTCCACCAGGCCCAGCACATTGAGCAGGCCCAGCAGGTTCTCCCGGGAGAGAGAGCCGTCGGAGACCTTTTTCAAAACCTCTTTGGCATTGAAGGCCACTCCCAGGCCGGCATTTCTGATCATGAGGCAGTCGTTGGCGCCGTCGCCCACGGCCACGATGCTGTCCGGGCTGATCTTCTCCAGATCGGCCAGCTTGTAGATGATCCGCCCCTTGGCCTCGGCGTCTATGATATCACCCCTGATCTCGCCGGTGAGAAGGCCATCTTTGATCTCCAGCTCATTGGCAAAGGCGTAGTCGAAGCCCAGCCTCTGCTTGAGCACATCGGTGAAATAGGTGAACCCGCCGCTGATAAGGGCGATCTTGTAGCCCACCTGCTTGAGATGATGGAGCAGCTCCTCCGAGCCGGGGGTGAGCTGCAGGTCGGCTGCGATCTCCTGCAGGGTGCTACAGGGCATTCCCTTGAGCAGGCGAACCCTCTGGCGTAAAGACTCCTTGAAGTCCATCTCCCCGTTCATGGCTTTCTCGGTGATGGCCTTCACCTGCTCGTCCACTCCGGCAAATCCAGCCAGCTTGTTGATGATCTCAAAGTCGACTATGGTCATGTCCATATCGAAGACTATGAGCCGCTTCTCCTTCCTGGAACGGCTCAGATCCTGGATCACCACATCCAGCCCCAGCCTCTCGCACTCCTTCTTCAGCCTGGCCCTGCATTCCTCTTCACTGCAATCGGCAAAATCCATGAGAAACTCTATGGAGATGAGATCTCCCCGGGCGGTGACCGAGGCCCTCTCGATATTGATCTTGTTGGCGGCAGCAATCTCGGCCACATCCCGTATGATGCCTGCCCTGTCCTTGGCCAGGATGGTGACCACATGCAGGCTCTTGCTGGACCGGCGCCTGCCTCTATGCCGGTCCAGGGGCAGAAAACTGGATAATATGCCCTTGTTCCTGGATAGATCCTCCAGCCAGCTCTTCATCTGATCAATTGTGATTTCGGCAGAGGCAAAATCTGCAACCACAGACATTACGAATACGCCCTGCATCACCTTCTGGTCCATATCCACGATATTGACATTGCGGCGGGCGGGCTCCTCCAGAATATCGCGAATGATTCCCGGACCGTCCCGGCCCAGAAAGGATATGATCCAGAGATCCTCTTTCAATTCTCGCTCCTCCATATCTGCAGTTGCATCTGCAACTGCCTGGCCATCCATGCCTAAATACTTTTTCCGCCCCAGCCACACCGAACCGGTCTTTCCAAAGCAAAGGTTATCTGCCGCCGCAGACAATGAGATCTCATGTTCCAATCCCAGATGCTCATCGACGGGCAGGACTTGCCCCTGGAGGAGGGAAGCGGCAGAAGGGCGGTGATCTACAATCCGGCCAACCAGGAGGCGGTGGGAGAGGTCGCCGTGGGAAGGCGCCAGGACGCCCGGCTGGCCCTCCAGGCGGCAGAAAAAGCCTTTCCCCTCTGGTCAAAGACATCCAGCCAGAAGAGAGGTGAGATCCTGCATGAGGCGGCAGCCAGGGTCCGGGAACGGGCAGAGGAGCTAGCCCGGCTTCTCACCCTGGAGCAGGGCAAGCCCCTCAAGTTCGCCCGGGCCGAGGTACTCTCCTCGGCGGATGTGCTGGACTACTATGCCGAGGAGGGCAAGAGAAACTATGGGGAATGGATAACGGGCCCGCGCAGCCGGAGCATAGTCCTGCACCAGCCCATTGGGGTTGCCGCCCTCATCACCCCCTGGAACTATCCCGTAGACCTTCTGGCCTGGAAGGTGGCTCCCTGCCTGGCGGCCGGCTGTACCTTCGTGGCCAAGCCCCCCAGTCTGGCTCCCCTGGCGGCCACAGAGTTCGTCCGGGCGGTGAGCCAAGCCGGCCTGCCTGCCGGAGCGGCCAATGTGGTGCATGGGCCGGGAGAAGTGGTGGGGGCAGAGCTGGTGGAAAGCCCCATCTCCCGCAAGATCGCCTTTACCGGAGAGACGGCTACAGGAAGGTCGATCATGGCCTCCGCCGCCGCCCACATCAAGAGGGTCTCCCTGGAGCTGGGAGGCCAGTCGCCCTTCATCGTTTGTGCCGATGCGGACATAGAGGCTGCCGCGGCATCAGCCGCCCAGAGGGCTTTTTCCAATATGGGCCAGATCTGCATCAGCGTCAACCGAATTTATGTGGCGGATGAGGTGGCCGAGGCCTTTACCGACGAGCTCGTCCGCCAGGCTGAGCGGTTCAAGATCGGCAACGGCCTGGATCCGGATGTGGATCTGGGCCCCATGTTCAGCCGGGCTCAGAGGGATAAGACCAGAGAGCATGTGGCCGATGCCCTGGAGAAGGGAGCAGAGCTTCTCTCTGGCGGCAGGGAGCCGGAGGGGGAGGCCTATGAGAAAGGTTACTTCTTTCTGCCCACGGTGCTCTGCCGGGCAAACCATAAGATGAAGGTGATGCGGGAGGAGACCTTCGGCCCGGTGGCGCCATTGATGAAGTTCAAGAGCCTGGAGGAGGCCATATCTCTGGCTAACGACAGCCCCTACGGCCTGGCTGCATATGTCTTCACCAGCGACCTCAAGACTGCCCTGCTGGCTGCAGAGGGGCTGGAGGCGGGGGGCATCGGGGTCAATGTCAACAATGTGGTGGACCTGCAAGCTCCCTTCGGCGGCTGGAAGGAGAGCGGCGTCGGCCGGGAGCTGGGCCGCTGGGGGCTGGAGGCCTATATGGAGACAAAGCACATACGTATGGGGATGGGATAGATATGTCTGAATTGAAAAAGGAAGAAGTACAGCTCAAGGTTCTGGGCATGGCTTGCGGTGGATGCAAGGCGGCAGTGGAAGCGGCTCTGGGGAGCCTGGATGGAGTATCATCGGCGGAGGTGGATCTGGCAGCGAAGACTGCCCGTGTGAGATATGATCCCAGCAAGCTGGCCAGAAAGGACCTGCAAGAGGCAATTGAAAAGGCAGGATATAAGGTAGGATAGCCCGCGAGATTGGTGAGAGGCGAGCCCATGGCAGAGCATGAGAGAGGGGCGAAGGAGGCCATTGAAGAGAGCTTTTTCACCACTCCCGCCTTTCAGGCTCTGACCATTGGCCTGCCTTTTTGCGCCTTCAAGATGCTCTTCGGCCTGCTCTGCTGGCGCGTCGCCGGAGCCCAGGCTTCTTCTCCTCTCTTTATCCTGGGAGTGATGATCATGGCTTGGGCAGCTATCGACCTATTCATGAACCTGGCCCGGATCGCCTTCCATCTGGCCGGCCGGGCTTCTCCTATCGAATACTGCATCGTAGCCCAGGCGGGAAGGCTCATGGGGCGGCCAAAGCTCTTTCTGGCCGTCGACACCTTGGCCTCGTTCTCCATCATCAGCATCGTTCTTTGGTCCGGCTGGATATCTCATCTCAGCTGGCTGGAGGTCCGGATCTGGATTGCAGCCACTACCCTGAACCTGATCAGCGTTGCATTTGTCAATATCTGGATGGAGCTGAGGAGAGGATGGTGAATAGAAGGGTGAAATCTATTAAAGAGAGCAGGTCTCAGATCGGAGATGGCTATAAGTTGCATATGGAGTCGTATCTGTTATGACCAACCTGAGACTGCTGTCCTGGAATGTCAATGGCCTGAGGGCCGTTCTCAAGAAAGGCTTTATTGATTGGATGATCAAGGACAGCCCTGATGTGCTCTGCCTCCAGGAGACCAAGGTGGCTGAGGATCAGCTGCCGGAGCAGGTGAAAAGCCTGCCCGGATACCATTCCTACTTCGCCTTCGGTCCTCGGAAAGGCCGGGACGGGGTGGCCCTTTTCACTAAAAATCCGCCCCTTGCGGTGAAAAGCAGCCTGCAATTGCCGGGGTTGGAGGACGAGAGCCGGGCCATTGTCGCCGACTACGGTCATTTTCTGCTCTACAATGTCTACTTTCCCAACGGCAAAGCCTCACGGGAGCGGCTGGCTTATAAGCTGCACTTCTATGATCTCTTCTTAGAGCATATCGACCAGCTCTGCCGCCAGGGAAAGAGGATTGTGGTCTGCGGCGACCTCAATACCGCCCATAAGGAGATAGACCTGGCCCGTCCCAAGGCCAATGAGAAGATATCCGGATTTCTGCCGGAGGAGAGGGCCTGGATGGACCGGCTGGTGGAGAAAGGCTTTGTGGACACCTTCCGCATATTTCATCCTGAGGCGGAAAACTACTCCTGGTGGGATCTGAAAACCCGGGCCAGGGAGAGGAATGTGGGCTGGAGAATAGATTACTTCTTCGTCAGCCAAAATCTGGCAGAGTCGGTGCAATCGGCATTCATACTCAAAGAGGTTATGGGAGCGGATCACTGTCCGGTGGGAATAGAGCTCAAGGTGGATTGAAGAGAATTGCAGCTTGGCCAAATCCGGCTTGGCGAAATCCAGGAAAAAGGTTTTATCGCCAAGAGGATATGATGCTCTATACTTTGCTAAAGGTGGAAGAGCCTTGAGGTTGGTCTGGCCGGCGCCGCAGCACCTGATAGTCTGTTTATTTATATCTATGGCAGCCTTGGCCCTGGCCCATGTTTCAATCCCGTCCTTGAAGGGAATTCTTTCCCCTCTCGCCCTGATCCTGGTCCTGCCCGTGCCAGGATACCTTGCCCTGCTCTGGGCCTATCCCGGCAAGGGCGAGCTCAGCCTACGTGGGCGGGCGGTTCTGAGCTTTGCCGCATCAGTTTTTCTAACCGGGCTCCTGGGACTTGTCCTCTGGGCCACGCCGCGAGGGCTGGAGAGCGGCTCCCTGGCCACCCTCCTATCAATTCTTTCCTTATTTTTATTGGCCATGGCCTATATGCGCTGGTCCGATCTGCCCCGCAACAGGAGATTCTTCCTGCAGCCCAGAAGCGGGCTAAGGCCAGGGCCCAATGCTTCTCGCCAGAGCAGCGTAACCGGCCGTCGGGCGGCCTATGCCATTCTTCTCCTGGCCGCTCTTTTAATTGCGGCCATAGCCCTGTCTTTTGGACCCCAGCATATCTCATGGGGGACTATCTCTTCCCGCTTTCAAGAGCCTTTGCCCGATCTTCCCGCAAGCAAAGACGGGGCGCTTTTCACTCTGGCAAAAGATGACCATCCGGTCAATCTTTCGGTCAATGCCTCCAGCCCGCTGGAGGTTGACAGCCCGTCCCTCAGCCTGAATGGCTCCAGCGGACTCTATACCACCGTCCTCAATTCTTCGGATTCGTCTTCCGCAAATAATACCACCGCCGAGATATCGGGACGCGACAGAGATATGTTCTTTTCAGGAGGGGGAGGGGGCGGCGGTACCGGCAGCAGCAAAGAGACCAGCAGCAAGCCTCAGAGCAAGAAGGAGTCTGTGCCCCCAGCAGAAGAGCCGCAGGAGCCTGAGACTGTCTCCGCCTCTGAGGGTGTAGATGCTGAGAACAACCTCACGGCGATTGGAGATGCCTCGAATCAGAGCTCTCCGGATCACTCTAATCAGAGCGGCAATTCTGCCCTGTCCGGGGCATCAGGTGAGACGCATTCCGCCGGCGAGGGCGGCGCATTGACCGCTCCTCTGGCTGGCCAATCCAATGAGGAGAGCCTGAAGGCAGGCCAGCCGGATGAGGCGGGGATATCCTCCAGGACGAATGCATCGGATGCGACAATGCAAGCCGCTGCAGCATCTTTTCTGCCGGAGGCAACTGATATGGCTTTGTCTTCTGCCGCTCTGGCTGTAGAAAGGGCGAGTACGGCCCTGGATAATGCCAGCTCTGATGGAAGCGATATCAATCGCCCTCCTATTCTGGTGGCTCTCATCCCGAACCGGGCCAGCCCCCAGCCGCCGGGAACGGCCATATTCTGGAGGGCAAACGCCACTGATCATGAGGGAGACAAGCTCCTCTACAAATTCCTGGTGAGCGGCCGGGAGGCAAATAATTGGTCCAGGATAGGCAGCTGGATCTGGCCTACCTCTGGCCTCTCCCCCGGCAATTATGAGATCAGCGTCTTGGTCCGGGACGGAAATCACGCTTCTGAAAGCTCATTTGACCATATGATCAACAGCAGCTTTTCTCTGACTTCCCTCAACCAGCCGCCGGCTTTAAAGGCTCTGGTCTCTGACGCCATCAGCCCCATGCAGCGGGGAGGCAGCATAAACTGGACTGCCAGCGCCATCGATCCGGATAACGATACAGTTTATTACCGGTTTTTAAAGGATGGTAAGGAAGCAAGAGGCTGGTCGGCCTCCCCGGCCTGGAGCTGGAATACTTCATCTGAAAGCTCTGGCGAGTATGCAATCTCCGTTCTGGCCAGGGACGAAGAGAATGCCTCCCTGGACTCCTTTGACAGCTCCCTGGAGAGAAGATTCGTTTTAAATCCCTCCAACCGCATCCCTGAGATCTCAGAGCTTCAGGCGGACCGGCCCAGCCCCCAGCCCCAGGGCTCGGCGGTGAATTGGACCGTAGCTGGCATAGATCCGGATGGCGATACCATTTACTATCGATTTCTGATAGACGGCCTGCCGGCTGGTGAATGGTCCACAGCCAGCTCCTGGGCCTGGGAGAGCGCATCGGTCCGGCCAGGAATTCACTCTATAACCGCCCAGGCCAGAGACGGAAAGCATGCTTCGAGCCGCGACTTCGACAGCTATAAAGAGGCTGCGTTTGAGATCTCTGCCGCCAACCAGCCGCCCATTTTAGCTTCCCTTCTGTCTGATATTGCCAGCCCCCAGGCCCAGGGGGCGACAGTTGCCTGGACCGCCGGGGCGGCGGATCGGGAGGGCGACCAGATATTCTACAAATTCCTGCTCAATGGACGGGATATGACCGGCTGGTCGGCCTCTCCCACCTGGCAGTGGGCCTCCGGCAGCCAGGCCCCAGGAGACTATAGAATCAGGGTTTTGGTCAGAGATGGAATGCATTCTCCTGAGGACTCTTTTGATGACTACAAAGAGAGCAGTTTCACCCTTCTCTCCGAGATCGATCTGCAGATAGAGAACTTGCAGAAAAAATAGGGATCTATTGGAATGGCCAGAGCTGAAATCTCTAGGGCATGGCAGCAAATTGGCCCGATTTATCTACGGCAGAGCCGGATGTGCAGCCTATCGGAGTAGTTTATGCCCATCTGCAGGGCCAGATCCCAGGCCTCTCTTGCTCCCAGCATATCTCTGTCCGTGCCATAGGCCATGATCCAGACCCTCTCTTTTCTCAGAGCAGGAAGCATCGGCTGCAACAGGTCAGAGGTCCAGCACCAGGGTGCCTTTCCCAGAACGAACTTGATATGGGCGTTCTCTTTTGCGCCCCAATAATCCAGATGAAATTGCGATCCTCTCTTGGGGCTGATCACGGCATAATGAATCAGATCCAGAGTTCTTCCAGGTATGGAATTGGTGCCGTTGCTCTCGATATCGATCTCCTTTCCCCTGTCGTGCAGCAGTTCGATAAGCCGGCACAGCTCATCCATCTGCATGGTGGGCTCGCCTCCTGTGATCACCACCTTCCTTCCCCTGATTCTGCCTGCCAGATCGGAAAGAGGTATCTGGAAGGATGATTTCCTGTCCGTATCGCAGCCCTGGCAGGAGAGATTGCATCCGGCCAGTCTGAGAAATGTGGCAGGCCTTCCCATTGCCGGGCCCTCGCCCTGTATGGACTGGAATATCTCTATCAGGCGCATCGAAAATGGATGTGGCTCCCTAGAAGATAAAAGCTGCTCCTATCCCTAGCATAATTTTAAAATACTAAATATAATAACTAAATTTTACTATTTATTATTAATTATACTATTATCAGAATTTATTATTAGAAAAAAAATAAATACGTGTATGTGCAGATATGATGCCAGATTGGGGTAGTAAGAAATGATCGAGGGGATTAGAGCAGTGATGGATGGATCTCATGCCGGCAAAGTTCTTTTTATCTCTTTTTGCCTTATCTTAAGTATACCTCTGTATCAGGCTTCAGATGCATCAGACGCCATAAATGAGTACAGGGATCTTCAGTCAAACTTCAGCCTCTTCAAGGATAATTTTGTAGATGCGCGTCCCGAGTCCATATTTCTCTTCCCGAAAGCCAATCTACCATCCCTCTTTCCTGTAATGTTTGTCTCTCCAGTCAATGAGCAGATTTCCATGTCAGGGGCGGATTCCAAAGGGCAGGTGCGGGATATAAAAGCAATAAATTCCGAGATAAAAAGAACTATCGAATATGGAGATGTTCAGGCGAGCCGGGGTCTTGATCCGGCCAACTCCATGAATATTGGGATCCAGGGAATGGCGGAGGAGAATGGTAGTGATATGGATTTGAATGAGGACTTTGGAGATGTGGAGGATGATGTTGACGCTGCGATCGCCTCCGGCATGTATAAAGGATTGGCTAATCAATCAAATCCCGCCTATCTTCAAAGCAATAATTTGAATATAATTGTCAGAGACATCTCGGTTACTGCTATTAATACAATGGATCGTGGTATTGCTACGGCGATATCAAACATAATCATAGAGCCGGTTCAAATCATAAATCCTTCTGAGGTATGCGAAAAATTGAGGTAAAACGAAATGATCCGGGAATCAATATCAGACCGGATCACAGTACAATTCATCGCCCATTCATCATCAGAGAAGATCATTTTCTTACCAATATCTACAAATCACAATAGATGCCTGTATTCAAACCGCATTTGAGCTTACTCAGGATATAGAGATGAAAGGATACTACTTCATAACCGATAGCAAGCTGAGCCGGGCAGGGAACAGAAGCGATGTTCTTGCCGCCGTATCCTGCGGGGTCGACATCGTCCAGTATCGCAATAAGAATGCGGATACCAGAGAGATGTACCGGGAGGCTCTGGAGCTGGCTCGGATCTGCCGGGATGCAGGCAGCCTCTTCCTGATCAACGATAGGCTGGATGTGGCAATGGCTGTGGAAGCTGATGGCGTGCATGTGGGACAGACGGATATGCCCTGCTCTAAAACCAGGAGACTGCTTGGGCGGGGGAAGATCATCGGGGTCACAGTGCACAGCCTGGTCGAAGCTCTCCAGGCGGAGAGAGAGGGAGCTGACTATCTGGGAGTATCCCCCATCTATCAGACCGCCACCAAGCCTGACGCTGGAAAGCCGGCGGGCATTAGGCTTATAGAGGAGATCAGAGAGCAGGTGAGCCTGCCCCTTATCGCCATCGGCGGCATCAATCATTCCAATGCTCCGGAGGTTGTCCAGGCAGGAGCGGATGGCCTATGCGCCATATCCTGTGTAGTGGCGGAAGATGATGTAAGGAGTCAGATTCGACGGTTCCAGGAGCTCTTTGAGAGAGTCTAGTTTTTGGCAAGATTGCCCGATTTTCTTATTTTCAAAGAACCGTCTTGTGGATCTCTTCTCCTATGGCCTTATGCCAATTTTTAAAAAATAAAAAATATTAAATAAAAAATATTAAATAAAAAATGTTATATTGGGTGGTCAGCCTTCAAGCGGAGAATATTTAATCCAATCGAATTGATTTTTTTAGCCCTGGCTGACCCCATCATGAAAGCGCATTGCTGCCAGAGTATCGGTGCAGGATATCTTGCAGATCATTGAGAAAAAATGCAATTTGAGATGAGCTGAAGTTTATATATCTCCCAGCTTTTCCATACCCACCTTTTTTACCTTCGGCTTCCAGATCTTATCCGGCATCCAAGCCGGTGCTCCCTTGGGCTTTGCCACCTGGACCCTCATGCCTTCGAATATGTGTACCTTCTTCGTACCCCGCTCTCGAAGCCTTATATCAGTAATGCCCCGGTTGGCTGCCTTTAATGCTGCCTGTCTCGGTTGCTTTCCGGTGAATACCCCAATCTCACTGCCCTTATCATCCCTCAGGGCAAAATTTCTTGTCTCAGCCATAGATTTCCCTCCACACTTCCCAGCCTATTTGAATACCTGGATTATTGTTATATTAAATGCTATTATATTAATTTTATCCATATGATGTAGCTGTATTTTGATGCCATGTCAAGACATATCATAGCACACATTTCTTATACTTCCTCGGCCATCCTCGAATCATGATTGCCAGAGTCCAGCGCTCTCGCCTCTGCGGTGAACTATTTGCCCCATCCTCCAAGAGCTACACCCACCGCGCCGTTCTCATAACCTCATTGGGTCCGGGGGGGAGCATCAAGCGCCCCCTCCTCTCGGCTGATACCAGGGCCACCATCTCTGCCAGCCAGGCCTTTGGGGCGGAAATTGAAGTTGACCAGGAGGTAAAGATAAGAGGTGTGGCCGACCGGCCCAGGACCCCGGAGGATGTGATCAATGTGCTCAACTCCGGAACTACTCTGCGATTTTGCTCGGCAGTGGCCGCCCTTACGGAAGGAGCGGTTCTCACCGGTGACGCCTCCATCCGCAGCCGGCCGAATGAGCCGCTCTTAAGCTGCCTCTCTGATCTCGGGGCTCAGGCTTTCTCCATACGCAATAATGGAAAAGCTCCCCTGGTGGTGAGGGGAAAAATGAAGGGGGGCACAGCCCATCTGAACGGGAGTGTAAGCTCCCAGTTCCTCTCCGCTCTGCTCATCGCCTCACCCCTGTCGGAACAGGATACCAGGATTGTGATCGATGGTGAGCTCAAGTCCCGACCCTATGCTGAGATGACTATAGATATGCTGGCCGAGGCAGGGATAAGAATAGATGCGGGAGCCAAAGAATTTATTGTGCCGGCAGGCCAGAGCTTCCGCCTGAAGGGCTACACCATTCCAGGGGACTTCTCATCTTCCTCTTATCCCATGGCAGCAGCTGCTGTTACCGGTAGCGAGATTACTATCAAGGGCGTGCTGCCCTCAAGGCAGGGAGACTCGGCGATCATCGACATCCTGCGCCGTATGGGGGTAGAGGTGTTCTGGGACAAGGAGAAAGGCGACTTGAGGGTCAAAGGCGGCGAGCTGAAAGGAGTGGATGTGGATGCTGGCAGGACGCCGGATCTGGTTCCCACCATCGCCGTTCTTGGAGCGCTGGCGAAGGGAAAGACCACAGTCTTCAATGCCGAGCACGTCAGGCATAAGGAGACGGACCGGCTGCATGCCATGGCTGTGGAGCTTTCTAAGATGGGGGCGGACATTCAAGAGAGGCCGGACGGCTTGGAGATCGAGGGAGGCAAGCTGCATGGGGCTAAGGTGCACGGCTATCACGATCACAGAATAGTCATGGCCCTGGCTGTGGCCGGATTGGTGGCCGGGGACACGGAGATAGATACGGCGGAGTCGGTGGATGTGTCCTATCCCGGGTTCTTCACAGAGATGAAGGGACTGGGAGCGGAGGTGGAGATAGGCTGAATGAGGGAGATTGTGTGCCCCCGCCAGTAGAAAAAATAATGGGGCTGTGGATTTCTATTTTCCAAAAAACCTTCTTGCCTTTGCCAAATCAGCGTATCCTCAGTTTGGCTCCGTTGCTTCCATGATATACTCGGAGAGCTTGGTCTGGGCCGCCAGGCACCTCTCGCCGGGAATCTCCACAGGATATATTCCCGTGAGGCATCCCATGCACAGGTTCTCCTTGGGGATTCCCACCGCCTCCACCAGGCCCTCGTGGCTGACATATCCCAGGGAGTCGGCGTTGATCACTGCCTCCACCCCGGCCACTGTCTTATGGGCGACGATCAGCTCCTTTCCGCCGGGCTATATCAATTCCCAGATATTAGGAGGCAAGGATATTTGAAGGTCTCCAAAGAACAGGATTAAAATTACTAATATAGCTAATAATAACGCCCAGCCCACAATAGCCAGCAAAGTGGCTCTCTTTGCCTTCTTGGCCTCCCACCATGTTCTGGGCTCGATTCCCTGAGCGAGGAAGGTGGCAACTCCAGCAAGATTTACGGAAATGAAATTGGCCAGAAATAGAAACAGAGCCCCCAAAGCCAAGGAATAGTTGCCGGCGCCGAGCAGCAAGCCAAAAACGACTAAAGGCGGCATGAGAGCAACCGCCACCGCCACTCCGATAAGTACCGCCGGCGCAGCAGATGTAAAGGATAAAGCTCCTGCTGCCCCCGAGGCCAATGCCAGGACTATCTCCATCAATCCGACACGGGTTCTTGATGATATCTCCTGCAAAGAAGGATCTACAGGCAATAAGAAACCTATGGCAGTAGATAGAACTACGGCAATTGCAATCCCAAAAAAGAGGGTTTTAAGGGCACTCTTGAACAGCGGCAGATCTCCTAGAGCTGTGGCCAGAGATAGGGATACATTGGGTGTGAGAAGAGGAGCTATAACCATCGCCCCGATAATCACCGCCACATTGTCATTCAGTACTCCGATTGCCGCGACTATTGAAGAGAGTATTATCATAGAAATATAAATTCTTGTGGTCTTAGCGCCCTCCACAAGATCATTATGTAGCTCTTCCCTGCTCACTCTTTCCTTATTATCCCACACCTCCTCAGATGAAGAGCCTGCATTATTATTGGCGCTCTCAGAAATTACAGGCGGGAAGGATGCCTCCAGAGCAAATATGTTTATCCTAAAACCATTCACCTCGGAGAAGGTTTCTTCAAGAAGATCAAGCAGGCTCTGGCTTGCTTCTGCCAAGACCAGCATCCTGATCATAATGTAATCGGTGGAGAAGCGGATCTTCCATTCACCCATTATTGGAATCCTCCAGGAACCTGTCGCAGGCTGCATTATGATGTCAAGTATTTCACTTCTGCCGCCTACAATCTCTTCTACTGCCTGCAACTTATCCTTTGGTAGGCTGATCTCTATCAAACGAAGGGCCATGCTCTCCAGCCTTTTGGATAACACTTGATTTCGTTTTATTTAAATCTTGAGCCACTTTATTCGGTCAGCGATAGTAGAAAGATAGAATTATAAAAAGATGCAATGCAAAAGCTGAATCTGCCTAAAGGATGCGGTTAGAAATAATATAAGAGCATGGCAATAGAAGTTTCCTGCATAAACTTTAGCTAAAAATATTGATGGGATTAATTGCAGTCATGGACCCATCTGCCTATGATAGCAGTGAGTGGATGGTGTCTTAGAGAAGTACAGCACATCCGGACCAATACGCATCGGATCGAATCAGGCAAACTCATATTAACGGCTAGCCCAATTGGCTTTCAGAATGAATATAAGGATCGTCCTGAAAACCCTGGGTTTGCTGGCCGTCCTCATCGGGGGGCTCATGGTGATACCAGGGCTGGTTTCGGCCATCTATAAAGAGCCCTTGGGCGTAATATCCTTTGGAATCAGCTCTCTTCTTGCCCTCATCGTGGGCCTTATCCTAAAGCATTTCGGCGAGAACTCTGATATGGGCAGGAGAGAAGCATTTGTCACAGTCTCATTGAGCTGGCTTTTGGCGGCAATGATCGGTTCTCTGCCCTATCTGATTCTTGGATTAGGGCCGATGAATGCGATCTTTGAATCCATGTCCGGCTTTACGACCACAGGTGCCACCATCCTCAGCCAATACAATTCAGAGGGCTACTGGATCATAAGCCCTGAC
>ERZ1026800.1536-NODE-1536-length-14314-cov-2.589131_pt1 | contig 14314 bp, 10 predicted proteins | sample MGYA00520873_ERZ1026800 | MGnify/ENA primary metagenome ERZ1026800 (study PRJEB33270, sample SAMEA104284475) | anaerobic digester metagenome | biome: Anaerobic digester microbiome; feature: mesophilic sludge digester; material: Anaerobic digester biomass...
ACGCAGCGTACCGCCGGCCCCGACCAGTCGCGCGCTGCGGCTCTTTCACACGTCGGAAAATGTCCGCCATGACGCCGTCGATGCCGACTACGCGCTCAGTTTCGATCTCGGCGTCGCGCCCGACCGCCATTTCAGGCTGCCCTTGTGGATGGAATCGATCGACTGGTCGCGTGAAGGCGTCGCCAACACGCCGAACCCCCGCGTCGCCCGGCTGCTGTCCATCGCGCAGTTGATGCAGCCCCTGTGTATGGAAAGCACCCGAGCTGATGTAGCTCGGGTGCTTTTTTCCTGGCAACGGGCGCAAGGCCCGTCTGATGCTGTGCTTTACTCCTCCGCGGCGGGTTTTCGGTGGTCTGAATCCGCCGCTTACGCCGGCGCCGCCTCTCCCACCTCGTCGTGATCGGGCAGGATGTCCTCCAGGTTGCGCACGGCGGGCACAAAGAAATAGACCGCGGCCACCAGGGCGACGTAGGCCACGCCCGCCAGCAGGAACTGGACGGCCATGCCCGAGCCCGGCCCGGTGCCCACCAGGGGGCCAAAGGTCCGCGCCAGCCAGCCGGAGGAGGCCATGGCCGGCTCGGTGACATAGTCGGCCAGGGCACCGGCGATGAGGGGCGTGATGGGACCCATGGCCCAGGCGATGAGCCGCCGCGCAGAAAAGACGCGGCCCTGCAAGTCGGGCGCCACCTTGGCCTGCCAGATGGCCTGGCTGGCGCCGTTCACAAAGGGCATAAAGATGGCCCCCACCGCGGCCGTCGCCATCCACCACCACAGGTCGCGCCCCAGGGCAAACAGGATCAGCCCGATGATGCCCGTGCAGAACTCGCCCAGGAGGATGCTGGTCATGCGCCGCCGGAACCCGCCCCAGATACCGATGAGGAGGCCCCCGACGACGGCACCCACGGCCCACGCCGATTGGACGGCCCCCAGGGAGGTGCTGCTGTTGCCCGTCCGGGCGAGGACAAAGGGGGCGATGACCTGGTAGGCCATGCCGATGACAAAGTTCAGGACCAGGAAAAAGAGCAACAGGCCCAGGAGGTTGCGGCGGGCCAGGATGTAGCGGAAGCCAAAGATCGACTCGCGCCAGAGGTTGCCCTGGGCCGCCTGGCCTTCGGCGCTGCGTTTGGGCTGGGGCACGCGCACGACCAGGAGGGCGCCGATGGCCAGGAAAAAGGTGGCAATGTCCAGGCCAAGGATGCCCTTGAGGCCGGCAAGGGGCAGCAGGGCGCCGGCCAGCATGGGCGCCAGGACCGAGGGGCCGGTCTCGACGAGGGACATCATGCCGTTGGCCCGGCTGTACTGCGCCTTGGGCAGCATGGTGCTGATGGCCGCCGAGTAGGCCGGCCACTGGAAGGTGTTCCCCAGGCCCATGAGGGCCGACGCGCCAAAGAGATGCCAGATCTGCAGGGAGCCGGAGGCGTGCAGGACGAGGATGCCGACCGTGGCGAGGACGGCCGACAGGTCGCTGACCATCATCATCAGCTTGCGGTTGTAGCGGTCGACCATGGCCCCGGCAATGGGCGACAGCAACAGGAAAGGGAGGATAAAAGCCGTGCTCACGGCGCCCAGGGCCGTGGCGCTGCCCGTCTCCTGGTAGGCCCAGATGGTCAGGGCAAAGCTGGTCATGCTCGAGGCCAGAACCGAGACGAGCTGCCCGGCCCACACCACGACAAAGCCGGGCATGCCCTCGAGGCGAGCCCGGCGACCGGCCAGAGGTCGGGTCATGATGTCACACTCCTTGCCGCCCCCATCGCCGGGCGGCACCGGAATTGTGGAAGCACGTTCCCTCCAGCGCTACGCGCCGTCCCGGACCGTCCCGGGCCGGCGACCCCAGGCAAGGTAACCGGCCAGGGCTACGGCGGCCCAGGCCCCGGCCGCGTAAAAGGCAGCGGCATAGCCCTCGGCCTCGGCCAGGAGCCCCAGGCCGTAGGAACCGGCGCCGATGCCGGCGTCAAAGCAGGTATAGAGAAAGGCAAAGGCGGCCCCGCGTGACGCGCCGGGCACGCTGTCCACCAGGCTCGCGTCCAGGCCGGCGCGCACCAGCCCCCAGCTCAGGCCCAGGCCCGCGCCGGCAGCCAGGAGCGCCAGGTCGGTCCAGGCCATGGCCAGGCCGGCGCTGGCCAGCCCGGCGACGACCATGCCCGGCAAAACCACCGCCCGGCGCCCCAACCGGTCGGAAAGCCAGCCGGCGGTGGCCTGGCTGGCCATCACCGCCAGGGCAAAGGCCGTGAAGTAGCCGCCCGCGGCACCCAGTCCGCGCTCGGTGGCAAAGGGCGGCATGAAACTCAACGCTGCCCCATAGCCCACCGCCAGGCCGGTGCCCGCGAACGAGGCGAGCCACACGGGGCGCAGGCGCCCCACCGACCAGAAGCCGGGCCCGGCGGGCACCGCCTGCGAGAAGCCCCGGGCCTCCTTCAGGGGCAGCACGAGGGCAAAGCTGACCAGGGCGAGGGCCGCTGCGCCCCAGAAGTGGGGCGTGTAGCCCCAGCGCACCTGCATGGCGGCCCCCAGGGCAGGGGCGAACAACATGCCCACGTTGTTGGTCACGCCCGCCAGGCCCACGGCCTCGCCCCGTCGCTCGGCCGGAGCCAAGTCGGCCACGAGGGTCGTGTAGGCCGTGGTAAAGGCGGCGATGGCCAGGCCGCGGATCAGGCGCACAGCCAGGAAGAGACCGATGGAGCCCACCAGGGTATAGAGCACCGGCTCCAGGGCAAAGAGAAAGCTGCCTACCAGGAGGGCCTGCTTGCGCCCCCAGCGGTCGATGAGAGGCCCGATAAAGGGCCGCAGGACGACGGCGCTGAGGGTGGAGAGCCCGAAGGCGAGGCCGATCTCGGCCGCACCGCCGCCCAGCTCCTGGATAAAGCCCGGGAGCGTCACGTAGCTCCACTGAAAGCTGGCGAAAAAGAACAGGTTGGCCGCCAGGGCCAGGTAAAAGGCGAGGGGCCAACGACGCCCAGGGGCGGCCTTGCGGGCCACGGCCTAATCCTCGTCGAGGCGCAAGACGGTCATAAAGGCTTCCTGCGGGATCTCGACCTGGCCGACCATCTTCATCCTTTTCTTGCCTTTTTTCTGTTTCTCCAGCAACTTTCGCTTTCTCGTTATGTCACCTCCATAGCACTTGGCAAGCACATCTTTCCTCAAAGCTTTTACATTCGCGCGGCTGATGACGCGCTTGCCGACGGCCGCCTGGATGGCGACGTCGAACAACTGGCGGGGGATGGCCTCTTTCATCTTGGTCACCAGGCGCTGGCCCTTGTAAAAGGACTGGTCGCGGTGGACGATGATGGACAGGGCGTCCACAGGCTGGCCGCCGACGAGGACGTCCAGCTTGACCATGTCGCCGGGGCGATAGCCCGCCAGGCTATAGTCCAGAGAAGCGTACCCCTTGGTGCGGCTCTTGAGCTGGTCGTAAAAGTCCACCAGGATCTCGGCCAGGGGCACCTCGTACGTCAGGAGCACGCGGCTGCTGTCCAGGTACTCCATCTTTATCATCTCGCCCCGGCGCTTGACCACCAGGTCCATGACGGGGCCGATGTACTCAGCCGGGGTATAGATCTGGATCTGCATCCACGGCTCTTCGACCTGGGCAATCTCGGTCTCTTGCGGCAGGTCGGCAGGGTTGTCGATGGCCAGGACCTGCCCGTCGGTCTTGAGCACCTGGTACTCGACGCTGGGAGAGGTAAAGACGATGTCCAGATCGTACTCGCGCTCCAGCCGCTCCTGGACAATGTCCATGTGGAACAGCCCCAGGAAGCCGCAGCGAAAGCCAAAGCCCAGGGCGTGGGAGGTCTCGGGCTCGTAGACAATGGAGGCGTCGTTCAACTGCAGCTTGGCCAGGGCGTCGCGCAGCAGGGTATAATCCTCGCCCTCGGCGGGATAGAGCCCGGCAAAGACCATGGGTTTGGCCGGGCGGTAGCCCGGGAGCGCCTTGCCGGCCGGGTTTTCCTTGAGCGTAATCGTGTCGCCCACGCGGCATTCCTGGAGGGTCTTGAGCCCGGTGGCGACGTAGCCGACCTCCCCCGCCTCCAGGCGCTGGGTGGGCTGCATGCCGGGCCGGAAGATGCCGATCTCGATGGGGTCGACCTCCAGCCCGTTGGACATGAGCAGCAGGAGGTCGCCCGAGCCCAGTGTGCCGTCGATGACGCGGATATAGGCCACGACACCCTTGTAGGAATCATAGTGCGAGTCAAAGATGAGGGCCCGCGGCGGCGCGTCGGGCCGGCCCGCGGGCGGTGGGATGCGCTGCACCACTGCCTGGAGCACGTCCTCGGCGCCCGTGCCCGCCTTGGCCGAGGCATAGATGGCCTCGCTGGCGGGAATGCCCAGCAGGTCCTCCACCTCCTGGGCCACCTCCTCCGGCCGGGCCGAGACCAGGTCGATCTTGTTAATGACCGGGACGATGGTCAGGTTGGCGTCCAGGGCCAGGTAGAGGTTGGCCAGGGTCTGGGCCTGCACCCCCTGGGTGGCGTCCACGACGAGGACCGCCCCCTCGCAGGCAGCCAGGGCGCGGCTCACCTCGTAGGTAAAGTCGACGTGGCCCGGCGTGTCGATGAGGTTCAGCTCGTAGACCTCCCCATCGGGCGCGGTATACTCCATGCGCACCGCCGAGGCCTTGATGGTGACGCCCTTCTCGCGCTCCAGGTCCATGGCGTCGAGGACCTGGTCCATCATCTCGCGCTGGGTGATGGTGCCGGTGCGCTCCAGCAGCCGGTCGGCCAGGGTGCTCTTGCCGTGGTCGATGTGGGCAATGATGCAGAAATTGCGAATGTGCGCTTGCTGCATCGTCAGGGCAGGCCGACGGCGGCCTTGACTTCGCCCAGCACCTGGTCGGCGATGGCCCCGGCCCGGCGGGCGCCGTCGGCCAGCACGTCGCGGATATAGTCGGGATCGGCGGCGTAGCGGGCGCGCCGCTCGCGGAAGGGGGCAAAGTGCTCGCTCAGGTTGCGGGCAAACTTTTTCTTGCAGTCGACGCAGCCGATGGCCGCCGAGCGGCAGTCGGCCTCGATCTGGGCCACCTCGCCGGCCGAGAAGAAGCCGTGCAGGGAAAAGACGTTGCACACCTCCGGGTGGCCCGGGTCGGTGCGGTACTGGCGGGCCGGATCGGTGACCATCATGCGCACCCGCTGCCAGATCTCGTCGGGCGTGGCTGCAATCTCGATGTGGTTGTCCAGCGACTTGCTCATCTTGGCCGCGCCGTCGATGCCCAACACCTTGGTGAACTCGGTATGCTTGGCCTGGGGCTCGACGAGGACCTCGCCGAACTGGAAATTAAAGCGGCGCACGATCTCGCGGGTGAACTCCAGGTGCGGCGCCTGGTCGACGCCCACCGGCACCGTGTCGGCCTTGTAGAGGGCAATGTCGGCAGCCATGAGGACGGGGTAGCCCACCAGCCCGTAGTTCACGTTCTCCGGGCTCTGGCGCACCTTTTCCTTGAAGGTGGGCAGGCGGGTCAGCCAGCCGAGGGGCGTGACCATGGAAAAGATGGTGTGCAGCTCGGTGACCTGGGGCACGTGGGACTGGACAAAGAGGATGGTCTCCTCGGGCCGGATGCCGGCCGCCAGCCAGTCCAGCGTCATCTCCCGGGTCCAATCCCGGAGCTTGTCCGTGTGCTCCAGGGTCGTGAGGGCGTGCAGATCGACCACGCAGTAGATACACTCGTAGTCGTCCTGCAGGGCCACGTAATTGCGGACGGCGCCCAGGTAGTTGCCCAGGTGCTGCCTGCCCGTCGGCCTTGCCCCACTGAAAACCCGTCCCTTCTTTCCCATCTCGACTCGGCTCCTTTGCGTTTTGCTGCGTGGAAACCCTTGGCATGGCTCCAGCCCGGCATTATACTCGAAAAGGCGGCGGGCGGCAAAAGTGGGGGCGGCTTTGCCTCCCGCCTGCTGCCAGGCCGGCCGAGCCTGCATTGCCAGGACGTAACGGCTACAACACCCCCCGGTAATACCCCCCATCCACCTGGATCGTGGTCCCATTAATGTAGCTCGCCCGCTCCGACGCCAGGAACGCGACCAGCGCGGCCAGCTCCTCGGGCTCGGCCATGCGCCCCATGGGATAGCCGGCGGAGGCCTCGGCCACCAGTTCCTCGACCGTCTTGCCCTGCTGCGCCGCCCGCGACTGGTAGATCTCCTCGATGCGCTCCGTCCGGGTGTAGCTGGGCGCAACGTTGTTGACCGTGATGCCGTCGTCGGCCACCTGCCGCGAGAGGGTCTTGGCCAGGCCCACGACGCCGGCGCGGTAGACGTTGGACAGGAGCAGGTCGTCGATGGGCTGCTTGACCGAGATGGAGGTGATGTTGACGATGCGCCCCCACTTTTGCAGGCGCATGGCCGGCAGCACGGAGCGGATGAGGCGGACGGCGCTCAACAACGTGCGCTCGTGCCCCGTCTGAAAGGCGGCGTCGTCCAGGTCCTCGAAATAGCCGGGCGGCGGCCCGCCGTTGTTGGTCACCAGGACGTCGATGCGGCCGTAGCGGCGCAGTGTCTCGTCCGCCAGGTGCCGGATTTGGGCGTCGTCGGTGAGGTCCACCACCAGGTAGCGCACGTCGGCGCCCGTCGCGCCGCGGATCTCTTCCACGGTCGCCATGAGCTCGTCCTCGTTTCTGGCGCAGATGACTACCCGGGCCCCTTCTCGGGCCAGCTCCATGGCACACGCTTTGCCCAGGCCGCGGCTGGCAGCCGCGACGATGGCCACGCGGTCTCCTAATCCCAGGTCCATGTTCGCTTCCTCCCTTCAGTCCGATGGGATGCCGGATCGCCCCACCTCTGGGACAAGTATAGCACAAGCGGGCGATTTGGCAATCCATGCACCCTCGCTCTCTTGACGGAAAGAGTTTGTCCAAGTAGAATACGGCCAGGGGTCAGATGCCTAACGAGAACGTGCAGCGCTATTTTGTCCCCGATTTCTTCCAGTTCCGGTTGGTGCCCCGCCAGGCCCTGCCCGCCAGCGCCAGGCACAGTCGAGAAATCAGGCGACGGAGCACGAGAGGGAGCACGGGGTGAGAGTTCCATGGAACAGGTTCTAGGACTGCGGTGCACCATCTGCGGCGCCGAGTACGCGCCGGATGAGGTCGAATACGTCTGCCCCAGGCACGGCGACGACGGCACCCTCGACGTCGTGTACGATTACGAGCAAATCCGGCAGCGCTTTCTGCCCGAGAAGCTGGCCGGCCATCCCGCCCGCTCGATCTGGCGCTACCTGCCCCTGCTGCCCGTGGACGCGGGCACGGCCGCCCGGCTGACGGCTGGCACGGTTCTGGGCAGCGTCGGCTGGACGCCCCTCTACCCCGCGCCACGCCTGGCCGGAGACCTGGGCCTGGGGCGGCTGTGGGTCAAGGACGACGGGCGGCAGCCCACGGCATCGTTCAAGGACCGTGCCTCGGCCATCGCCGTGTGCAAGGCCCAGGAGCTGGGCTATGGCGTGGTGACCACGGCCAGCACCGGCAACGCCGCCGCCGCCCTGGCGGGCATGTGCGCCGGCGTGGGCCAGGCCAACGTCATCTTCCTGCCGCGCACGGCGCCCCAGGCCAAGATCGCCCAACTGCTGGTCTTTGGCTCGCAGGTCCTCCTCGTGGACGGCACCTACGACGACGCCTTTGAGCTGTGCCTGCGGGCGGCCCCCGAGTTCGGCTGGTACAGCCGCAACACCGGTTACAACCCCTACATGAGCGAGGGAAAAAAGACCGCCAGCTACGAGATCTGCGAGCAGTTGACCGCCGCCGCATCGAGCCGCGGGGAGCCGGAGAGCCAGGCGCCCTGGACCGCGCCCGACGTGGTAGTGGTGCCCGTGGGCGACGGCTGCATCATCGGCGGGGTGCACAAGGGCTTCCAGGACCTGCTGGCCCTGGGCTGGATCGAGCGTATGCCGCGCCTCGTGGGGGTGCAGGCGGCCGGCTCGTCGCCCCTGGTGGACGCCTGGGAGCGGGGGCTGGAGGGCTGGGAGATGCAGCCCGTCGAGGCCCACTCCCTGGCCGACAGCATCGTCGCCGGCCTGCCCCGCGACCGAATCAAGGCCCTGCGCGCCGTGCGCCACAGCGGCGGCGCCTTCTTGCGGGTGACCGACGACCAGATCGTGGCCGCCATCCCCGCCCTCGCCCGGGGCTGCGGGGTCTTTGCCGAGCCCGCCGCCGCGGCATCCTACGCCGGCCTGCGAGAGGCAGTGAAGTTGGGCCTGATCCACGCCGGCGAGGAGGTGGTCATCCTGGCCACCGGCTCGGGCCTCAAGGACGTGGCGACTGCCATCAAATCGGTAGGCCAACCCGCCGTCGTGGCGCCAGATCTGGACGCCGTGCGGCGGGCGCTAAACCTGCAATCAGGAGAGTAAGATGATCGATCTGACCATTCGCGAAGAAGCACTGAAGAGGACCGTACAGCGCGCCCGGGAGCGGGACATTGTCATCCCGACCTTTGCCCAGATGAAGGACCCGTCGCTCATCCCCGACAAGATCCGGTCGCGGCTGCGCGACGTGAGCCTATGGGAAGTCAACTCCCTTAACCTGTTCCGCATCACCTGGAAGAATGAGCCCAAAGCCCAGGGCGGCGGCTTTGGCGGCGTAAACTACGTCGAGCTGCCGCCGTCGCTGACGGGCGTGCCGGCGCGCATCATCTGCCTGGTGGGCAAGTGGTTCCCCACGGGCTCGCACAAGGTGGGCGCCAGCTTTGGCTGCCTGGTGCCGCGCCTGGTGACCGGCCAGTTCGATCCCACCTCCCAGAAGGCCGTCTGGCCGTCCACGGGCAACTACTGCCGGGGTGGCGCCTACGACTCGACCCTCCTGGCCTGCGATTCCATCGCCATCCTGCCCGAGGAGATGAGCCGCGAGCGGTTCGAGTGGCTCAGCAAGGTCTCGGGCGAGGTGATTGCCACGCCCGGCTGCGAGAGCAACGTCAAGGAGATCTTTGACAAGTGCTGGGAGCTGACCCGCGAGCGGGGCGACGACATTGTCATCTTTAACCAGTTCGATGAGTTTGGCAACCACCTGTGGCACTATGACATCACGGGCCACGCCATGGAAGAGGTGCTCCAGGCCGAGCTGGGGCCGCGGGACACCTATCGGGGCGTGGTGCTGACCACGGGCTCGGCGGGCACCATCGGCTCAGGCGACTACCTGAAGGAGCTCTTCCCGGCGAGCAAGGTGGGCGCCAGCGAGGCCCTCCAGTGCCCGACGCTGCTCCTGAACGGCTTTGGCGGGCACCGCATCGAGGGCATCGGCGACAAGCACGTTCCCTGGATCCACAACCTGCAGAACACCGACCTGGTGGTGGCCATCGACGACGATGCGTGCATGAACCTGGTGCGGCTCTTTAACGAGCCGGCCGGCCGCCGCTACCTGGCGGGCAAGGGCGTGCCACAGGACCTGGTCGACAGGCTGGACCTCATGGGCATCTCCAGCATCGCCAACGTCCTGTCGGCCATCAAGTTCGCCAGGTGGTACGAGCTGGGCGAAAACGACGTCGTCCTCACCGTCTGGACCGATTCCATGGAGCTGTACGGCAGCCGCCTGCGCGAGTTGCGCCAGGAACACGGCGAGTATGGCGAGGTCGACGCGGCGGCCGACTATCACCGCTATCTCCTGGGCTGTGGCATCGAGCACGTGGAGGAGCTGGGCTACTGGGATCGCAAGCGGATCCACAACCTGAAGTATTACACCTGGGTGGAGCAGCAGGGCAAGACCTATGCCGAGATCCAGGCCCAGTGGTACGACCCCGACTACTGGCGCTCCATCCACGGGCAGGTGGACGAGATCGACGCGCTTATCGACGAGTTCAACGCCAGAACGGGTCTGCTCAAGGCATAGGAGGCGGACATGCAAACGATGGCAGAGGTCAAACAACGGGTGCAGGCTGCGCGGGAGGACATGATCCAGTTCCTGCGCGACATCTGTGCCATCCCTTCCATGGACTCCCAGATCGGCCCGGTGGGCGAGCGCATCCAGGCCGAAATGCGACGCCTCGGCTGGGAAAAAGTGCGTTTCGACAGGATGGGCAACACCGTCGGGCGCATTGGGGATGGCCCCAGTGTGCTGGTCTATGACTCGCACATCGACACTGTCGGCATCGGCGACCCCGACGAGTGGGACTGGGACCCCTTTGTGGGCAAGGTGGAGGACGGCCGCCTCTTCGCGCGCGGCGCGTGCGACGAAAAGGGCAGCACGCCCGGCATGGTGTATGGCCTGGCCATCGCCCGCGACCTGGGCCTGCTGGAAGGCTACACCGCCTACTACTTTGGCAACATGGAAGAGTGGTGCGACGGCATCGCGCCCAATACGTTCGTCGAGGTCGATCCCGGGGTGCGGCCCGACCTGGTGGTCATCGGCGAGCCGACCAGGATGCACGTCTATCGCGGGCACAAGGGCCGCATCGAGCTCAGAATCACCGCCTCGGGCAGGTCGGCGCACGCGGCCTCCCACTGGCTGGGCGACAATGCCATCTACAAGATGCTGCCGGTCATCGCGGGCATCCGCGACCTGGACCGGCGCCTGCGCTTTGGCCAGGGCAGCCATCCGGTGCTGGGCAAGCCTTCCGTCACGGTGACCGACGTCTCGGCCCGCACGGCCTCGATCAATGCCGTGCCCGACCGGTTCACCGTTTATGTCGACCGGCGCATCACCCTGGACGAGCCGCACGACGAGGTCATCGCCCAGATCCGCAGTCTCGTCGCCGACAATCTTCAGGGCGAGATCGTCGTCGAGGAGTTGTTCTACGACACGCCCTCGTATACCGGTTTTGTCTTCCCGGTGGCCAAGTACTTTCCGTCGTGGCTCCTTGACGAAGCACATCCACTGGTGCAGGCGGGCCAGCAGGCGCTCACCGAGTTGTGGGGCGAAGCGCGACCGCTGGGCACGTGGGATTTCTCTACCAACGGCACCTATTGGGCGGGCAAGGCGCAGATACCGGCCATCGGTTTTGGGCCGGGCGACGAGGTCGACGCGCATGCCATGCACGAGAACGTGCCCCTGGACGACGTCGTGCAAGCCGCGGAATGGTACGCCTGGCTGCCCCACGTCCTGTCGGCGAGGAATGGCTAGCAGCCTGTCGGAGAGCCCGTTCGTAGTGCGCGCTTCAGCGCGGTTCCTTGACGATAAATCGCCTACTACGAACCGACAAGCGCAAGCACCTCTCCGGCAACCGGCTAGAGAACCTAGAGAAACAAGGAGTTTGAGGAGAGAGAAATGCAAACCAATCTGCGAGGCCGCGACCTGATCGGCGACCTGGATTTCAGCAAAGAAGAAGTCGAGACCGTTCTGGACGTCGCTTTTGACCTCAAGCGCAAACGTGCCCTGAACGAGCCCCACGCCTACCTGCGCGACAAGGTGTTGGCCATGCTGTTCTTTTTCAGCAGCACGCGCACGCGCGGCTCGTTCGAAGCCGGCATGGCCCAACTGGGCGGGCACGCCGCGTTCATCGAGAGCAAGACCACCCAGATCGCCCACGGCGACACGCCCAAGGAGATCGGCGAGATCTATGGCCGCTACTTTGACGGCATTGCCATCCGCCATTGCGATTGGGGGGTGGGCAATGACTACCTGAATGGCGTCGCCCAGGCCTCGCGCGCGCCGGTGCTCAACATGCAGTGCGACGTCTATCATCCCTTCCAATGCCTGGCCGACTTGATGACCATCATCGAAAAGAAGGGGCGCGACCTGCGCCGCAAGAAGATGGTGGTCTCGTGGGCCTATGCCGCTTCGTATCAGAAGCCTCTCTCGGTGCCCCAGTCCCTCATCCTGCAAATGCCGCGCTTTGGCCTCGACGTGGTGCTGGCCCATCCGCCCGAGTTCGTGCTCATGCCCGAGATCATGCAGCAAGCCCACGAGCAGGCCAGGAAATTCGGCACCAGTTTTGAGGTCATCAGCGACCCCGACGGCATGGACGAAGCCTTCCGGGACGCCGACGTGATCTATGCCAAGTCGTGGGGCGCGCTGGTACACACGTCGGATCCCGAACAGGGCGCCGGGATCATCCAGAAGTACACCCACTGGATCACCGACGAGGCCAGGATGGCCCTGGCCAAGCCCGATGCCATCTACATGCATCCGCTGCCGGCCGACCGCAACATCGAGGTCACCGACGGCGTGCTGGAAGGCCCCAACTCGGTCGTGTACGACGAGGCGGAGAATCGTTTGCACGCGCAAAAGGCTGTCATGGCGCTGACGCTCTAGGAGGAGTCGAATGACCGAAAAGACGGCCGTCATCGCCATTGGCGGCAACTCGTTGATCCTGGACAAGGACCACGAGGACGTGGGCTCGCAGCGGGTGGCGATACAGGAGACGTGCAAGCACATCGCCGACATGATCGAGCGCGGCTGGCACCTGGTCATCACCCACGGCAACGGGCCCCAGGTGGGCTTTATCCTGCGCCGCAACGAGCTGGCGGCCCACGAGGTGCACACCACGCCCCTGGACGTCATCGGTGCCGACACCCAGGGGTCCATCGGCTACATGATCGCCCAGGCCCTCGGGAACGAATTCCTTCGCCGGGGCATCGAGCAGCCCATCGCCGCGGTGGTAACCCAGGTGCTCGTGGACCGCAACGACCCCGGGTTCCAGAACCCTTCCAAGGGCATCGGCGGGTTCAGCACCGAGGAAAAGGCGCGCAAGTTCGAAAAAGAGGGCTGGCGGGTCATCGAGGACGCGGGCCGCGGCTGGCGCCGCGTCATCGCCTCGCCGGAGCCCATCGCCATCGTCGAGTTGGCGGCCATCCACTCCCTGGTGGAGCAGGGCTTTATCGTCATCGCCGTGGGCGGCGGGGGCATCCCGGTCATCAAGGACGAGGACGGCCGCCTCGTAGGCACGCGGGCCGTCATCGACAAGGACCGGGCCACCAGCCTCCTGGCCCGCGAGCTGGAGGTCGACCTGTTCCTGATCTCCACGGCGGTGCCCCAGGTGGCCATCAACTTTAACAAGCCAGACCAGAAGTGGCTGGACCGGATCACGGCCGCCGAGGCCGAGACCTACTACCGGCAGGGCCACTTTGCGGCGGGCAGCATGGGACCCAAGATCGAGGCCGTCCTCGCCTACCTCAAGTGCTGCCCCCGGGGCCAGGCCCTCATCACCGACCCGGCCAACATCGCCCGGGCACTGGATGGCGAGACCGGCACCTGGATCACGGCCTGAGGGGCCGGCAACACTCCCCGTTCGTTCCAACCACGGAGACACGGAGGCCACGGAGGAGCCACTCCGTGCTCTCCCTGTCTCCGTGGCAGCTTCCGGGCGGCGCAGACAAGGGGGCCGTCCGTGGACAAAAGTGCCCGTTGCGGGTATAATCAAGGGCAAGGAACCGCAGATCGGTGCGAGGGGATGGCTATGAGAAGGAGACGCGGATGTCAGAGGCAATGAGGGTTCAATCCATTGACAGGCTCGTGGCCTGGATGTTGGGAGAGCTGGAGGCAACCGGCTCGATTTTCGGCATTCACCGCGGCCTGTTCTACGTGCCGCGGCCCGGGGCGCCCTACGCCAGCCGGCTCTTCGGAGAGGCGCTGGGCACGCCCATCGGCCCGGCGGCCGGCCCTCACACACAGCTTGCCCAAAACATCGTCAGCGCCTGGCTGTGCGGCGGGCGCTTTATCGAGCTCAAGACCGTGCAGATCATGGACGAGTTGGACATCCCCCGGCCGTGCATCGACCTGGCCGACGAGGGCTACAACGTGGAGTGGTCGCAGGAGCTCAAGCTGGAAGCGTCGGCCGGGGAGTACGTCAAGGCCTGGGTGCTGGTCCACCTCCTGCCGCGCATCCTGGGCTACGAGGCAACCGCGCCCGAGACCATCTTTAACATGAGCGTCGGCTACAACCTGGAGGGCATCCGGCAGCCGGCCATGCAGCGCTTCATGGATCGCCTCCAGGACGCCTCGGCCGAGATCGCCGCCCTCCTGGAGACCTTGCAGAGCCGGTTCCCCGGCCTGCCCGTTGCCGGCCTCTCGGTGCCCGCCCGGATCACCAACAGCGTCACGCTGTCGACGATGCACGGCTGCCCGCCCGACGAGATCGAGGCCATCGCCCGCTATCTCCTGGTCGAGCGGGGGCTGCACACCTATGTCAAGCTGAACCCCACACTCCTGGGCAAGGAGGCGGTGCTGGACATCCTCCACGAGCACCTGGGCTTTCGCGAGATCGACATCCCCGACCGCGTCTTTGCCCACGACCTGCAATATGGCCGCGCCGTCGACATGATCCATAGCCTGCAGCACGTGGCGGAGGAGCGGGGGCTGACCTTTGGCGTCAAGTTGAGCAACACCCTGGCCATGGCCAACCATCGCGGCGTCCTGCCCGGCGACGAGATGTACATGTCGGGCCGCGCCCTCTATCCCGTCACCATGAACCTCTTC
>ERZ1026800.1543-NODE-1543-length-14255-cov-4.888873_pt1 | contig 14255 bp, 10 predicted proteins | sample MGYA00520873_ERZ1026800 | MGnify/ENA primary metagenome ERZ1026800 (study PRJEB33270, sample SAMEA104284475) | anaerobic digester metagenome | biome: Anaerobic digester microbiome; feature: mesophilic sludge digester; material: Anaerobic digester biomass...
CTATGATGTAAAGCCCTGAAGAGCCTGCCCCGCAAAAGCGGGGGGCGAAAGAACGGCGAGCGGCACGCGGCTTGCGGCACAGGGCACACAGGTCGGCTTTTGCTTTGTTGTCCGAAATTTTTATGAAGGTAGGGTATTTTGTATGGAAAACTTGCTTAATTTTATAATTGATTAACCGATAATAATCATCATCCGACCTTTAAAATAAAATTATATACGGATGAAATCATATAAAATGAATTCGCTTGATTACCTCTGTTTTATCATTATTTTAATAATAACATCATGTAATAGGACATATAATAAATCAGAGGATGGTCTTTATGCTATTGACCCAAGAACGTTCGTAGATAATAAAATTCTTTTATCTGAACTAGCTGATGATATTCAGTACATTCCTCTTGACAATAGTATTCCATTCGTTCATTTCAAATATGTAATTACTTCAAGAGCCATATATGTTGCTGCAAAAGGAATCGGTATTTTAAAATTTGATTCAAAGGGGAAACTGACTGAAAAAATTGGTGCAAGAGGAAAAGGCCCTGGTGAATTCCGCTACGGAATGGCGTTTACCGTTGATGATTTGACCGGAAATATATATATTCTGGATCCGACCACAATTTTTGTATATTCTCCAGGCGGAAGGTTTATCAGAGATATTCCGCTTAATGAATATGGAAGCTATGGTTTTAATGATATTGAAATATTTAATTCATTATTGTTTATACCGGATCATCTTCCAACAGGCGAATCAAAAAATTGCTGGATATTTCTTGATACATTGGGCAGACCGGTTGCAATGAGGAAGAACTACATTCCTCCTTTCCAGTCTGGAATTGAGACACCGGGTAATATTTATAAATATGGAAACAACATTTTTTATTATAATTATTTCAATGACACGATATTCTCTGTATCGCCTGACTTAAGTGACACATGCGTGTATTTGTTTGCACAGGGAGATTTCCGTTGGCCAAAGGAAAGGATAGTGGTTACCCGAGAGTCTCTTGCAACTCAATTCAATAACATTTTCCGTCCGAGTCAAATGTTTGAAACAAAAAAATACCTTATTTTCCATTACGCCTATCGCGATCAATGCGCGATTGCATTGATCGACAAAGAATACAGAAAAACATTTTTATTGTATAGAAAAGAAAAAAACATGGATGGAAAAACTGTTCCTATTGCTTGCATAACAAATGATATTGATGGAGGCCTGCCATTAGATAATATCAATTATTACCATGAAAATGGCTATGAATATTTTACATCATTAATAGACCCATTTCAACTTAAATCACATATTGTTTCTGAATCTTTTAAAAAAGCAAATCCAAAATACCCGGAAAAGAAAAAAGAACTTGAAAAACTGGCCTCCGGCTTAAAAGAAACAGATAACCCGGTTCTGGTGATGGTCAGGCTTAAGCATTAGTGCAGGGGGTTGTTGAGGGAGGAAGAAGATGAAGGGGAGAATAAGAAAAGCTCAGGGCACAGGGCTCAGGGCTCAGAGGAAGAAGCGCAGGGCACAGGGCACAGGGCAGCGAGGGATGGATGACGGGATGCATGGGCTATTTAGGAACAGTCCAAGGTGATTGTGGAAATTGGCAAAGCGAATGCATGGCAGCAGGATACAAAGCCTACTGCGCTGAATGTTAAAGCATTGGCTTAGTTCAAATAGGGTATTTCCTTTTGAATCAAAATGATATTTGGTTTTATGGTATACCATAGTTTTAATATTTTTAATAAATTAAACTATATTGAATGAAAAACCTTAATAAATTACGTATCAATTTTGATAGAATAATGAACAATGAAGAATTGATTTCGCTTAGGGGTGAATATGACGTGGAAACAGGATGTTTTCGTGAATGGTGGATCTTTGGCTGCGCTGGCACACGTTTAGGTGATAAATGCAGTTTAGAGGAGTGCGTCGCTCTAGGTGGCCAGTGTGTTCAATGTTAAAGTGATTGACTGACAGGCTGTATCCTCTGATATGTTTAAATAGAGCATTCCTACATTTCGTTGGTTACCAGTCAATATAAATTCTATTTTATATTGACTGGTTTTGAGTGAAGTTTAAGTTTACTTTTAAGACTTTTTAATATGAGAATTAAATTGTTAATCGTTCTAATAATCCTTTTCTGCTCCTGCAACAGGCAAGGCACTTTTGAATCTAGAAAATCCGGTATTCCTTTGGTAATAGATCTTCTCTCAGAACCTGAATCGGAGGTTGCAAGGCTTTCTGATATTTCAACTAATGTTCAGTATTTTCCTCTGCAGACAACGCCAAGTTCTTTGGTTGGAAATGTAGATAAAATTGTTACCTGTGGCAACAATATTTACATCAAGAATAGCTATTCTGAGATATTGTGTTTCGATCAAAAAGGAAATTTCCTTTTCAAACTTATTAAAACTGGTAGGGGTCCTGGAGAATATAAATATATTACTGATTTTGATATTAGCTCAGATGACAAGACACTTGTTGCCCTTTCAAATGGCAAAATACTTATTTTCAATATCAATGATTATGAATTTGTATTTGAAAAATCTATCAATTTGAACCCTCCATTTCCATCAAAGATTGATTTTATCCCGGAAACAAATAATATTCTTTTATCAATTGATCCAATGACTGGGTTGGAAAAATCTTTAACCCTAGTAATTGATATTAATGGAGATACGATTCATTTTAAACCTAATTACTACAGATTTGATAAAAAAGATAAGTTCATACGTGGTATGGCAAATGAAAGCCTTCATTATAAATTTAGAAAAGTCTTATGTTTTAAAGAAGAATTTTGTGACACGGTATATTTCGTTGATAAAGAATCAAATAATTTTCTTCCAAGGTTAATCATTGATTCCCATGGCAAAGGATTATCTCCAATTATTAGGTATAATAGTGAATATGCCAGAAATCATGCCAATCAAATATATTGGGTAAAGTCAATTATGGAGACGTCTAGATTTATTATCTATACTTATGAATATAATATGTCTCGTTATAAGGTATTGTACGACAAATCGAATGAAAAAAAATTCCAAGTTGCATATATGGATGCTCTAAAGGATGATATTATTGGTGGTCCATCTCTTGATTTAAACTTCTGTAGTGAAGATAAAGCATACTGCTTTGTCGATGTGTTAAAATTAAAAAAATATACTAATAGCATTGACTTCATTAACGCTAAGGTAAAAGACCCTCGTGAGAAACAAGATTTGAAGACTATCTCTGAATCGCTTAAAGAAACTGATAATCCCATATTGGTTGTAGTGACACTGAAAAAATAAAAGATAATTAATTAATAGGACATTTTGATATCAGAGCAGTTACACACCGGTTTATTGCTGATAATAACTTCTTTATAATTAAACGATTTAATGATATTCTGCTATTTCAAACTGATGGATCGTTTGTTTCGAGGATCGGAACAGTAGGGAGAGGACCTGAGGAATATGAAGTAGCTCATGATATAGATATTGACCAAACAGGTTATCTTTATTTAGTCTCAGGCTTTCAGGAAAAATTCAATCTTTATTCAGAGAACGGGAAATTCATAAGGTCATTTAAGTCTCCATTCCAGGGACCTGTTCAATTCAGATTATCAGAAGATAAAATAATATGTTATGTCGAGGATCTTCAGGGCAATTCTGAAAATAGCTTTATTATAACTGACACTCTAGGACTTGTGCTAAAAGCTTTCCCAAACAACTATCCTTTTAAGCCCTATAAAGGGATTCCGACAGGGATTGGTAGAGAGAATCTGTTTTATAATTTTAATAACAGACTTTATATAAAGGAAGTCTACTCTGATACTATTTATAACTTTGACAAAATGTTATTTAAACCTCACATGGTCCTGGCGACAGGAGACAGACTGCTAACTCCTGAAGCTCGTGCACAATTTGATTTATCCTATCTCTCGGAAAATTATATCCGGCCAATACACTTGTTTGAATTTGGTGATTTTGTCTATTATGAATACACCTATAGTTTTAAACTAGGAACCAAAAATATACTATATGCATTCATTGGATCTAAAACAACAGAATTTCAGGCTTTTATTGATGCAGATCAGGGTCTGATTAATGATTTGGACGGTGGGCCTCCCTTTATACCTAAAACAATTAAAGATAACAAAACTGTTATCAGTTGGATTGATGCAAACAAATTAAAAGAATATGTAGCTTCTGAAAATTTTAAGAACTCAAAACCTCTTTACCCCGAAAAGAAGAAAGAACTTGAAAAGCTTGCCGACAGCCTCAAGGAAACGGATAACCCGGTTCTGGTGATGGTCAGGCTGAAGCGTTAATGCAAGAAAAGCACAGGGCTCAGGGGAAGAAGCTCAGGGCTCAGGGCTCAGGGCTCAGAGGAAGAAGCGCAGGGCACAGGGCACAGGGCGCAGAGGAAGAAGCACAGGGCTCAGAGCTCAGGGCACAGGGGAAGAAGCTCAGAGCACAGAGCACAGGGCACAGAGCACAGGGCACAGAGCAGAAGAACGGTACGCGGAAACTAAGAGATGGCAGAAGGGTTGAACAGAACGGATTCCCTCCTGCGGAGAGCCTGCCTGCTCAGCGGGTGGGGGTGGGTTCTCGGTAAGGCGCAGGGACTAAGGGACTAAGAGACTGCAAGACCGTTCGACAGTAGATTGGCAGATAGATTTATTAAATTTATACTTATTTAAGATGCCAACAAAGATGATAATGAAATACATGTTATTTCTGATAATAACTATAAGTACATTATGTTGTTGTAATTCTGCAAAAGACAAATGGGGTTCAAAAATAATTGCTTTCAACTTAAAGCAACTACCTGATATTTCAGGATTGACATTATCTGATCTTGGCTTTAAAGAAATCGAGTATATTCCTCTGGAGACGAATGAACAAAGTTTGCTTTCAAGTACTGAAGATTTGCTTCTCAGGCATAAAATTTTGGTTAATGACAGGCAGATTGTTATACATCGATTAAATACAATACTTAAATTCCATTCGGATGGAAAATTCGTCACAAAGATCGGAAGCAAAGGAAGAGGCCCTGATGAATTCCACCATGCACATGATGTGAATATAAGAGAGAATACTCAAGATATATACCTGCTTGACAGGTGGAATAATAAATTTTTAATTTATTCAGAGGATGGTAAGCTGAAAAGAACTTTTCAAATACAATTTTCACCGAATGAGTTTCGGTTTATCGGAGATAAAATCTTGTGTTACAGTGAGAATCATATGGCTAATATTCAAGATAGTTATACACTCATTGATACTAATGGAACAGTAATAAAAACATTTCCCAATAAATATCCTTTTAAAATGAAAGATGGGTATGGGATCGAGGGTGAAAACCTGTATTACACTTTTAACAACTCGCTATATAAGAAGGAAGTCTATTCAGATACAATATATGAATTTGACAATGAATGTTTTACGCCACATATGGTATTACAGGTCGGGAAAAAGCTTTTAACAACGGAGGCAAGAACTCAATTTGATGGTAGATACCTTGCAAAAAACTATATAATGCCATTAAATTTATTTGAGTTTGGTGATTATGTTTATTATGAATTCATTTATAAGTATGTAGTTCCAGAAGAGTATGAAATTCCAGTTGATATTAAGATTTATAGTTTTATTGGTTCAAAAACAAATAACTTCAATGCATTGATTGAAACAGGTACCGGGCTGATCAATGATTTAGACGGTGGACCAAATTTTTTGCCGAGGACTATTAAAAATGATAACACGATCGTTGGGTGGATTGAACCTTCAAAGCTAAAATCACATGTTGCTACCGATGATTTTAAAAAATCAGTCCCCAAGTATCCCGAGAAGAAACAAAAACTTGAAAAACTTGCAAATAGCCTTAAGGAAACGGATAACCCGGTGCTGGTAATGGTCAGTCTTAAAAAGTAATAATTATGCCTGCATTCCCTTATTACAAGCAGCTCGATTCCATGGATTGCGGTCCATCATGTCTTCGCATGATTGCTAAATTCTATGGGAAATCATACTCCATACAATACCTTCGTTCCAAATCTTTTATAACGAAATCGGGTGTCTCGATGCTTGGTATCAGTGATGCCGCGGAAAGCATTGGCTTCCGAACCCGCGGCTACCGTCTCACCTGGGAACAGCTGCGCGACGAAGTCCCGCTGCCGTGTATAGTACACTGGAACCAGAGACACTTCGTGGTGGTGTACAGGATTAAGAAGCGCGGGGGAAGAAGCACAGGGCTCAGGGCACAGGGCACAGGGGAAGAAGCACAGAGCGCGGGGCTCAGGGCACAGGGTGCAGGGCGAAATATCAACTATGTAATTAAAGTGGCAGATCCGGCAGCAGGTTTAATCACGTATAATCAGGATGAATTTCTGAAATGCTGGTATAGCACGAAATCCGATGGTGTGGATGAGGGAACTGCTTTACTACTGGAGCCGACACCGGAATTCTATAAGCAGGAGGATGAGGAGAAACAGAAACTAAGCTTTCTTTACCTGCTAGGTTATATACGTCCTTATTCGAAGTATATCCTGCAGCTTATGCTGGGCATGCTCACGGCCAGTATAATAAGTCTTATATTTCCATTCTTAACCCAGTCGCTTGTCGATACCGGTATAGGAAACAGCAATATTTCGTTCGTGGTCATGGTACTGGTTGCCCAGCTTATTCTCACCCTGAGCCAGACTGCAAACGGGCTCCTGCGAAACTGGATAAGCCTTCATGTCACAAGCAGGGTAAGCATATCGCTAATCTCCGATTTCCTGATAAAGCTTATGAAGCTTCCCATATCATTCTTTGATGTTAAGCTCGTTGGTGATATAATGCAGAGAATAGGCGATCATAACCGGATAAGGACCTTTCTCACCGATTCGCTTATCAGCATCATATTCGCTGTTATTACCCTTGTCATGTACACGATAATAATGGCAACATACAACCTGGGTATTCTTGGCATTTTCATGCTCGGGAGCGCGATGTACATCGGTTGGGTGGTGCTTTTTCTAAAGCGCAGGAGAGAACTCGACTATAAGCGTTTCCAGCAGAGCGCTGCCAACCAGAGCAATATAGTCCAGCTTGTAACCGGTATGCAGGAGATAAAACTCAACAGCTGCGAGAAACAAAAACGCTGGGAATGGGAAAGGATACAGATAAAACTTTTCAAGGTGAGCCTGAAAAGCATGATGCTTAACCAGAACCAACAGCTTGGAGCCGTTCTTATAAACCAGACCAAGGATATCTTTATCTCCTTTCTTTCGGCTAAGGCTGTTATAGAAGGCCAGATGACACTCGGTATGATGATGGCAATACAATACATAATCGGCCAGCTCAATGCTCCCATCCAGCAGTTCATAGGTTTTACCCAGGCAGCCCAGGATGCAAGGATAAGCCTTGAACGCCTTGGTGAAATCCATAACAAGGAGGATGAGGAAAAACCTGAGGATGATAAAATAAGAGATATACCGGTTGATAAGAATATTGAAATAAAAAATCTGGTTTTCCAGTACGAAGGGCCTCATTCCGAAAAAGTGCTTGACAATGTTTCCCTTACCATTCCAGCGAAAAAGATAACTGCCATTGTCGGTACCAGCGGCAGCGGCAAGACAACTCTTTTAAAACTGATGCTTGGTTTCTATGAGCCTGTAAAAGGAGAGATATTACTCAACGGCACTCCTCTTAAAAGGTTCAGCCAGGCCGAATGGAGAAAAAGATGCGGGGTTGTGATGCAGGAGGGTTATATATTCGCCGATTCGATAGCAGGGAATATTGGTCTTGCCGACGATATGCCCGATAAGGAAAAGACAGACAGGGCAGCAGAGACAGCAAATATTAAGGAGTATATCGACAGCCTGCCCCTGGGTTACAATACGAGGATCGGCAACGATGGCCAGGGACTTAGTACCGGTCAGAAGCAAAGACTTCTTATTGCAAGGGCAGTATACAAGGAACCTGATTTTATCTTTTTCGATGAAGCTACAAATGCCCTCGATGCAACGAACGAGAGGACGATAATGGATAATTTGGGGACATTCTTCAGGGGTAAAACCGTAGTTATCGTGGCGCACAGGCTCAGCACGGTAAAGAATGCCGACCAGATCGTTGTTCTTGAAAGAGGAGAAATAGCCGAAACCGGAACGCATAAGGAACTGGTTGAGAAGAAAGGAGCGTATTTTAACCTGGTAAAGGATCAACTCGAACTGGGGAATTAAGAAGCACAGGGCGCAGGGCACAGGGCTCAGGGCGCAGGGCACAGAGCACAGGGCTCAGGGCTCAGGGCGCAGGACACAGGGCTCAGGGCACAGGGCTCAGGGCTCAGCATAAAACAAAGACTATGCCTGAAATTATCAAACACGAAATCCGTAGCCCGGAGTTGCAGGAGGTGATGTCCGAAATCCCCGGACGCTTCCTGAGATGGGGATTGTTTCTCTTTTTTGCCATTATCATGGCAATTTTAGGTGTGACATGGTTTATTAACTACCCGGATGTAGTTACTGCTCCTGTTACTATAACAACGTATAATTCCCCCGCGCCGTTAACGGCAAGATCGGGGGGCCTTATTGAAAAGCTGGTTGTTGACAACGGGGAAAATGTTTCCCCCGATCAGCCCGTGGCTATTATTGAAAACACTGCCCAGTATGATGATATACTTGTCCTGATAGAATTTCTCGACACTCTTGAAAGTAATCAGGACTGGCAGAATGATGTTCCGAAATATGCTCCGCCCGAAGGACTGTCAGTTGGTGAAGTTCAGACAAGCTATTCCCGGTTTTTGACAAATTTCTTTCAGTTAAGGGAATATCTGCGACAGTCATACATTCATTCGAAGTTAGAATTGCTTGATCAGCAAATCAGGAAACAACATGAATACACTTCCGAGCTTCTTAACCAGGAGAAGTTGTCGGCAGAAGATCTCAATCTTGTTTTACGAAGCTTTGAGCGCGATTCGCTGTTGTATTACAGCAACCTTCATTCGGTAACCCTGAGCGAATATGAAAGGTCGAAGCAGGCATTGATACAAAAGAAATCGGCTCACAGTTCGCTAAGGGCTTCCATAAAGAACAATGAATCATCGGCATTGAAGATGAAGGAGATGCGGCTTGATCTTCTCGTACAGCTTGACAGGGAGCTGCATCAGTACAAGCTTGATCTCGGTGATTCCTTCAAGATGCTTTTGCTCTCGATCGATCAATGGAAGGAGAAGTATATGATAAAAAGTCCGGTAAAAGGACAGATTACATTCACAAGTTACTGGAACATAAACCAGGCAATAAAGGCAGGGGATATACTTGCAACTGTAATACCTGATGATCCCAGCAGGATAATTGTGAGGGCAAATGTGCCGGTGTCGGGTCTCGGGAAGGTCAGGACAGGTCAGGAGGTTAATATTAAGCTCTCGGGCTTTCCTTACATGGAATATGGAGTTTTAAAGGGTAGGATCAGCACGTTGTCGCTTGTACCCGCCGGGGAGTATTATATAGCTGAGATAGATCTTGTGAACGGTTTGAGATCAACATACGGGATTAGCCTCGACTTTATAAACGAGATGACCGGGACGGCGGATATAATAACAGATAACAGCAGGCTTATTTTCAGGTTGATAAAACCCTTGAGGAGTTTATTAAACTGAACAGTTACAATGAAAAAAACCGAATTGATAGGACAATTATAAGAATTGAAAGAAAAGAGCTGGGTTTTTTCCCTGTGCCCTGTGCCCTGTGCCGCATGATGCAATATGTTTCTTGAACCACTTACTCCTGCAGTAGTTCATTTACCTCCTTTCCCCTTGCATTTATTCACCCCCGTTTTTTGTTTACTCCTTTATTAATGTACCCCCTTTTTTATTAATGTACCCCCTTCCCCTCCCGATTCCCCTGCATTCACATACCCCCTTTCCCGTTTCCCCTGCATTCACATACCCCCTTCCCGTTTCCCCCTGCATTCACATACCCCCTTTCCCGTTTCCCCTGCATTCACATACCCCCTTTCCCGTTTCCCCCAGGGGGGAAAAGCTTCTTCCAATGGATTTTGCTGCTCAATTTGTTATATCAAGCATTGAAGTTCATATTCCTTTCCAATATTAGCAGAATCTTCTTGCTCCTTCACCCTAGGGGGTTGGGGGTAAAGCCCCCTTGGGGGTTGGGGGTAAAGCTCCTTGCTGCTCAATTTATTATATAAAGCGAGCCGCGTGCCGCGTGCCGCCCGCCGCTAGCCGTTCTTTCGCCCTGTGCCCTACCCCCTGAATTTCTGATAAACTATAACCGCTCCTTCGTCGAAGCGGATCTCGAATGAATCGCCTGTTGCTTCATTCAGGGTTCCCCGCCACCAGTTCATGAGTTTAAGTCGTGAAAGTTCATATTTCAGGCCTGAAGAACTGATTTCGGTTTCGGGGTTTACCGAGAACAATGAAACCTGCTGACCTGCAAAAGAGCTTAGTGATTTACTCTCCAGTATCGGGGTGAATATTCCGGTATCGCTTACCATTACGACGCTGACCTCCCTGGCATATTCAGCAAGAAGAGATATGTTGCCGATGGTATGGTCTTCCCTTTTCCCCGTGGCCCCGACAATCACAATATCCTTGTACCTTTTATTAATACACCATCTGACTGCCTTTGTGAGGTCGTTGGTCTCCTGGTCGGGATCCCTGAAGAGCCTGCCGGAATATTTCCTGGCAATTTCGTGGTCGATGGAGTCCAGGTCGCCCACTATCGCTTCAGCTTCCAGTCCGGTACCGTCAAGGTTCATTATGCTGCCGTCGCAGCAGATTATATGTTCAGCCTTCCGGAGGTATGCAAGAGGTACCGGATGCACGGGAAAGTTCCCGTCAGCGAGTATTACAGTTCGCGGGATATCAAAAATGATGTTTTGATACATCAATGCCGACAATTATTAAAAAATATTAAAATTTAAAACTGAAATTTAGTTATTCTGCATGGGAAAACAAGTGTCTGTAATGCAAAAGCCCACTAAAATTCATCGGAACAGGCTGAGTATCACACGATAAAAAAAATTTCTGGTTTTTGGTAAAATATCGAAGATTCAATTATATTTGAAAACCCTATAAACCTAACCCATGTTGCCTATGGTATAAGCATTAATTTTCTATTAATCTCCGCGGGAGTTCAGGACTCCATTTATTATCCACTAAGTATATTTTACTTGGAACATTTTTTATTTAATTATCTAATCTAACTAACTTCTCAAAAGTATGACGAAAAAAATCATGCGAATTGTTTCATTCCGTACAAGTTCAAGGCTTGTCATGAAACTTTTGACAGTGTTGGTATTGCTTGGCTCTCTGCCTGCATTTACTGCAAGCGCTGATCCGGGTGATATGCAACAGAAGAGGATCACCGGCCGCGTTACCGACAATTCGGGAGCGCCGTTGCCAGGTGTGAACATTCTGGAAAAAGGCACCATCAATGGCTCTATTACCGATGCCGACGGAAATTATGCACTTACCGTTGCCGGATCAAGCTCGGTGCTGACATTCTCATTCATCGGTTATACCAGTCAGGATGTGACTGTTGGTTCACAAGATGAGGTTAATGTAGTCCTTCAGGAATCATTATCGGCCCTTGATGAGATTGTGGTTGTAGGTTATTCGACCCAGGCAAGGAAGTCCCTTACAGGATCCGTGTCGCAGGTTGGTGCAGCCGCCTTATCAGAGAGTGCCGCCACCAACCCGATCACCCGTCTTCAGGGTAAGATCGCGGGTGTGACCATTCTGAACCAGCACACGCCCGGCGAGGGCTCGACGATCAGGATCCGAGGTATGACGACCATCAACGACGCCAGTCCTCTTTACGTTGTTGACGGTGTTCCCGGAGGTTCCTATTCACCAAACGACGTTGAAACAATCACTATACTTAAGGACGCCGCCGCGCAGTCAATCTACGGTGCAAGGGCAGCCAACGGTGTTGTTCTTATCACCACCAAGGGCGGTAAGAAAAACCAGAAAGTCCAGATGAACGTTAATGTAAGGCAGGGATTCACCGCCCCCGGTAAGTTCTACGACCTGCTTAACACTAAGGAATGGGCTGAGATGCTCTGGCTTGAGGCCAAAAACGAAGGTCTTTCAGGCTACACACACCCGCAGTTTGGTAGCGGTCCGAGCCCGGTTATTCCGGACTTCATCTTCCCGACAGCAGCAATGGAAGGTGACCCGCGTGCCGATATGTCGAGGTACGACAACAAGATTGCAGAAGAAGACGGCAGCGATACTTACCTTATCACCAGAATCAGTCCGGGGACCGACTTCTTCGGCGCTGCCACCAGGAATGCAGCCTACAAGGAGTACACCCTCGATATTTCCGGCGGTGGACAGAATGCTGCCTATGCATTCATGCTGGGTTATACCAAGGAGGATGGTATATTCAAGTACACCGGCTTCGACAATTACAGTTTCCGCGCCAATGTGTCCGCGTCGCCTGCAAAATGGGTTGATGTTGGAGCCAACATAGGGATTCAGTACAGCACCGACCGAGGTGCACAGGGTGACAACTCTGAATCATCCCTTATCTCATGGTGCTACAGGATGCCGACCGCTGTACCGGTTTACGACGAATCTGGTACCACATTTGCCGGATCAAGGCCTTCAGCCATGGGTAACTCCAGTAATGCCGTCTTCGTTGCCTGGGCAAACCAGTATGACAAAACCACTCAGATGAACGTCAGCGGAAACACCTTCGTTAAATTCAACATACTGAAAGGACTCTCCGCGAAATCCCTTATCGGTATCAACCAATACGGAAGAAACACTGAGGATTTTAACTATTTTGAAGTGGCAGCCGCGGAAAGGGGTAAATACGACAGCTTCAACAAGGAAAACAGAGCCAATCTGAACTGGACCTGGACAAACACCCTTGAGTATGGTCTCAGGACAGGCAGCCATGACATCAAGATCATCGGAGGTACTGAAGCATATGCTAACCAATACACCAGACTTACTGCAGGAAGGCAGCAGTTTCCTTTCAAGGATCCCGCCTACATGACGCTCAACACAGGTCTGCGTAGTATAAGCAACTCCGACGACAACAGTGCTTACAGCCTTTTCTCGATATTCGGACGTGCCAACTACAGCTATGCCGACAAATACATGGTTGAAGCAGTTGTAAGGCGTGACGGGTCATCCCGTTTCGGTAAAGAAAAATACGGTATCTTCCCTGCATTCTCTGTTGGATGGAGAATAACCGAGGAAGCATTCATGGCTTCAACCAAGCAGTGGCTCAATGAACTGAAGATCCGTACAGGATGGGGTGCAGTCGGAAACGACCGTATGGGTAACTACAACAGCTATACCCAGTTCGTATACAGTGAGGGAAGTGCCAGCTATGGAATGGCCGGAAACAATACAACTTTCAGCAACGTAGGTTTCTACCAGTCGACATTCGGTAACACCGATGTGAAATGGGAATCCACCACAACCACCAACATTGGTATTGATGCATCTCTTTTCAACCACTGGACACTGACATTCGACCTATGGCAGCGCAGAACCCACGACATGCTCTACCCGAAGCAGCTTCCTATGGTGCTTGGTACAGCTTCCAGACCTTCAATCAACATCGGTGAAATGAAGAACACCGGTTTCGATCTTGAACTGGGATACTCCAATACAGCGCTGAACGGCGATTTCTATTACAGCGCCGACCTCGTTGTATCGCGCTACAAGAATGAGCTGACCAAACTTACCGATGTCGCCACCGACTTCTACCAGGGATCGGGATATCGTGAGAAATATTACACCAGGACTCAGACAGGCCATGCTTTCCCGGAATTCTACGGTTATGTAGTGGAAGGTATCTTCCAGAGCGACGAGGAAGCAGCTGCATGGGCTCCTGCATTCGGAACCTATAACAAGGCCGGTCACTTCAAGTACAAGGATATCAGCGGACCCGACGGAGTGCCTGATAATGTGATCAATTCTTACGACCGTACCTACATCGGATCACCTCATCCGGATTTCACAGCCGGTCTCAGCCTTAACATAGGTTACAAGGGTATTTCCCTTATGACAACTCTCTATGCTTCAGTTGGCAATGATCTGGTTAACTATGTAAGTCGTTTCATCGATTACACACAGTTCGAGTCGGGAAAGAGCAAGAGAAGGCTTTATGAATCATGGGGAAGCCCGCATCTGAAGAACAATGCCGATGCCACCATGCCTATCATTTACGCGAATGACACCCCTCACCAGGAGCCCTCCACGGCATTCATTGAGGATGCATCATTCCTCCGTATGAAGACCTTAAGAG
>ERZ1026800.1546-NODE-1546-length-14242-cov-4.445271_pt1 | contig 14242 bp, 14 predicted proteins | sample MGYA00520873_ERZ1026800 | MGnify/ENA primary metagenome ERZ1026800 (study PRJEB33270, sample SAMEA104284475) | anaerobic digester metagenome | biome: Anaerobic digester microbiome; feature: mesophilic sludge digester; material: Anaerobic digester biomass...
CCGCGAGCCGTCTGAAGAGGGACACTTAATAACCGCATTTGATCCTCCTTCCAAGTATTAAAAGTGACTGTTGGACTGGCTGAATCCCATCCACCCGGCTCCAGTGGCGCCTGAGTACCCGAATAAGTTGAATATTGGAGGCGTCGATTCATCCCCCATATCTGCCCTGTATACTGATTGGGTAATTCATAAGTGTCAAAAACGGAAACATTAAACCGCCCTGGTGCTTCCATCCGCAATTGATTGATGACATCACCAGCTACTGAAAGTAAACGTTGATCAATCCGATCCAGGACGATCAATGTGGTGACGCTATAGATAACCACACCCAGAATTACCAGACCCAGCGTCGTCAGAATGACATCCCGCAGTGCCAGGCGGATCCGTAAGGACATTAATTAGACTCGCGCAGTACGTATCCTACACCACGAACGGTATAGATGAGACGTGCTTCTCCTTCTTGCTCCAATTTCTGCCGCAGGTATCGAATATACACATCCAGAACATTGCTCTCGCCGCCAAAATCATATCCCCAGACGCGGTCAAAGATCATCTCGCGCATTAATACCTGGCGGGGATGGCGCATGAATAACTCCAACAGGTCATATTCCTTCGCAGTTAAGGTAATAATCCGACCCTTGCGGCTCGCCTGACGTGTACTGGTGTCCAACACAAGGTCCTGGAAAGTCAGGACCGTTGCCCGTTCAGTCTGGGTCCTGCGTAATAAGGCACGCACCCGGGCAGAAAGTTCTTCCAGGTCAAATGGCTTGACCATGTAATCATCCGCACCTGCATCCAACCCCAGAATACGATCCGGAACTGTATCCTTGGCAGTAAGCATCAGGATGGGAGTGCTGCCGGATGCCGATCCCCGTAAACGTCTGCAGACTTCCAAACCATCCATACCCGGAAGCATCAGGTCCAAAATGACAACGTCAGGACGATTTTCCAATGCCAGCGCCAATCCCGTCTCGCCATCACCGGCAGATTCAACATCGAAACCTTCCAGTGATAAACTGCGCCGCAATACTCGAACGATCGCATCATCATCCTCAATTATGAGAATTCGCTCTTTCATAATACCTCCGAGAGAGTTTATCAGTTGCTTTTAATACTATACCATAAAGGTATTGTAAAAACTAGATACATTAATTGTTGTTGTTTTTCGATTAATGGATTTTTCCAGAACCACGATTTACACATTATAATTCCCACCATGGAACCCTCAACGCCAATACACCCTCCAATCTGGGTGGATACAACAGATACACTACTTCAAATGGTGGACAATCTGATCCACTTTTCCCGTATTGCTGTAGACACTGAATCAAACAGCCTGTTCGCATACCAGGAGCAGGTTTGCCTGATCCAGTTTTCGACCGGACAAACCGATTACCTGGTTGACACCCTTGCTCTGCAAGATCTTTCCTGCCTGAAGGAATTCTTTTTAACGAATACGATTGAAAAAATATTTCATGCTGCCGAATATGATTTAATATGCCTTCGACGGGATTTCAGTTTTCAGATTCATCATTTATTTGACACCATGCAGGCGGGTAGAATCCTGGGCAAAAAAGGGCTGGGGTTGGGTTCCATGTTGGAGGCTGAATTTCACGTATCAATTGACAAACGTTACCAGCGTGCCAATTGGGGACAGCGACCCCTTCCGGCTGCCATGCTGGATTATGCCCGGCTGGACACCTTTTATTTATTATCCCTTCGGGAAGTATTGATGAATCAATTGAGGGAGAAAAATCTTCTAGAGCTTGCTCTTGAAGATTTTACCCGTCTGAGCAATGTGGAAATTCCTGAAACCAAGGAACTGTGCAATTCCGGGATTTGGCGTTTGATAGGCAATCATGATTTTACACCCCAGCAGGCAGCCGTTCTCAACCAGCTCTGGCTGTACCGGGAACAACGCGCCCAATCTGCCGATCTCCCCCGATTTAAAATCCTCAGTGATCGGATCCTGCTTGAAATTGCCCAAAATTGCCCCACGACCATCGCTTCATTACGGGAACTGGATTGTCTGTCTCATGGTAATTTTAAACGTCATGGAGAACAACTGGTGCAAGCCGTTCAAAAGGGGTTAACCAGCCATCCAATCTACCGCTGCAATTCACACCGTCCTGATGATGCCTACCTGAACCGGCTTGACCTTCTTCGGCGATGGCGCAAGACAGCCGGGGTAACCCTGGGCGTTGAATCGGATATCATCCTCCCGCGGGATACGATGGATGTAATCGCTCAGGAAAATCCTCATTCGCTTAAGGAACTCGAATCCATCATGAAACATTTGCCCTGGCGGCTAAAACAATACGGTTCGCAAATATTGTCCATTTTAAATTGAGGGAAGCTGAAAAATCATGAAAATCACCATTAATGGGGCAGCTCAAACAGTCACTGGTTCTCAATACCTGATCGAAATCAATGGTTCAAAATTATTACTGGAATGCGGTTTATTTCAGGGCAAACGAGCCCAGACCTATGAACAAAATCAACATTTCTCATTTCCACCTTCGAAAGTGGATGCATTAATCCTATCCCACGCCCATATCGACCATAGCGGTAATCTCCCAAATCTGGTCAAACAGGGCTTTTCCAACCCGATCTACACGACACCTCCAACGGCGCGCCTGGCGGATTTTATGTTATTGGATTCCGCCCATATCCAGGAAGCGGATATTGAATACATCAACCGTAAACGGGAACGGCGCGGTGAGACTCCAGTTGAACCCCTGTATACCATTCCTGATGCAGAAAATGTACAGCATCTATTCAAGCGGGTAAACTATAACACTGAATTTGAACCGGTACCGGGGGTCACTGCCAGATTGGTGGACGCCGGACATATTCTGGGCTCTGCTGCAATTGTTCTGGACGTGAAGGAAAATGGCAGGCGATTCCGTCTTTGGTTTTCAGGTGATATCGGGCGGGAAAACCTTCCCTTATTGAAAGACCCCATCCTGCCTGAGGATGTGGATTATCTCATCATGGAATGCACATACGGCGATAAACCCCACCGGGATCCTCAATTGGCTTATGATGAACTCCGGTCGATTGTTAACGACACCATTGCGCGTAAAGGGAAGGTGATCATTCCTGCTTTTGCTGTGGGACGCACACAAGAGATTGTCTACAGTCTCAACACCATGATGACCAACGACGAAATGCCGAAAATCCCGGTGTTTGTCGACAGCCCCCTGGCAGTCAACATCTCCAATGTCTTTCAGGAATTTCCCGAATATTTCGATGCCGAGACCAGCAAATTCATTCGTGAACACCATCACCCGGCTTTGGATTTTCCCCAGCTCACTTATGTCCAGACTCTACAGGAATCCAAATCGCTTAACGATAAACATGGTCCAATGATAATCATTTCAGCCTCAGGCATGGCTGAGACCGGGCGCATCCTTCACCACTTGAAAAACAATATTGAAAATCCCAACAATACAATCCTGATTGTGTCCTGGCAGGCACCCAACACCCTGGGACGCCGGCTGGCAGATCGGGAACCTTTGGTCAATATCTTTGGCGAACAATATCACCGCCGTGCACAGGTTGCAACCATTGGCGGTCTTTCCGCCCATGCCGGGCAAAACATGTTGTTGAAATATGCCAAATCATCCAGTTCACAACTCAAACGACTGATCCTGGTGCATGGTGAACCAAAGGCTGCCCAAGTTTTCAGGGAAAAATTAACCGAAAATGGAATTGAGCCCATCTTGTATCCATCCCAGGGTCAATCTATGGATATTTAACCAGGTCTCTGCTATAATTCCTCCCTGCAGGATGGAGAGGTGCCAGAGTGGTTGAATGGGGCGGTCTCGAAAACCGTTGTGGGGCTGGTCCCCACCGTGGGTTCGAATCCCACCCTCTCCGCAAGTTGTAAGATCCTCTTCGCCGCGAAAGCTGCTCCATATCGCTGACCTCAATCGCTTGGTGATAGGGTCCCAACCGGTCGAGGGTTCACGACCGAGACCATTCAGTGTCCACCGGGCGATCTCACTTTTATAGTGCAACAAGCTCATTGTATGTACTCCTCTGTGCTTGTCATGGTATTGCATGACAAAGTCCTGTCAGACATCTGAAACTGGACAAATACGACCAGTCCTTAAAGCAGAATGTCTATCTCCGTTTCCTGACGGACTTGACCGTCGCCCACCGGCTGATCCGCACTGCCAGGCAACGCTGGCACCCCCATCCTCTGCTCTGCGGGCTTTATCCCCTGGCTGAGTTTGATCGGTTACACGATTTATTTGTTTATCATCATGCTTAAGGAACCAGCTAATCCCCACCCTCAATCCGGGACAAAATATCACCTCCTCCCCGACGGTGTAGGTATAATGAATAAAAGTGGGTCTGTTTGCCATGTCAGGAGCAAAAACGGAGTACACAGAAACGAGGAGACCCTATGGACTATCAATCCACTGTGCAGTGGCTTTTTGAACACGGAGGACCTGTGATCCGCTTTCGGGTTGCCAAAGAGTATGGCGATTCTCTCCCACAGGTCGACCTTGAATCGCTCGAAGCCGATCTGCTGAAATCGAGCATTGTCCAATTCTGGCTGAACAATTTCAAATCTTTTGAAACCTTAGCCGACCAGCAGAAGCGGGGGGAAGGTCTGGGAGAGGGCGGCAACTCCAGCTTTCTCCACGGATCAACCGATCAGAATATCGAAGTGGTTCTTCCGAAACTTGGGCAGCTTGGCATGCATGCGGGGATGCACATTTTGGAAGAGAAAATAAACGTCTGGCTGGAACGACTCGAAGCTGAATTGGAACACGATCCTGGTAAAACCTATGCCAGGGACGATCAGTTCCTGGAGCTTGTCTATGCCCACTATGATCATCGCCTGATCATCGCCAGCTCGCTGGCCCAGGTTGGCTGCGCCGGACACCCTGCGGTTACCAGGGTGATCCAGTCCCGGGTTGACTGTATCTATGAAGTGGTCAAAGAAGACCATTTTGACATCTACGAAGTACCAGGCAAGACCAGTATCCATCCAAAAGGCTGGGGAGATCACCTGCTCAAGTCGAAGCTTTATGCAAATGGCAGGATTTGCCTGCCCTTTGTTCACGATATCTGCAATTTTGCATTGGTTTACCCCTCAGCCCCCACCGAAACGAAACAGAAGATTGATGCCATTGTAAAGTGGATCCTCAAGCCTAAACATCAGGATTTTTTATACAATTATGGCTACATCCGCTGCCCCGATGGACGCGGGAAATCGGTCGGACACAAGATGATTTTCCCCGGCTACTTTGGGCTGGATAAGCCGAATTTCGATCCTCGCCCACTTGTTTTCCGCTGCTGGCAGATGTGTCACTTTCCAGGGAGTAGAGAGCATCCCTGGTTCATGAGAAGCCTGGCTCATCTGGAACAGTTCGCTCATGCCCCGGGGATCTATGCTTTCCCATCCAATTATCTTCGTGAAGCGAAAGGTCGAGGATATTGGATCCATGGTGATCGGATGGGCTTGGGCGAAGACCGCCGTCGTTCACAATGGCGCACGATCGAGTCAACTTTCTGGATGCTCCTGGTCAACAAACCCCCCGCTTATACCGGTTGATGTTCCTGGCTTCGTTTTTCCTTCATTTTGACGCTCTTTATCGATCTGGATGTAGATTATGACGGACTGATGAACGAAAGTCACCTGATCCAATGCACCTGGGCGATATCCACCTCGTTACCGCCTGGCTTGCAGTCAGCGATAAGCAGCAAAACGGACAAAAAGAATCCAATCCATTATTTGTCACACCATCATGATTTTAAAAACCATGTTTACCAATCTATCCGACACCGAAAAACCTTACTGCTCAGCCAGGCTACACAAACCCGCCACTTTTGAACCTCTCATCGCCTCCCTTTTCCTTTGTTGTTTGACAGAGCCAACTGTTAATGAATTTTTCCAACCATCTTCAAGTCATTTTTCTCGATAATGGTTTCAGGGGCGAAAGCCACGATGAAGCAGAGAAGCGCACCCATAATATCATGAGCGCGGCAGGTACCACGCCCATCGTGAGTGTAACCCCATAAAGTGTCTGCACCGGAATAGAAGTGTGTGTTTGTATATATGCTGTCAATGGGTAAATGAAGAGATTGCTCAGGTAATGCACAAGCATTGCCGGCAGCAGGCTGCCCGTTTTGATGGTGACATAGCCATAAAATACTCCCAAGATTGCAGCCCATACCACATTGCCTGCCATCCAGATAGGTGGCTTCCCACTTAAGATGTTAAATATATGGACCGCGCCGAAGCCTAATGCGCTGAACAGCACCGCTCTGAGTGAATCGTAATGCCGCAAGAATACCGCCAGAATCACCCCCCGGTAGGCAAACTCTTCCGTGATCGCCAACAACGAAACCAGCCAGCCCATTGAGTTGGGTGGAAACTCACTTTGCAGTGGAAATGCTGTGCGGAGAAATGCCAGATCGACTGCCCCGCCGTGCGAAAGATGGTAAATCGACGTGCTTGCGAATTGACAAAAAGCCATGATCAGCCAGCAGGAAACGCCCAGCAGGAGCAATTTAAGCACTGGCTGCCATTGGGTAAGGCGTATTTCGGTAAGGTAGGTCGGGTAAGTGTGCGACCGCCCAGGGAACCCAAGCACAAAAGGCACAATGAGAAAGACGATGACGGTGTTGTTCAACACATTCACCCAAAAGTCGAAGAGCGGTGAGGTGCGCGGTAATTTCAGAGGATAAGCCAACAGGATGGTGAATATGACATTTCCTGCAAGGGTAATGAGGATGAAGACCAGCAGGAAGAGCCAGGGATGTTCAGACAGTGAAAATCCAGTTTTTTTCATATGTTACCTCCAGTTTATCTGCATATCTTTTTCGTCCAGGCTGTTGTAGGTATCAGTAAATCTCTGATATCCCTGCGCGATCGTCTCTGTCAGAGCCTCTCTCCCCATTGCTCTTTTAATTATTAAAGCCATATGCGCGCCGACGATGTAAAATCCTTTTTGTCTGGAGCACAGATAAACTGCAACCCGATCTGGGGTTATATAATATTGTACAGCGATTAATGGAAATTGTGACAGGCGATACTGCTATCTCAATAAAGATGTTCCGACGCGTGCATCCGTGGGGGAACAGCGTCCAGCCGGGGAGGAACAATTCCGTCCTTAGCCGAACAAGCCTTTTTCTCGATTATGACATGAGAATAACAAGAACATATCGCAGCTCGCACCGCGGATTTTTCTTGTTTTCGGACGCAAGATGGTATTGCAGCCTTCAGGCTCGGATCGAAGTCATCTGCATATGTCGATAAAGGTGAATTGCTGCAATTATTGAGGTGGTCATCTCTTCACTACCCGCCTTCTCGAACAGGTGATCTTCAAGATAAAGAAGGGCTTGCAACAATTGTAATATCGACAAAAATAAATTATGAATTATATTGATAACCTGTCCCGCTTCGATGCCTGATGAATAAATGCACTCAAATCCTTCTGGATCAAGCCAAGACGGATTTTTTAATATTTCGTATCTTGAAATTAATTAATTGACTGGCGGCTTTTTGGGAAGCATGTCCCTAAAAATAATTTCCAGCGCCATTGTATGACTGCACAGGTTCCTTGACCTGAAGAAAGAGCAGTCACACTCCCAATGTCCGGCTTCGTATTTCACAGTGTGCGGATTATTCTCACCTTCCATCGTCACCGTGAAGGAATGGAAATGGAACCGATCGCGTTGCTCAGCATAACGTTTGGCTTTTTCCACTTTACCAAGATAGCCAGAATCCATATCAAGTATCTCCTTATCGGATTATAGTAAATAAAAGGCACGCGCGAACGCGCGTGCCTCGATTGACACCATCAATTGGGATAAGCTGAAGAATCGCATAAGGTTTTATTTGTCCTACCCTGAATCATATATCCGATTGGATAAAAAGTCAACGCCTTTTCTCATATACATAGGCATCCTCACCGGATGGATAATATTTACGCCAAAAATCCACCTGTACATAACCTGCCCGGGAGTACATCTCGATGGCTTCCACATTCGTTCTCCGCACTGTCAGGCGGATGCACGGAACTGCCATCTTTTCTTCACAGGCATCCAACAGGGCTCTGCCTATTCCCATCCGGCGATATTCCTCTTTTACCCCGATTGTTGTAATCCAGCCCATCCCTTCCTTATGGTGTGGGCTTCCCCCAACAAAACCAACCATCAATTCACCAACAATGGCTTTCAGTCGCACCTCCCCCGGCAGAGAGAGTGCTGCAATGATATCCAATAAAGGCCAGGAATCATTGCCAAAACATTCCTGCTCCAAATTCCGCAACCCCGATAGATCGCGCAAGGTTGCCTGTTCAATCCTGAAATCCACCGGACCGACCACCCAGCTGTTCATGAATTTGTTCTACCATAATCCGGAGGCGATTGAAACGTATTTTCAATCACCTCCGGTTGGTAATATTTTATTCCTTGTTAGGCGCCCTGCTGCTGACAAAATCCCTGATCAGGCTTGTAAATTCCATCGGGAAGATGTACTTCGTGGATGGATTCGCTGACATGATTTTGAGTGCTTCAAAGTATTGCAATGTCATGGTACGGGTATCCACGGTGTGTGCAATCGCATTAATTTTATCCAATGCCACAGCGTACCCTTCAGCCCGTAATGCCTGTGCCTGGCGTTCACCTTCCGCCCTCAAAATGGATGATTGCTTGTCACCTTCCGCCTTGAGGATCGCCGCCTGCCGGTCACCATCCGCCACATTGATGGCGGCTTCACGGGTACCGGTTGACTCTGTCACAACCGCACGGCGGTTTCGTTCTGCCGAAAGTTGGCGATTCATCGCATCCTGGACATCCCGTGGCGGGATAATCTCGCGGATTTCCACATTGGTCACTTTCACACCCCACTTCTCGGTGACTTCATCCAGGCGGGTGCGTAAAGCAGCATTAATTTGTTCGCGTTCGGACAGGACACCATCGAGCATGATACCGCCAATGACCGAACGCAGGGTGGTCGTGGCAATACCCTGTGCCGCCAGCTCAAAATTGCCGACCTGGAGAACGCTCTGTACCGGATCAAAGACCCTGTAGTACCACAGAAAATCAATGGATATTGGGGCATTGTCTTTGGTAATGGATGTTTGGGCAGGAATTTCACGAACCTGTTCACGTAAATCCACCGAGACAGCCCGATCGATGAAGGGGATTAAGATCACTAATCCCGGACCGCGGGCACCCACGCAGCGCCCCAATCGAAACACAACCAGGCGTTTGTATTCAGGAACAATTTTTAAAGCTGAGGCGAGGAAAATAATCGCCAGGATTATCAATCCCCCAATCAAGCAGTATATTACAGGTTCCATCTTTCACCTCCGAAAATTATTGGGATATCATCCCACGTTAATCAGGATCACGATCCATATATTACTTTTTTTCATCCACCGGTTCGACGATCAGCACCAATCCATCCCGCTGAACCACCCGGATTGGAACTCCAGCCGGGATGGGTTTCTCACTGCGGGCAGTCCATTCCTCACCACCGACATGGACAGTGCCATCCCAGTGAATTTCTGTCCGGGTTTCTCCAATTTTTCCAATGATGTTTTCTCTTAAATTTACCGGTTTGAGTCCCATCGCCTCGATACTCTTGCGTCCAACGAACCATAAAAATACGACTGCAATGATTGAGGTCACAATCGCCAGAACCGGGTGAACTGCCAACCCATCCCCTTCTTTTTTGAATACAAATACTGAACCCAATACCAGGGATAGAATGGAAATTAACAGCCAGATCCAATGACGTGACTTTCGAAGAGCCAAAATAAATGGAATAACTCCAGCCACCAGAATCACCAATGCCCACCAATTGATTGGCATATTCCAGATGCCAATCCCGGCTAAAACCAATGTGAACAATGCGCCAATTTCAATGATCCCTGTACCAGGAGAAAATAATGCCAGCATGGAGAGTACCAATCCAATCACCAGCAAGACATATGAAATATTTGGATCAATCAAAAAATTCATGTGGACAGCCTCCCTCTTTTTTAAGAGACAAAATCATTATACATGATTTCACCTCAAATAAATTGATCGATGGGAATGATTTCAACCAGCGGTGTATCTGCTGTCAGGCAGCTCTGATTCCATAGTTGCGTCGGAAAACTTCATCCAGTGACAGCTGTTGGCTGGTTAAATCCACCACCCGATATTGGCTCACAAGTTTGATGAGGGGATCCGGATCTCCGCGCAGAATGCAGCTCAGGCGGTTATCCTCCAGCTGCACATCCTCCAGGTTGGGCAGACATGAGAAAATCTCGGGTTGTACGGGGACAGCAAAGCGCATTTCCACCCTTCGCAAGGATTTTGCCCTCAAATGAACACCTCGCTCCACGGTTACCAGGCGCCCCTTGTGGAATACAGCCACCCGGTCACAAATCCGCTCCATCTCTGCAGCAGAGGAAGAGGATAAAAGAATTGCTCCGCCCTGCCTTCGCAATTGTTGAATGTGTCGATAGATGGTATCCTGAAAAATCGCCGGCAGGTTTTGGGTGGTTTCGTCCAGAATCATAAGATCCGGTTTACGGATCCAGGCTTTAATAAAGCTTAGAATGGTACTGTGTTCCCTGGATAAGTAGTTCAACGGTGTATTCAGTTCCAATCCAATTTGTTCCGCCATGGAACAAGCTTCCTGCCAGATTGATGAACCCTGCACAACTGCCACTGGGTGTAAATATGTTTTGACCGTTCCGAAGATATGATGCGGACGATTTTCAGGAATATAACCCACCCGCGGCAGGATCTCCTTGCGTTGTCTGGTTTGTTCAAGGCAAAATATTAACACCTCTCCCCTGGTCGGTTGTATTTCACCCATCAACAATCGGATATAGGTTGTCTTCCCCGCACCGTCCAAGCCCAGGATTCCAAAAATTTCACCCGGTTCCACTTCCAGGGTGATATCTTCAATTCCCCGACAATGACCGTAGGTCTTGGTTAATTGTTCCGTGCGAATCGCAAGGTATCGCATGGCAGCCTCCTTGAAGAGAGAGTCATCCCGATGCTTAAAAAGCTTCGGCTGATGCCTGAGCACCAGCCGGGGGAGATCTGCCCTGTCCTTGTCAGACTCGCGCGTTTATCTTACGACTGGTACTCCTGATGAGAACGATGTTGATCGTTCTATTTTTTGAATGATCCCGGGCAGTATTACAGACGTACGTCTAAGAGGAGGTACGTTTTCTGAACTACCACCCGCGTCTTCCGACTCCATCGCTAGAACTCCTTGTTCAATCATTGATGCATAATCCTGACATTTCAGACACAATCATTTTATACGCTTGACCAGAGCCTGTCAAGCTAAAAAACACCCATTTGTTTATACAATCCCCATGGATGGAACCCACTTTTTTTCATGATACAATAATCGCATTCTGTTCATATTGGGAGGAGTTCCCATGTCTGATCCAATTCTGGTTGCTATTGCCTGGCCTTACGCCAACTCCGAAATCCATGTGGGCAATCTTACAGGGTCCCACCTGCCCGGAGACATTTTTGCCCGTTACCAGCGTTTACATGGACGCCGGGTGTTGATGGTTTCCGGTTCGGATGCCCATGGCACCCCCATCACCATTCGAGCCGATGCTGATAACACCACACCCCTGAAGGTTTACAACCATTTCCATACTGGATTCCTGGATCTTTTTCAATCCATGGGAATTACCTACGATTTGTTTACCAGCACACATACTGCCAATCACTTTGATGTCAGTCAAAAAATTTTCCTGGCTCTTTTAAAGAACGGATATCTATACCCGGAAAAACAATTCCAATGGTATTCGCCCACTCAAAACCGTTTTTTGCCGGACAGGTATGTGGAAGGAACATGTTACATCTGCGGTTTCACGAATGCCCGCAGCGATCAATGCGATAAGTGCGGCAACCTTCTCGACCCGGCTCAACTCATCGAACCACGCTCCAAGGTGGATGGTGCAATTCCGGAACTACGGGAGACCACCCATTATTTCATGGATCTTTCCCGCCTGGAACCACAAATTGCCGACTTTCTGCGTCTACGGGAATCCTACTGGCGTCCCAATGTGCTGCGTCAATCTCTTGGACAAATTCAGAGCGAAGGTCTCCGCGGTCGTCCGATTACCCGGGATCTGGATTGGGGCGTTCCAGTTCCCCAGGAAGGGTGGGAGACAAAATGCCTTTATGTTTGGTTTGAGGCTGTCATTGGTTATCTATCCGCATCCATCGAATGGGGTCTGCTCTATGATAATCCTGAAGCCTGGTCAACCTGGTGGCAGCATTCTGAATCGCGCTGCTATTACTTTATCGGCAAGGACAATATCCCCTTCCATGCCATCATCTGGCCTGGCGAATTGATTGGTGTCGGTACAACATTTGACGAGCTGCGTGGATCCACTGAAGCTGCCTCTTTGGTATTGCCCTATGATGTGCCCGCCAATGAATTTATGAATCTCGAGGGACAGAAGATCTCCGGCAGCCGCAACTGGGCTGTTTGGGTGCGGGATTTCCTGACTCGTTATGATCCCGATCCGCTCCGGTTTTACCTTACAATGACCATGCCGGAAGCAAAGGACACCGATTGGGACTGGGAGGATTTTTACAAACGAAATAATGATGAATTGGTAGCCACCTGGGGTAACCTGGTCAACCGGGTTCTTGCCTTTGCCTTTAAACATTGGGAAGGAGATATTCCGGAACCAGGTCAACTGACCGACCTGGATATTGACTTGCTTTCTGTGATCGAGGATGGATTCCAATCAGTTGGGGCTGAACTGGAGGCAGTTCGTTTACGGGCTGCTTTAAACGAAGCCATGCGGCTGGCTGGTGAGGTTAACAAATATCTGGATATGACCGCCCCCTGGCAGGCAATCAAAACAGACCGTGGTGCTGCCGGCAGAGCCATCCATACCGCCCTGCGTGCCATCGATTCCCTGAAAGTGCTGTTTTCACCCTTCCTGCCATTCACTTGTGAAAAACTGCATTATTACCTGGGTTATGACCAACCTTTGTACGGCACCCAGCGAACGGATGTGATTAAAGATTCACTTGGTGAGCATACTGTTCTGACATATGATTCCACAACAGCCACAGGCACCTGGCAGCCATCCCATTTTCAACCTGGTCAGACCTTGCGCCAGCCCGAGCCGTTATTCCGCAAGTTGGATTCAAAGATCATTGAAGAAGAACGTGCCCGGCTTGGCAAATCCTGACAAATCCATCAAAGGTCATTCGATGAATCCAAAATTTAAGCTTTTTACAGTCATTGCCATTCTTGTCATCTTCACTCTGGCATGCAATGCTCCTATTGGAAAATCTACCCAATCCCCAAATCCTACGCCTGAGGCTTTATCATTCACACCATCACCCGAATCGATCAATAATTCATCAGGGATCGATTTCGGCAAAGCAGCTCTATCAATCACGGATCTGCCAGAAGGGTTCGAGCAGCTCTCCGAAGAAGATCTGGCAAACCTGGGTATCACCAAAGAGGAATTGGCAACTGCTTTTGAAGGGAAACTATCCAAAGCAACCCCACAAGCTTTTTCAGCTTTTATCAATTACACATCCTTTGAAGTCGTTGTCTCGATGATTCTAGCCCCACTTACCACCCTGGAAAAAGTATCCTTTGATCTGTACCTCTCAAATTCAAATAAAGCAGCCAAAGATTTCAGTTCCGGTGCCGGAGCCAACACATCCGTCATCAGTGATTTTGGGAAAATCGGAAATTCATCGGTGGCTGTAACATTTACAACCGGTGCAAAACCAAACATATTGCGGGGCGATGTCGCCATATCCCGCAGGGGATCTGCAGGAGTGATCTCCATGGTTTTTTACCCCGATGGATCAACACCGCCGGTCGATCTTCTCACAATCGCGCAGATCATGGATGGCAAAGTCGAAGAACTTCAGTAATTTACTTTCAACCCTGATACACCTGCTCGGTCAATTGATTTACATGTTCGGTGGAGAACTGTTCAACGATTATTACCCGGGCTGCAGCGCTTAACCCTGCCCGCAAAACGGAATCGCTGGCAAGTCTTTCGATGGCATCAGCCAATGCCTGTGGATTACCTGTGGGGACCAGCAAACCGGTATTCCCATCTTCAATTACCTCCCGGCACCCGGGTATGTCCGAAGTGATGATCGCACGTCCACAAGCGGCTGCTTCCAACAACGTCCTTGGAACACCCTCATAAAATGAGGGCAAGACATAAACATTGCTGGAAGAATATACCCCTGCCATATC
>ERZ1026800.1547-NODE-1547-length-14240-cov-6.618083_pt1 | contig 14240 bp, 9 predicted proteins | sample MGYA00520873_ERZ1026800 | MGnify/ENA primary metagenome ERZ1026800 (study PRJEB33270, sample SAMEA104284475) | anaerobic digester metagenome | biome: Anaerobic digester microbiome; feature: mesophilic sludge digester; material: Anaerobic digester biomass | place...
GTCCTCGCCCATGAACATGACCGTGCCCTTCGCGCTCGCGGCGCGCGGGGCCGCGCCGAAGGCGAATTCGCGTTCCCAGGCGGTCGTCTTCCGCTCCAGGGAGAAGCAGATGAGCTTGCCTCGCGAAGTGGTGAAACACAGGCGCCCGGCGCCCGCCGGCGCCACCGGAGAAGTGATCAGCATGCCGAGCGTCCAGGTCGACAGCTTGCCGTCGGCCCCGATGGCGCCGAGACGCCCGTCGTTGGTCGCGAAAGCGATCATGCCGCCGCAAAGGAGCGGCCCCGTGATGATGTCGGTTGCGCCCGCGGCATGCCACGACCCGAGTTCGGCGCCGTTCGCGGCGGAGAAGGACCGCACCGTGCCCTCCCTGCCCGGCGCGAGGAGGAGATCGCCCGCGACGCAGACCGTGCCGTCGACGGGCGCGGCGAGCGTGCGGGACCATGCGTGCTCCCGGCTCAAGGAGCAGGCAACGACGTGCTGTTCGGAGGGATGGTTTTCGATGACGACGGGTTTGTGGCCCTTCAAGCGCAGGTCGATCTTCAGCTTGCTCGCGACTGGCACGCGCAGGGCGAGCGGCGTCGTTCCGCGCAGCGCGCCGTCGATGCGGACCTCGGCGCCGGGGGGGGCGGTTTCGATGCTGAGCGGGTAAAAGAATTTGGGCCACGCGCCCTTGGCGACCACCGCGGTCCCGGCGTAGGCCGAGAGAAGCTTTCGCATGGCGGCGTAACTCTCGTCGAAGGAGCCCTGGTCGGCCTTGTCGTGGGCTAGGGCGAGGAGCTCGGCGGCCTCGCGCTCGCGCGTGCCGAGGTTGGCAAGCTTCTCCGCGGCTTTGGCCGCCAGCGGCGAGCGCGGGTTCCCGCGTATGTCGGAGTACAGGGCGCGCGCCTTGTCCAGATCGCCGAGCGCCTCGGCGAACTCGGCTTCGTCCCAGCGCTTGCGCAGTTGGGTTCGGCGCACGTGCGCGACGGCGCTGCGTTCCTCCGTGGCGGCGTGCAAGCGCGCGCGAGCGAGGATCTGCGACAAGCTCACCGGGTGTAGGGATATGAAACGCTCGTAGTCGGCCTCCGTGCCGTCCTCGTTCTCGACCGCCTCGACGACCCGGTAGAATTCGAGGAAGCTCCAGCTTTGGTACCCCATGAAGATGAGGATGACCGCGAGCACCGCCGTGCGCACCCCCAGGGGCTTGCGCGGGCTTTTCTCCGGCTTGCAGGCGAGCTTTTTGAGCGCCTGCTGAGCTTCCGGCCGGTTCGGCTCGAGGCGTAGGATCTTGCGGTACAGATCGATGGCCTTCTCCTGCTCGCCCTGGCTCAGATGGTGGGCGGCGATTTCGTCCATGCGCGCGAGCGCCGCCTCTTTCTTGCCGCGGTCAAGCAGCATGTTGACGAAGGTCTTGTTGAGCTGCAGATCGTCTCCGCAGGCCGACTGCAAGCGGTCGAACAGGGCGTCGGCGGGCATCCAGTCCGCCGTCCGGCGCGCGTATTCGAGCGCTTCATCCACGAGGCTCCGGAGCGCATCCAGCTTGTGGTGCTTCTGGAGAAGGTCCGCGAGAGTGACGTACACCTGGGAGGCGCCCGGTTGCGCCTCCAGGGCGCGGCGGAAGAGTTGGATCGCCGCGTCGGTGTCGCCCGCGGCCTCCAGCCGCGCGCCTTCCTCGATGTGGAGGCGGGCGATCTTTTCCCTGAGCACGCTGTACGTCGGATCGATGGCCAGGGCGCGCGTGTAGGCCTGCACGGCCTTGTCCGGCCTGGCTGCGCCGGCGAACGTGTCGCCGATATACTCCAGTTGCGCCTGCGCGTCCACGGTCCTGCCGACCGCCTGGTAGGCGGCGGCGAGGCGCTCGCGCGCGACGATCATGTCGGCGGCGTACTTGACGGCATGTTCGAAGCGCGGGATGGCGGCGGCCGCGTCCTCGGCGCCGAGGGCGGCCGGATCGATGCCCTGAAGCTCGGGCAGGGCGGTCTTCTTGATGAGCCCATGTTCGAGGAACGCGGCGAGCTGCAGGCGCACCGTGGCCTCGTAGAACGGGGCGATTTGCAGGATTTCGCGCACGGTGTGCGAGCCGTCCACGAGATCGCAGATGGCGGTGAACTTGAAGTTGTGCTCTCCCTTCCGAGCGGCGAGGCCCTTCTCGGTCATGAGGCACACCTCGGCGTCCGAGGGCAGAATGGCGGCGGCGGCGCGGAGCTGCTCCTCGCGCATGCGGAGCGCCTCGGCGAACTCCTCGTGGCGCAGGCAGACCTTGGCGGCGAAACCCTCGTGCTCCAGGAGATCGGCGGGCACGTGCCCATCTTGGAACACGAACGAACCGCGGCAGGTGAGGATCGCGTCGAGCATCTCCTCCCGGATCTGCACATAGAAGAGCCGCTCGTAGACCGCGTCGTCGATCAGTCCGCGGCGTCTGAGGATGTCGGGAACGGTCTCGTTGGTCGTCTGGGCCTCGGCCGCGAGCTTCGCGAGCAGCTCGCCGGTGACGCCCGGCAGCGTCTTGAGCTCCTTGTGGAGGACGAGTTTGTGCAGATTGCCGCGGTTCAGGAGGTAGACATTGTCGGCTTCGAAGAAGATGTCGCGGTGGCGCTCCTTGCGGCCCAGCGAGAGCGTGCCGACCTTCTTCCTCTTGAGGATCTCCTCCAGGATCTGGCGCAGTTCTTCGATGATTACCGCCATGGCTTCACCTGTCCGGAGCCGCGGGCGCGGCGAACGGCGCCGGCGGGCGCGCCGAGGCGGCGGAGATCACGGCCCGCATGCGCTGCGCGCGCATCGGGTCGCGGACGCGCGGCAGCGCCGCCGGCATGGTCAGGCCCGCCGCGCGCATGGCCGCCAAGGCGTGGACGGCCGTCTTCTCGGCGGCGAGGGCGGAAGCAAGGAGCGCGTGCGCCTCGGGGACGGCGCACGGCGCCACGGCGTGCAGGATGCGCGTCTTGACGTCGAGGGGCGCATCACCGTACACGGCCGCGAGTTCCCGCACGGCTTGGGGCGTCGCGAGCTTCGGGAACGCCCGCACGGCGCCTTCCGCCGCGGCATCGTTCGCGGCGGCGACCAGCCGGCGGATGACGACGGGGACCGCGGGCGCGTAGCGCGTTGCGCCGAAGAGCGCGAGGTACGCCGCCGCAAGCTCGGCGTCCGGCTCTCTTTCGGCGAGAGGGACGAGGGCAGCGAGCGTCTCTGCGTCGGGGCGCGGCGCGATTCCGCCGGAGAGCTGGCGGAAGGCCTGGCGCCGGACCCTTGCATCGGGCTGGGCGCCTTCGTCAAGGAGTCCGAGCAGCGCGTCGTGTCCGGGATCGCTCCGAAGGACGCGCAGCGCGGCGCAGAGCGCATCGGATGCCGGCAGCGCGCCGGCCAAGAGATAGTCGCCGGCCTCAAGGCCGAGATAAACGCGCTGAGCCTCTCCGAGCTCCGCGACTCCAATGACGAGATCTTCGCCCTCCAGGCGATCGCCGCCGGCGGAGCGCGCGTAGAAAAAAACGAAGGATGGCGCGCATTCGCCCCAGAGCGTCTCGCCAACCTCGGCGCGGGCGCGGATGCCCGCCACCGCCCCGGTCTCGTGATCCGTGCGCTCGACGATGCGCGCGCGCACGGCGCACTGGCTCTGCTCCACCAGCTCGGCGGCGTCGTGGCCGCGCATCGCCGCTAAGGATGGGAGCGCGAGGGGCAGCGCGAGGACCAAGGCCGTCATCGCTTCACCAGCACTTTCTCCAGCAAGTAGGCCATGGCGAGGGGGTTGAAGGCGAGGGCTTGCCAGTCCGTATGCTGCGTCACGTGGAAATCCATGGCCGACTCCATTAGGTTGTTGCCGGGCGTGTCCAGGTGGTACGGGTCGGTGTAGGCGCCCGCGAACTCGGCGTTCTTCTCGCCGCCGAAAAGCCCGAAGGGCGGCGGCCCGTTCGCGATCAGCCCCACGCTGTGGCCGATTTCGTGAGCGGCGATCGCGGCAAGCGCGCGGGCGAGCCCCCGGGCGGCGCGGACAATGGCGTCGTAGCGAGCTTCCTCGTCCGGGGTGTTGGCGCCGTCTCCGGGGACGAACTCGTCGCTCAGCACGCGGGCATCCTCCGGCGCCGTCCCCACCGGCTGTCCGCGCCCCGGAATGAAGGGGTCGAAGAGGTTCCTGAAGACGGCGCTCCAGTTGATGTAGAAGCGGATCAGGTTCGTGCTGAAGATGCCCAGACTGGCGGCGGCGTTGTGCTCGCGGCGGGCGTTGCCGCGATCGAAATACGCGCGTCCGAGGGTATAGACTCCTCCGGGGTCGGATCCGCCTATTCCGATGACGCTGGTGGCGCCGGAGACAGCGAGGGTGAACTCGATGGCGACGGGGGCGCCGGGGAGGACGCCGTCATCGGGCCGCGTGTAGAACCCGCGGAGCTCGGCGACCAACTGCTCCTTGACGAGCGCGGCGACGCGGATCCCTTCCGCGGCGTGGCCCGCGTCGTACAGGCCTAGGAGCGCGAGGTCATCGAGGAAGTCGGGCGTGCCGTTGGCCGCGAATGTCGGCGTGATGACCACATGTCCGCCGATGCGGTCTACCGCCATGGTCCAGTTGTCGCGCGCCAGATCGATTCCCCACACGTCTCGCGCCGCGAAGGGATGAAAGGCTTCGCCGCGGGACTCGATGGTGAATTCGTAGGCGCATTCCTCTGAACGATTGCCGAGCCGGTCGGCGATCGTCGCGCGCACGGTGACGCGGCCCCAGGGGAAGGCCAGGCGCTCCGGGATCGTGAGGGCCGCCTCCTCCTCCCCGGCGAGGAACCGCGGGCCGAGGTCGGCGCCGGCCGGGATCCCGCCCGCGGGGCCGAGGGAACGGTCGGCCGTCACGCACAGCGAGGACGGGTCGATGGCTCCGCCGTTCTCGTGAGGCGCGAAGAAGACCTGCAGCGTGAAGCCGTGAGCCGGCAGGAACAGCCGGAAGGACTCCTGCTCGCCGGCGAGGTTGGTGAAAGGAACGCTGCCGTTCATGGCGAGAGGCACGCCCTCGACCGTGATGCCTGTGACGCGCGGGCGGAAGGTGACCAGATCGAAGGGCGCGGACACCCCCGTGCTCTCCGAGGTTGCGTCGCGGGCGAGCGCTCTGACTAGAACGCCCTCGAACTCCCCTTCTCCGAGGACGGCGAGCGCGTCCCAGCGCATCCGCACGGTCGTGCCCTCGGGCGCGAGCCTGATGGGGCCCTGGATGCCGGCGGGCGCGAACGTACGGCCGCCGTCTAGGCTGTACGCCGCGAAGAGCATGACGGTGTCGCCCTCGGGATCCGCGCCGTCGATCTCGATGTCCACCGGGCTGCCCGCCGGCAACGCGGCCGGAGCCACCCGAGTGACGGAAGGCGGCCAGTTGGCGCCGTAGGCAAAAGGTTCGGATATCGCCGGGGTCCCCACCGTTTCCGTTTCGACGCCGCGCGGGGTCACGCGAACGACCAGGTCGCCCTGCGGCGCCGCGCCGATGTCTTCGGCGGCGTGCCAGGTCATCCGTCCGGACTCCGCGCCCTCGTCGAGGATGACCTGGTTTTCGGAGGATGCGCTGGCATGAAAGGTCAAGCCGCGGTCCTCGGAGTACTCGAGGGTGACGCGAACGGCTTCGGGCACCGGGATCACGCGGAAATGGATCGTAAACGCATCGGCGCCGCAGGGCTCGACGACGACACCGTGGAGCGACGCGGCCGGCGCGGGCGCAACGCCGCCGCCGCCGCCGCCTCCTCCGCCGCCGCACCCCGCCGTGAGCAGGCAGAGCGCCGCCACGCGCAGTGCGCGCCGCAACCTTGAGCTCCCAGTATCAGTGACTGCGAACCGCACCAACGATGATTCCCCCGGAGCCCGTGACAGGCTCGTTCGTGTCCACAGAAAGATAAGCCGGGCTCGGAGCGTGTCAACCGCGGCGGGAGGCGCGCGCTTCTGCCGGGCGCGTCCCTGATGTACAATTGCCTGCGGCGGCGGCCTTGCCGCTTGTCTTATCGGAGGTTCGCCATGAGCACGCTGCGCCGCATGTGGGTGCCGTTCTTGTGCGCCGCGGTGCTATGGGCTGGTTTCTCGGAATCTGAGAAGGCCCTCAAGAAGGCGCTCGCCGCCAAGGACGCGGGGGGCGTGATCGCCGCGAGCGAGCAACTCCTGGCCCTTGGGACTCCCGAGTCCGTCAAGGCGGTGATCCGGTACGGGTTGGCCTGTGACAACTACAAGGTGGAGCGGGCCATCGCCGGTAAGCTCGCCGGGCTGCCCATCCCGCTTCGTACGGTCGTCCACGAGTCGGCGCGTGCGATCGACCAGCACCCGATCCGCGTGATTCTCGCGGCGGTGCTGGCTTCCTACGACGATCCCGCCTCCTTTGCCGCCTTGGGAGCCATGGTGAAGGACCCGGTGCCGTCGGTGGCGCTGGCGGCGACGTCGCATCTGGTCAAGGGCGCCCTCGCCACGGGGGACATGCGTGCGATCGATGCCCTGGTCGAAGGCTTGGCGCGCCACGAGAAGTTCGAGCAGAGCGCGGTGGTGGCGGCGGACATCCGCCAAGGCCTGTACGCCCTCACCGGCGAGGAGTTCGAGGATGCGGCGGAGTGGAAAAAGTGGTGGGAGCCCCGGCGGCACACGTTCAAGCCCGCCGATGTCAAGAGCAACCAGGAACGCCCGCGCCGGACCGTGGTGCGGGCGCGCTCGTTCTTCGGCCACGAGATCGTGTCGAAGCGCATTCTCTTCATCCTGGACATGTCGGGCAGCATGATGTTGAAGGATTTTCCCTCGGGCGCGGGCGGCGCGCAGGAGGAGGGCGGGCCCAAGGGCCGCACGGTCGTGCGGACCAAGCCGAAGGAGAAGAGCCCGTCGGAGAAGGAGGCGGAGCAGAAGGCGCTGGCGCGCAAGCGCGAGGACCTGCCCCTGGAACGGCAGCGGCTCCGCCGCACGCAAATCGAGCTCAAGAAGACCATCGACAGCTTGACGCCTGACACCCGCTTCACCGTCATGGCGTTCAACCACGAGATCAAGATGCTCTCGGAGGCCCCGCAGTACGCGAACAACGCCTTCAAGACCAAGGCCAAGAGCTTCGTCGACGGCTTCAAGCCCGAGGGCGAGACTTGGACCGACACGGCGTTGGAGAAGGCGTTCGAGCTCAAGGGGCAGATCGACACGATCTATCTGCTGTCCGACGGGGCGCCGCAGCGTACAGGCGCCATGCTGCCCACCGACGAAATCGAGCAGGCGGTGAGGGAGAAGAACCGTTTTCTCAAGATCAAGATTTATACGGTCGGGTTCCAGCAGGGCGGGGCCAGGATGCACGCGTTTCTGGGGGCGCTGGCCCGGGACAACGGGGGAACGTACAAGCGGCTGGACTGACGGCGGCGCCTCTCAGGGCGCGCTCCCCAGCAGCCAATACACGATCCGCGAGGAAAGGAAGAAAATGCCCGCCGCGGCGGCGACTTCCACGATCGCCGCCGCGGCGCGCCGCGGCGCCGAAGGGCGGGGCGCCGGTTTGGCGGCGGAAGGGCGGCGCGGCTCCGGGCGCGCGTTCGGCGCGCTCTCGCGCCCGGCGCGGGGGATGGCCGGCGCGCTTTCCCGGGGGGCATCGCTCCTGGCGGGAACGGGCACCCGGGCGGGGAACTGAATCGCGGGCCATTCCTTGGCGACCGCGGCGATCTCGGGGCGTCCGGAGGGGGTCTCGGACAGCAGGGCCGCGACGAGCTGCGCCGCGCGCGGGGGGATTTGGGGCGACAGTTCGCGCGCGCCGGGCGGCGGCTGCGCGAGGGCCTGTAGGAAATCGGCTCGAGTGCGGCCTTCCCGCGGCGTGCGGCCGACCAGGGCGTGGAAGATCAAGACGCCCAAGCGGTACAGCTCCGCCGGCGGTCCCGGAGGCGCGCCGGCCAGCTCCTCGGGGGCCGCGTAAGGCAGATACGCCGGAACGACGGTGTGGAGGCGCCGCCTGACCAGGTGGAGGTCGAGCGCCGCCGGCACGCGGAAGAGCAGGCGCCCTTCCTGGTCGGCCATGAGCCGGTCCAGCCCCAGCGGGACTCCCGCGCCGCGCTCGGACCAACGGTCCAGCATGGCGAGGACCTCGCCGATCCGCTCGCCGCGTTCCTTGAGCGTGAGGCCCTCCCACACCAACGGCGCGTGGGACGTGAAGCGGCGCGCCACCAGCAGGCGGTCCTCGATCTCGACGAGGTCGAACACGGGCACGATCCGGGGGTCGCTCGCCGCGGCGATGCGCCGGAGCAGGCTGCGGAGAAGTTCGAGCAGCTCCTCGTCGGCGGTGAGGCTATCGCGGATGACCTCCAGTTCCACCTCGCGCTCGAGGATTTTCTGGCGCGCGCGGTACCGCCACGACACGGCGTCGACGTCCAGAAGCTCGCCGATCTCCCAGGCCCCGATCAAACGCCCGGGCGCAAGGAGTTCCTCGGGCCTGAAGAGGTGAAAGGAGCACTGGCCGATGGAGAAGGCCTCGCCCAGAGTCAGGAGCCGCTCCTTGATGCGTTCGCCGTGAACGAAGGTGCCGTTGGCGCTGCCCTCGTCCGTCAGAAGGCAGCCGTGCTCGCCGGCCAGCAGGCGGGCGTGGCGCCGCGAGGCCAGGGCGTCGGTGATCTGGATCTGCGCCTCGGCGCCGCGGCCGATGGTGCGCGCGTCCTTCTCGAGCGCGACGATCCGGCCCTTGCCGGAGCCCTCGGTCTGGAGCAGCGCCCATTTTCCCATACGTGAGAGAATACCGCACCTGCGGGGCGTTGTCACCGCCGCGGGGTGGACGCCGGCGCCGGCGGTCAAAGGCGCGCGCGGGCGGCTCCCGCGATTGCGCCGGCCGTCCCGCATGTGGTATACCGGTACATGATGAAGACGCACAGGAGAACCAGGCCGTGACCCCGAAGGCCGCGGATGCCGCGCGCAGCGCCCTCGCGGAGGCGAGGGAGCGGGCCCTCGCCTGCGCGCGGGTCCTCAGCGACGCGCGCTTCCGGGACATCAGCGTCGTGCAGGTGGGCGCCGTGCTGCAGGTCGTCGATTACTTCGTCATCGGCACGGGCGGCGCGCCGCGCCAGCTCAAGAGCGCGGCGGATGCGCTCGAGGAGCGGCTCGGCGTCACCGGCGGCCGCGTGTTGGGCAAGGAGGGCTACGGCGAGGGCCGGTGGGTGCTCCTTGACTGCGGCGACGTGGTCGTGCACCTCATGCTGGAGGAGGCGCGGGGCTATTACGACTTGGACAACCTCTGGGGCGACTGCCCCCGCGTCGCCTGGGCCGCGGAGAGTTCGTGAGCGCGCCGCTGGAGGTCGAACTCGACTTCCCCAGCGAGGACGCGCTCCGGGGGTTTGCCGAGGAGGTCGGGGAACGCCTGGGCGGCGGCGAGGTGCTGGCGCTGTCAGGTCCGCTCGGGGCCGGCAAGACGGTGTTCGCCCAAAGCCTTGCGCGCGGGGCCGGAGTGCCCGCCGCGACGCCCGTCACGAGCCCGACCTTCGTTTTGCACCGGCGCTACGCGGGCCGGATCGCGATCGAGCACCTGGATGCGTACCGGCTGCGGTCCGCCCGCGACCTGGAGGCGTTGGGGATCGGCGAGCTGATCGAAGGGGGCGGCGCGACCGTGATCGAGTGGGCCGACCGCGTCGCGGAGATCCTGCCCGCTCACACGGTGTGGATCGAACTGGATGTTACGGGACCGTGCTCGCGGCGCCTGCGCGCGCGCATTCCGGACGGCGATCGCCCGCCCGCCCTCGCGCGCCTGCGGGCCCTTTGCGTCCGGCATGGGGCCTGCCCCGCGCCGTAGCGCGCCCCGGGGAGCGTTTCCCTGGCCTCCGATGCGTCCATTGCCGATACTTGTACTGAGGAATGTCGCCGGCGGGCGCGGGCCCTGTCCGGCGCGCAGCCGCGGAGCGCCTACGACGTGGACAGTGCATGAAGCCGAACCTGAGACTCAAGCTCGGGCAGTACCTGGTGACGCAGGGGTTGGTCAAGCTCCGCGATGTCAATCGTTGCCTGACCGAGCTCAAGGCGATCAAGGAGCAGGGAAGACAGTGCGCTCTCGGGCAACTGCTTCTCAAGGAGAAACTGATCTCCGCGGAAGACCTGCGCGGGGCGTTGGCCGCGATCGGCGCCCTCGTCCTGTACTGTCCCCGCTGCCGGACGCAAGCGGTGGCGGAGTCCTACGCGCCCGACAAGGAGGAGCACTGCCCGCAGTGCCAGGCCCTGCTCGTTTATCAAGACGGTTCGCTGGAGGCGCAACCGAAGGAAACCGCTCCGCGCCTGCCTGTGCCCGACACGCACGGGCGCGACACGACGATCACGAGCGACCCCGCCAAGGATCCGCTGATCAATCGCATCATCGGCGGGTGCCAGCTCCAGCAGCGCATCGCCCGGGGCGGCATGGGCGTGGTGTACAAGGCCCAGCAGCTCAACCTCGGGCGGACGGTCGCCGTGAAGCTCCTGGCGGATGATCTTGCCAAGGACGTCATCTTCGTGAAGCGCTTCATCAACGAGGCGCGCGCCGCCGCGGAGCTGAGCCACGCCAACATCATCCACATTAACGACGTCGGCCAGTGCGACCAGACCTTCTATTTCATCATGGAATACGTGGACGGCTGCACGTTGAGCGATATCCTTAGGCGCGAGGGGCGGCTGTCGCTGGCGCGGGTCGCCCACGTCGCCTACGGCGTGTGCCAGGCGCTGCGGCACGCGCACCGGCGGAAGATCGTGCACCGGGACATCAAGCCGGAGAATATCATGTTCACCGAAGAGGGGGTCGTGAAGCTCGCCGATCTCGGGCTGGCCAAGCGCCTCAGCGAGCATGACCTGTCCCTTACGGAGCCCGGCGCCGTGCTGGGCACGCCGTTCTACATGTCCCCGGAGCAGGCGCGCGATTTCAGCAAGGCCGATGCCCGTTCGGACATCTACAGCCTGGGCGTGACGCTGTACCGCGCCGCGACCGGCGTCGTTCCCTTCGATGGGAAGAACGCGCTCGAGGTGATGATGAAGGTCGTGGAGGGCGCGCACACGCCGGTCAAGGCGCTCAGGCCCGACCTCCCGGACGAATTCGCGGCGCTGATCGAGAAGATGATGCACGTCGATCCCGCGGAGCGATACCAGGATGTGGGCGGCGTGCTGGAGGATCTCGGCGTCGTGATCGAGCGCATGGAGCAGGTGCGGCAGGCGTAGGAGCGCGGGGTATGCAGGGCCGGGAAGGGCGTATTCGCGATCCGGAGGAGGAACTCGCGGCGGCGTACCGCGCGCGGGTTCGTCCGTTCCTCGACCTGGCCGATGCCGCCGGGGCGCGGCGTTACGAGGAGGCGTGGGAGCTCGCGCGCGCGCGGCTCAGGGATGTGCGCCGGCGGAGCGAGGGCCATGCGTCTTGACGCCATCCGGGTGCGCAACTTCCGTGCGCTCGGCGACGTGCGCTTGGATGCCATTCCCGCCCGGGGATTGATCGGCATCGCCGGCCCCAACGAGAGCGGCAAGACGGCCCTGGCCGAGGCCGTGGTGTTCGCGCTGCACGGCCGGACGTTCGTGAATGCGCCCATCGCGGAGCTGATTCGCTGGGGCGAGAGCCGCCTGGAAGTGGAGCTGGAGTTGACGACCGCCGCGGGCCGTATGCGCCTGCGGCGCGAGCTGGACGGCATGGGCCTGCACCAGGTTACGCTGCGCGGGCCGGGCGGCATCCACGCCGGCCACGAGGCGGCGGCGCGGGCCCTCAAGGCGGCGGGCATCCCCGCCTTCGAGGAACTGCGCGGCCTGGGCTATATCAGCGCGGGGCTGTGCGGAGGCGAACCGGCCCTGGCGATGTTCAGGAAGGCGTGCGGCGAGGAGGCGCTGTGCGCGGCCGCGGACTCGCTGCGCGGAGACATCGCCGGCCTGGAGCGCGAGTACGCCCTCACGGCCGCCGAACTCGCTCGGAAGCGGACCCAAGAAGAGCGGCTGCGGCTGGCGTCCGAATCGTGTCAGGAAGGCATGGAACTCGTCGCGAAGGCGCGCGCGCACGCCGATGCCGCCGGAGACGAAGCGCGCGCCGCCCAGGAGACGTTCCGCGGGGCCCAGAAGGCGCTCGATGCGCTCCGCCGGCTGGCGGGTCGGCTCCGTTCCGCGCAGCCCTCGAATCCCGAGGCGCTCGGCGCCGCGTTGGAGACCCTGCCGGAAGCGTTCGAGCAGGGCGACCTCCCCGGGGCGTTGGAGCGTGAAGTCGCGGCGGCGCGCGGATTCCTAGCCGAGCATGCGGAGGCCCTGGCCTCGGCGCGCGAGCGCTGCCAGGCGTTCGACCGGGCGCTGGAAGCGCGCAGAGCGGCGGAGGAGACCGCCGCCGAGGCGATCGGCGCGCGTAGCCGCCGGCGGACCGCGTCCGCCGTGGCATGCGCCGCGGCGGCCGTGCTCGCGGCGGCGGCGGTGTTCGGCGGCTGGGTTCTCAACGTGCGCGGCGCCGCCGCCGACGTGCTCGTGACCACCCCGGCTCTGGCCGTCTGGGGCGCGGGCGCGGGGCTCCTGGTGCTGAGCGTCGGCGCCTTCGCGTCGTACCTGGCGCAGGTGACGGCGCTCGGTAAGCTGCGCGCGCGGCGGGCGAACGAGGGCGAGCTCTCGGCGGAGTTGGAGAAGACGGCCGGCGCGCTCGCGGAGGCGCTGGAGGAGGCGCGCGACCTGAGCCGCTGGCCCCAGGTCGCCGGAGAGGTAGCGCCCGAGCGCGCTTTCCAGCTTGGCGATCCGTGGCAAGCGGTCCGCCGCATCGGCGATCTCGTGCAGGCGGAGATCCGGGCCGCCGAGGAACGCGCGCTGAAGGCCGAGCGTGCTCACGCGCGCGCGCAGGAAGCGGTGCGCAAGACGCGTTCGCAGTGGGACCGCGCCGAGAACGAGCTCAAAGAGCGGCAGGCCTCCGCCGACAAGCTCCAGGCCCTCGCCGCCGACCGGTTGCGGATCGAGCGGATTCTTGAGGGTGTGAGAGAGCGAATTGAGACGCACATGCTCGCGGTGGAGCTGCTCGAGTCGAGCGCGGCCGCCCTGCGAGTGCGCGCGGTGCCCGCCTTGGCGCGCCGGATGCGGGGCGTGATGGCGGCGTTGACGGGCGGCAAGTACCGCGAGGCCAGGCTGGGGGACGATCTGACGCCGGCGCTGTTCTGCGGCGACAAGGGTGATTTTCTTGCTCCGAGCGAGCTCAGCGGCGCCACGGCCTCCGCCGCGAGGCTGAGCCTGGCGGCGGCGATGGCCTCGCTGGGCGCGTGTGCGCGGGACGGCGGCGGGTTCATCTTTTTCGATCACCCCCTGGACGAGTTCGACGATGCGCGGCGCGCACAGGCGCTCGCCGCCCTCAAGGGATTGGAGGGGATCGCCCAGGTTTTCGTGCTGCTCCCCCGGGCGCCCGACCCCGCGGCGTTCGCCGCCTTGTGGCGCCTCGAGAACGGGGTCGCGCGGCGCGCGGATGCCGGCGAGGAAGCCCATCGCCGAGCAGCGCGCGTAGTAGTCGGCGGCATTGGCGAAGCCGTTGCGCGGGGCGACGAAGCGGTCGTCGAACTGGATCACGGACTGCGCTGACAGGACGGCGGCGCGCTCTTCTTCGGTCTGGAGGTTGTTCTCCGTTATGGCGCCGCAGCCAACGCTGCCATCCTTGTACAACGAAAAAGGCGTGTGGTATGAGGTAAAGTCCACGCCGTTGTCGCTGGAATCAAACCGGAGCCGGGTCCCGTCCAGGGGCATGCGCCACAGGCTCCCGGCGCCGCTCTGATCACTCTCTTTAAAGGTGAAGGGTACAGCAGCAGACTGGATGTTCACTGCGCCTTCCCAGTAAGTCGCCCCTCCGAAAAACCCTAGCCCGTTAACTGTCAGGTTGCTGTCGCTATACAGATTGCCAGCGAACGTGCCATTACCGCTCACCCACAAGGGGATCGCTCCACCCCACCTCCCAATATAGACAGTGCCGGTTGCGGCTCCTGGCTTGAGAAATAAATCGTTGTCCTGCATGTACAGCAGACTGAAGGGTCCTGAACTGCGTGCAGCAACCGAGTCCGTGTTGAGAAGTGCTTGCCCCTGCATGTCCAGGTTCGCATTTATATTGAGCTTGGCCGTCGTTATGCTTCCATCTGGGACCGTGGCAGCCTCAGCTGCATGGAATACGCTTCCTATCCGTTCACGCGGCGTTAACTGCTCGCCGTTGACCTTGATGTCCAGCCACAGGTCACCGGCAAGGTGAATAGGATTGATGGGTGTTACACTACCTAGTAGTACGTTGAAGAGCCCATCTGTCACCTGCACACTCTGGCTCTCGGTGCCCCATTTCAGGTTGCCGCCACTGGCAGCGTCATACAGCGCGAACTGCATCGTCACTGTACTGT
>ERZ1026800.1550-NODE-1550-length-14232-cov-1.829068_pt1 | contig 14232 bp, 11 predicted proteins | sample MGYA00520873_ERZ1026800 | MGnify/ENA primary metagenome ERZ1026800 (study PRJEB33270, sample SAMEA104284475) | anaerobic digester metagenome | biome: Anaerobic digester microbiome; feature: mesophilic sludge digester; material: Anaerobic digester biomass...
TATACCCGTCCGGAGGGTAGGTTGTCCACGTGTTACTGAGCAGTACGCCATGTATTGCTACATTCGACTCGCATGGCTTAGTCGAACCTCGATAGCAGTAACCTCTGGCAGGATCAACCAGAATTCATCTTCTAGGAAGTATTTGTTTTAATTCCGAACCAGTCGGAATTGGCTGAGTCGCCAAGACCAATGTCAGACACGAAATAGCTCGCGTCTCCACTTGTTTCCTTGTATCGCAGATTGGAACTCGGCCCTTCATCAGATCGGGGTCGCAGCCTTTGTCCTGCGATGCCTCATCGGCCCATTAAGGTTATCAGCTTTGGTATTTAAGCATTTCCCTCAATGCGCTCTTTATACGGAGAATCATTGAAGGGAGCGAATCCCTCTGGCCAATGTCTTACTAAGGCTCTATAATCGCTATCTACAGAGCCTATCGCCCCACCCTTTCAGGCGGGCCGAACCCATCCAATAACTCAGAGGTATATAACCTTTTTGCTCAACTGGATCGCGCTGGGATTGGCATCTTAAAAGCCTGGCAGACAAATGAAGGCAAATCGCTTAGTTTTAATAACATCATAATCTAAGCTCAGAGATCATAAAGCAGAAAAAAGCGCCTGCTGGAGGCCTATTATGGGTTACACACTAACTGAGAAAATTCTTAGGCAGCACCTCGCGGATGGCTCCTATGAACCGGGAAAGGAGATCGGCATAAAGATAGATCAGACCCTTACCCAGGACGCCACAGGGACCATGGCCTATCTCCAGTTCGAGTCCATGGGACTTGAAGAGATTTCTACTGAGCTTTCCGTAAGCTATGTCGATCATAATACCATCCAGGTAGGCTTCGAAAATGCAGACGACCACGCCTATCTGGAGTCAATCGCGAAGAAGTATGGCATCTATTTTTCCCGGCCTGGAAATGGCATCTGTCATCAGGTGCACCTGGAGAGATTTGCCCGGCCCGGCAAAACCCTGCTGGGATCTGACAGCCACACCCCTACCGCAGGAGGTGTGGGATCGATTGCCATTGGGGCAGGTGGGCTTGATGTGGCCGTAGCCATGGGAGGAGGAGCCTATTATCTGGCTGCCCCGCGAGTGATCAATGTCCGGCTGGAAGGAAGATTGCAACCCTGGGCTACAGCCAAAGATGTTGTTCTAAAGGTGCTCTCCATCCTGAGCACTAAGGGAAACGTCGGATGCGTATGCGAATACACAGGAGAAGGCATCAGCAGCCTCACCGTCCCGGAGAGAGCCACAATAACCAATATGGGGGCAGAGACGGGAGTCACCACCTCCATATTCCCCAGCGACGAGCAGACCCGGCGGTTTCTGAAAGCACAGGGAAGAGAAGAGCACTGGACCCCGCTCGCTCCGGATAGAGACGCCGCCTACGATCATACCATCGATATAGACCTCTCTGAGATAGAGCCCCTCGCTGCTTCTCCCCACAGCCCGGGGAATATCATCCGGATAAGGGACCTGGACCTGCCGGTAGATCAGGTTATGATCGGCTCGTGCACCAATTCCTCTTATGTGGATCTCATGACCGTTGCTGCAATGCTGAAAGGCAGACATCTCCCCCCAGGAGTCTCTCTGGGAATCGCTCCCGGCTCGCGACAGGTGCTCAATTCCATAGCCAGGAACGGCAGCCTCAGCGACCTGATATCCTTTGGAGCCAGAATCCTGGAGTCATCCTGCGGCTTTTGCATCGGCAACAGCATGTCCCCCTGCACTGAATCGGTCTCGATTCGAACCAGCAATCGCAACTTTAAAGGAAGATCCGGTACCCCCAGCGCCAGCGTTTACTTGACCAGCCCGGTAGTGGCTGCTGCATCCGCCCTCACCGGCAGGATAACCGATCCCAGAGATCTGGGAATATCCTATACCAGAATAGAGATGCCGGAGCGTTTTGATATAGACGATAGCATGATCATACCGCCTCTCACTGCCGCCGAACGGGCTGAACTGACGATCTGCCGGGGCCCAAACATTGGAGAGCCGCCAATGAACAGCCCTATGCCCGAGGAGATCTCCGGAATGGTGACCATAAGGGTTGGAGACCTGGTGACCACAGATCATATCATGCCCGCCGGCTCTCGCCTCAAGTACAGGTCCAATGTCCCCAAGTACTCAGAGTTCGTATTCGAGCCCCTGGACAATGGCTTCAGCGCCCGGGCAATCGCTCTCAGGGATAAGGGAAGACATAACATCATCGTGGCCGGATCCAGTTACGGACAGGGCTCATCTCGAGAGCATGCTGCCCTCTGTCCCATGTACCTGGGTGTGAAAGCCATAATCGCCAAATCAATAGAAAGAATACATGCCGCCAATCTGGTCAACTTCGGCATAGCCCCATTCAGCTTTGTCCAGGAGGCGGACTGGGAGAAGCTGCCGGAGAAGACTGAGATCAGAGTCCCATCCATTCGCAGGTCCCTTGAGGAAGGAAAGTGCGATTTTATTGCCCTGGCTGGCGATGAGAAGATCAGCCTTAAATTGAGCCTATCACAGAGGCAGAGAGATATACTACTGGCAGGAGGACTGTTGCCCTTCACAGTTAAAAAGGCAGGAATAATAAAAGAATAGATATGCCCGTGCCGGCAGAGCTTCTCTCTTTTATTACATAGGGAGTGCGGAGGGTCACGAATACCCCAACCTTCAGGTTGGGGATGAAGTGGACCCTCGCCTTTCTTTTTGCGTAAACTCAAAATCGATCAACAGTTGCTTCTTTTAAAATGAATTGTATTTGGCACCTTAGCCATAGATGGTGCCACCCAACTATGGCGGGATGTGAGCGCTTTGGAATTACGCAGTTTCAGCCATGGCTATGGCCAGATTACCTACCACATCGTGTTGGTGCCAAAGTATCGATACAAGATCTTCTATGAACGGCAGGTTAAAAAGGATTGCGAGTTGATCATTAATGATATCTGCAAGGAGAACGGCTATAGAATTCATGCCATGGAAATTGTAGAGGATCATGTCCACTTGTTCCTGGAATTTCACCCAACTATTTCTCTATCGAAGGTTGTTCAATACTTGAAAGGGAGCAGTTCCTATAGGATGTTCAAGCGACATCCTGAATTGAAGAAACGCTATTGGGGCGGAAGTTTGTGGTCAAGCGGCAAGTTCTTTCGATCCGTCGGAAATGTTACCGCTGACACAATATCTCACTATATTAATGAATCTCAAGGTAAACAGAAAGCAGAGCATCAATTGCGCAAACCAAAGGCTTCAGGACAACTAAGACTGGATGATTTCTGAATTCCGAAAAACCGGGCGCGCGGCCCGAAGCATACCCCGTCCTTTAGGGCGGGGTGGCCGCGCGCAGTTTGATTTTTGGCAATCTTTTCTTGTTTGGCATTGTCGCATTGCCTGTCTATATTCCCCGGCCCATCTATTGCGGCACGGCTGTGTTGAATAACAGAAATAATCCGATAGGCTTCAGGCTAGATTCGTCAACCTGGAAATACCAATAAGTCCCTATTCTTTTCTTAAACCAGCCAAACAGCCGGCCAGCATCACCGGGCCGTCGAATCCGTCCCTGGCCCGACTGGAATCTACGAAGACCCGGTCCATTAGCACCGGAGCTCCATAGGACTGGGCACCGCATAAGAGAAGCATGGTTCGAAAGATGAGGTTGCCGGAGACACCCTCCGGAGCGATGATGATATCGTCTCCCCGGCAGCTCTCAATCAATATTCCTCTGTGCTCTGCCGCGAGACCTGCCTCCCTGGCACGGGAAGCTATTAGCTCGCCATCTAGGAGGCTGCGATCAACACGCTCGCAGCGCCCACGGTCTTCTTTGCGCCCGCCGGACAGCACAGCCGAGGTTGACGATACACCCAAATCCTGCAGGAGCCGAGCCCCGCCTAAGAGCAACTCCAGCCGGTCGGCCATGCTCTCCCCCTCATCTATCCCCACCGGTCCCAGCAGAAAGGCCCAGCCGGGCAGCTCCAGCAGAGCCAAACGCCGCACCCGGATGCCGAACTCTTCCGATAGCGCTCGCATGGTCCGCCCGGCGGGCAGGTTTCCCCGCACGGCTCCCTCGATCTCCCCGGCGGCCAGAAGACGCACCAGATCCTTCCAGGGCTCCTGGCTTACGGCGCAATCCAGATTACAGTCGCATCCCGGATCGCCCACTAAAAGGAGATCGGCGTACTCTGCCGCCGACTCCAGAGATGCTATTAGATTGCAGTCAGCATTCCAGATGCCTATGCCTATGCGAGCCCTCCGAGCCCTGGCTTTCTGCTTTAAAGATTGAATGAAGATCGAGTCCATATCAATGGATCCCGGTTACACACTCCGTCTCCAGGTTGAAGAGGACCGCCACCTCATCTCCCCGGCGCATGATCAGACTTCTCTCCTCGGTCACCCCGCCTATGACCCGGGCCACAAGGCCGCGCCTTTCAAAGACCTCCAAAACCGCAGCGGCATTCTCCGGTCTGGCGGTGACTACAAAGCCCATTCCCGGATACATCTTCAGCCAGGCGGAAAGCTCCATGCCCACAGGAAAGGCGATGGCCTCTATATCCACCACCGCACCCACCCTGCTGCTCTCAAGAAGCATGCCTAACGTTCCCAGTAGGCCGGGATTGCTGATGTCCTTTCCCGCCTGCACCAGGCCCCTCTCCCCCAGCTCCTGCATCGATCCCAGCTGATGGAGAAGGGTCCGGCGGTCCTTGAAGCTGGTGGAGTCGAAGTTTATGGCGAACCTGGGATGAGGCTCGCCGTCCAGATCTGCTGCTGCCACCACCACATCCCCGACCTGGGCTGTGCTGCTCAGGACGAGACCGCTCTTCTTGGCCTTTCCCAATATGGCCACATCCAGGGCATTGTAGGGCGTGTCAGGGTGGAGGTGGCCTCCGATGATGGGAACGCAAAATTTCTCTATGGCCTTCTTCATGCCCTGCAGGACTTTGGTGGCGACGGCATCATCTCCCACGGAGAGAACATCCACCATGGCCACAGGCCAGCCTCCCATGGCAGCGATGTCATGGACATTGACCAGGACAGAGCAGTAGCCTGACCACTCTGGATCCACCTCCATGAGCCTGGACCAGATACCATCCGCAGCCAGGAGCATGACCTCATCCCCGTCGTCGATCACCGCCGCATCCTCTCCAAAGGAGGCTATGATGCGCTCGGACTCTACAGGAAAAAATTGCATGATGCTGCCTATCTGCTTTTTGCGGGTAATTCCCACAAATCCACGCAGCTCGGATGCCAGAGTCTCCAGATTCATCAGAGCCAGGTTTGAGCTCTGGTCAAAAATAGATGACGCCTTGATGAGGGTGAAAGCCTCATAGCTTTGTTTTCAATGGCACAAATTTATCCTTCTATTCCTTAGGGATTTTGCACAAGAAGAATAACACTAATAAATATTATGTAATTTCTTTGATATCGAAATTTTAAAACAGTACAAAGAATAATAATTTATTCATCTTGAATCCTAGCATTAAACGGCATGCTAAGTGAGATGTTCCATTGGAAGCAAAGGGGTTGAATGATAAGACCAATGCAGGTGTTATACAAAACTGCTATGGGTGAGACGCCTGGATGCAATGAGCACGCGTATTAAAGTGACAAGAAAAAGCAAAAAATTTAGAGACCTTCTTCTCAAGATGTACCCTGGATAGAGCCTAAGTCGATGCATTCCTCTTTTCAGACTAGGCTTTAGATGATGTCGATGGATCTCGATATACGGCTGATCAGTCTGGATGACATGCCGCCATGCCCGCTTATTCAGCCATTCTGGCTATCCCGCCCTGCACTGCCACCATTAAAGATCCATATCTGCTAAATGGCGGTCTCAGGAAGCTCCAGGAACCATCTCTCTGGGCCCGCACCAGTGGATCATAATATTCAATATACCAGGACCCATTGCCGGATAAGCTGGCATTGACCGCCACGGCATAAGCCCTCCAGTGAAAGATCTTCACAGGGGAGAGGCCCTCCGCTGCATTCAGAGCCTCTTCGGCCTCTTTTATCTGGGAGGGCGCCGTCAGTCTGGGAAATGCCTGCCCGGATGAGGCAGTACCGTTCACCAGGTCATAACTGGAAATGAGATAACTGTCTCCTTCTTCCTGCAAAGCAGCCCAGGAGAACAGACTTGGCATAGGATAGATCGATGCATTCCTGCCTGCGAACTCCTCCTCTGCTGCCCACCTCCCTTCCATCCTGATCCCTCCCACCAGCATCAAGAAGATCAGAAATATAATAAACAGATTCTTTTTCCTGTGAATGGCGGGCCGGCTACGCAGCAATCCCGCCAGGATCAGGATGGTAGCCACCAGCACCACCGGCTCTATCTGGTAGAATAGATCCGCGGAATAGCGCATGGACTGAAAAGGGAAAAAGAGTGGAACGCCCCTGGTGGTGGCATAGTCCAGCAGCAGATGAAGGGCCACTCCGGCCCAGACCAGCCCCAGGCTGCGGTAGGAGAATTGGAGATCCAAATCATAGCGCCTCCGGAGACCCTTGAACAGGGGCATCGCAGCCAGATATAAGACCAGCAGCCCGAAAAGAGCGCCGAAAAAAAGGCTATGGGTTATCCCCCGGTGAAACATCAGCAGATAGGGCGGAAGGATGCTCCCGGCCCAGGAGAAGAGGACATCCAGATCGGGAGCGATTCCGCCCAGAACCAGAGCCGCCATACACCTCCTCTCCCATCCCAGGCTGCTTGCCAGCAGATACGGCAAAAGGGCATGAGTAAAGAAATCCATCTTGCTTCTCTGAACTTTGCCGCTATTTTTCTCTTATGGCAGGAAAAGGAGGCAGCAGGGGCAATGCCAGCGCAGGAGATGGGGACCGTGACCGTCGCCCCATTTTTGCCGCCGAAGCTCGCACCCTGCCTTGCCATCTCATGCTGCAAGATTCATGCGGCTCGTCTGTATCATATCGCTGATATTGCTCAAATTCAATGTTCTGCTCAGGTTGCCCGGCTCCAATGAGCGGCTCATATTGCCTAATTGCAGTTTGCTGCTCAGGTTGCCCGGCTGCAATTCTCCGCTCATGTCTGCTATGGAGTCCATCTCTTCCATGCGGGCCATATCCAGTGCAACATTGACGCCGGTCTGGGGGTAGGGCATGATCACCAGGCACGGGCCCCTGTCGCTCTCCCGGGAGAAGAATGCGATCTCAGCGCTGCTGTTGCTGAATGCCTGCAACAGAAAGGATATAAGATCTCCCTCAGCCCTGGCATCCTGCAGCTTCTTGGAGACATCAAAGGCAAAAACGGAATCCCCATCCGTATTGCTGCTATAGGCAGTGGCATCATTCTCTTTAAGGATGTTCCAGGCGGGAAGAAGGTTGATCAGGAATGTGGTATAATCGGAACTCTCATTCCAGGCCGAGCCTATGGTCACCAATGTCGCCATAACCGGATCGCTTCCCTTCCTGATTGACTCCGCCTTGAGCAGCAACACCGCCATATCATCCTGGCTCAGGTTGATATCAGAGATATCGAATTGAATCGCCGGTACCCCGGGATAGCTGATCTCGCGGGTCAGGTTGTCCAAGGTCTGGTTGTTTTCCACCACATCGATGCTGCAGAGCAGGAAATCGCTCTGGTTGAAAACAGATAGACTGTTCTCCCCCATATTGATGTAAACATCCTCTGAGGCAGGAATAACAGTAAGATTGCCCTGTGCCTGGCCGGCAAGAACTGCCGCCAGTAGCAATAGCAACATCCCCCTTATTGGCCTATGCATAATCAATCTCCCTCTTTTTGCACTTGACCCTATGTTATTAATGGATTCATATTTAAAATATGTGTTTTTACATGAAGTCCGCCAGATCGGTCTGTCTGGCTTTGTCGTTCTTGAAAAGGGAGTCTATCTCCATCTTCAGCAGCTGCAGCCTCTGTTTGGTATAGCTGCTCACCCCATACTCCTCCGCCACCTTTATGGAGACGTCCAGATACTTGCGCACGCTTCCCTCGTGAACCGTGAGAATTATCCTCCCCCCACATCTGGGACAGGTCTCCTTCAAAGGAGGGCGACGGTACTTGGCACCGCACTTGACGCAGCGGACCTTCTGCTTGGAGAAGGCATGCAGATTGCCTATGAGGTCTGGCAGGAAATGGGAGTTGATCACCCTCTCCGCCACGTCCTGCTCATCCACAGCCCGGATCAGGCGGGCCAGCTCCAGCTGGGCATCCATCTTGTCGATCATGGTCTCCAGGGTCTTGTAGGCGCTGTTCTTGGGGCCGGCGGCGATATCTCTAGTGGCATGGCTGAAGCCAAATCCGGTGTACTGAGCTTCGCAGCCCAGCCTCTTGGAGACCAGATCGAATTTGGCCTCCAGCTCCTTGGGACTGGCATTCTTGAGGCTGGCCTCATAGAACTCCAGAGGATAGACCGGCGTTAAGTCCAGATTGTGGGCCTCCTTGTCCACCTCCATGGGATTGAGGACCGTGGTCATGACCAGGCAGGCATCCATCTTCCCTCCCCTCTTCTGGGGCAGGTAGGACATGGAAAAATTCAGAAGCGCATCCATGAGCAGCATCACGCAGTCCTCGTCCCCGTCGCAGTTGCGGCGCTTGGCGGCATGAAAGAAGGGATGTCCGAATCCGGCGGAGGCGGGGCTGTAGCCTATGAGCCGGCAGAGCACTCCCGCCGAGGTATGGGGGGCCAGGCCCACCATGAGAGTACCTATGAGGTCTTTCGGGCTTGTCGCCCGGTAGAAGGGCTCCAGCCCGTAGAACTTGACCAGAAGATCATCCACGAACTGGGCCGTCTTGAGCAGATATGCTCCGGCATCATGAGAGAGGATGATATCCTGCACCCGCAGCTCGCAGACCTGGGCGGGATCGATGAGAGGCAGGCCGTTCATATCCAGCTCGTATCCCAGCTCAGCTAGCCTCTCCGGGCTCGTCCCTATCTCATCAGGCCGGAAATGGGTGAGGGGCAGATCGGTGAGATCGTAACGCACGGTGCCGTCCTTGAATATGTTGATGCCGTGCTTGGCCCGCAGTATTCCCTTCTCCAAGGGCTCAGGGGTCTTATCCCGGGAGGAGAGGCCCAGAACGCCCTTGAGGGCTTCAGGCTCACGCTCTTCCAGCCCCTCCAGAGCCTGGTGGTAGAGCTTCTTTACATCGATCTCTATGCTGGCCGCAGCCGAGGTCTCTTTTCCGCATCGGGGGCATTTCTCCGGGGCGGGGATGCCGCAGCTCTTGCAGACTCTCATCTTCTCCGTATGGCTGCCGCAATCGCATCGGAAGGCAAAGCCCTCCTTTCTGCACGTCCTGCAAATCCTTCTCTCTATCTCCACATTGATGATGCCTGTGGCATTGACCGTGTTATGCTTGGCCGCCTCCTGTATAGAGCGGGACTTTCCCCCCGCCTCACCGGCGGGAAATAGAACATGGGGGGGAGGGCGCATCAGCCTTATGTCCGACTTCTCCGGGCGGCCCATGCGGGCCCCGATGCGGGATGGGGCTCTTGCCCGAACGAGCAGGCCGGACAACTTATTGACTGTATCCAGCGCCGATCCCTGCTCATGGCTCTCAGATTCTGACGAGCCGACCGCCCTTTCATCTTCATAAGACCGGGCCATGGGGCTCTTTCTCAGGCCCGCGGATTCGGGGTCGGGCTCCAGTCCCAGGCAGAGCAGCAGGGGCAGGGGATCCTCGACTATGATCCGGCCCTCCCGGACGGTATGCCGGAGAAGAATGCATTCCAGAGCTTCCTTGGCCTCTAAGGGAAGGATAAGCCGGCCTGCGTCAAGCCTGCCTTGCGACAGCGCCAGGGAAGCCAGCCTCTCATAATCGGCCCGGGAGAGATCATGCCAGAGGTAGGTATAAGCAGGATGGAGGGGCACGCCGTAGCGGCGGGATATCTCTACCGCCTCCTCTCCGCTGATATTCTCCTTGCCTGCCGGATCGCCTCCCGCCTCTGACAGCTCCCCCGCCCACCACTCCCAGACATAGGAGGCCGGTGCCAGGGGCCGGTTGTTCTCCAGAAACTCGCCGAAGCTGATCAGTATCTCCCCCAGGTCCAGGATCTTGGAGACATGGGCTTTGAGAGCCGCCTGAATTGAGCGGGGATCATTGCAGCTGATGGGCATCCATTCCAGAATATCGCTGTCGGAGTCGAACCGGACCACATCGCCGTTCAGGAGCCGCACCGTGGGGCCCTCTATGGAGCTGACCGGCGCCACTGCCGCCGCCTTTCCCGGCTGCTCCACCTTGATCTGGGTCCCTGCGGCCATGAACTCCCCCAAGAGCAGCATGGAGGCGGGATTGATCCCGGCGGCGGCAAGGCCGGTATTCCTGGCCCGGCCATAGCGCAGCCGAAAGCCCCCCGGCCGGGAGGGATGGGAGAATACGGGCCGTCCGGCGATCAGATCGCGCAGGAACTTGGGGCTGGAGTCCCCACCATCCTTCTTGGCCTCGGCCAGGCTGTCCAGCCACTCCCATCCCGAGATCTGAAGCTTGGAGACATGCTTCTTGAGCTTGGGCCGCTTCAAAGCTATCCCCTCCGCCGAGACCAGGGCTATGCCGCCCCGGACCCGGTTGGTCTCAATCCGGGGCAGGTCCCGGTATCCTGAGACCTCCTCCTCCTCGGTGGGCTCCCCATCGATGCATATGGGGCAGTTCCGGACTATGGTCCGGATCTCGTCATCGGAAGGAGAGTACTGCAGCCCTGCCACCCGCTTGTAGACCCCTATCTCCTCCACATAGCGTTCTACCTCCTCAGGCCTCGGCTTCCAAGGGGCGATGCCCACAGCTCTCCGGACATAGTCTGCCACCAGAACGGAGAGGGCCTGGGCGGTGCCGCCGGCGGATCGGATGGGGCCGGCATAGTAGACCTTCAGGTACTCTGTGCCGTCGTCATTCTTGCCCAGGTCCACCCGGGCGATTCCCTCCATGGGGGCAGCCACCACCCCCTCGGTGAGCAGGGCCACCGAGGTGCGGATGGCGTTTTCCACCGACTCGATCTTGGATGAGCCCGGCCCCAGCCTGCCCTCGGCAAAGTCTATGCCTATAGCCAGGGCCGCCTCCTCCCGGCTCATGCCCTGCCCCTCCATCTCCCTGATCCGGGCGGCTATGCCGGAAATGCCGATCAGCTTTTCCACCCGCTCCGCCAGGTCCACGGCAAGAGGTATCTCCACATCCAAGGTGGGATCAAGCCCCCGGCTCCTTGCTGTCCGGGCTATCTCCAAGGCCTGATCCAGGCCGCTCTGCAGGGCCTGGAAGTACTGGGATGTATTCAATTCCCTACTCCTTTAGCCTGCCCTCCGGCCCATAACTTAAGGCCGGTCTGAGAGTCATGGGCCCGGTTCAGATCCGCCTGGGCCAGCTCATTTAAATACAGCTCGGCAGCGAAGATGGTTCCCCGGACCAGATGCCCGGCCAGGATATAGCCGGAGCTGTCCGCCAGGACGGCATGGGCGTGCACAAAGGGCTCGCCCTCCAGGAGGGAGATATTGCCGGTGCAGGAGGCGATCTCCACCGGCCCCTCCACCGCCCGGACCATATACTCCCGGCTGGCCTGGTCGTAGAATCCCAGATCGGCACGAGTGAGAGCCCCTATGGCCGAGATTGCTGCCGCTTTGATCCTCCTCTCCCTGGCCAGATCGGCGATCTGGCCTATCATCTCCGCACCATGGTCAAGCCTGGCCAGGAGGCTTCTTCCGGCAATGCTCTCTTCTATTATCAAGCCATCAATCCCCCATTGAAGATGGGACAGAGGCTGATAAAACTTCTGCCGGGGAATGGCCCCGGACTCTTTTAAGCAAATTAAGAATCATTCACTGTGCATGCCTGATGGAAAATGCAATCCTCTGCAGCGCTGTGAGATTGGCCAGGAGCGCAGTCAAAGCTACGACCGCCATCAGCCACTCCGTATTAAAAAGCCCCAGGAGCATTCCGGCATAAAGAAGCATCAGCCGCTCAAATCTCTCCAGGAGCCCACCCATCTTCTTCAGCTCTGCCTCGCCCTTGACCAGACCGCGGTGATCGGCATAGGCCCGCACAAATGTGGTCATGAGAGAGCCGAAGAAGAGCAGCATAAACCAGATCTCCCTGGGCAGGCCGAGAAACTCGCCCCGCCCCAGATAGACGAGTAGCCCCAGGTATAGAAGAAGCTCCACATACCTGTCCACCACCCCATCGATAAAAGCTCCCTTGATTGAGGCCTGGCCGGTAACCCGGGCCACAGTCCCGTCCACTATATCGATGAAGGCGGAGAGGGAGAAGAGCAAAAGCCCCCAGCCCAGCCGGCCGTAAATCAGGGCGGCCATTCCCGCCAGGGCGGGAAGCAGGGAGAGCAGGGTCCAGGCATTGGGAGAGAGACCCAATGCGGCCAGCCCTCCCGCCAGCCGGTCGGTCTCTTCCGGCTTGAATCTGGCTTTGAGCATTTCCCTCCTAGAGGCCGGAGAGGAATATCTCCATCCGGTCCAGGGCCTCGATCAGCTCCTCGCGTGATGTGGCATAGCTGCATCGCAAGAAGCCCTCACCGCTCTGACCGAAGACATTGCCCGGCACCACCGCCACCTTCTGCTCCTTGAGAAGCCTCTCCGCAAACTCCTCCGAGGAGAGGCCCCAGGATCTCACGGATGGGAAGGCATAAAAGGCCCCCTTGGGCTCGAAGCAGTCCAGGCCGATGCGATTCAGGCCGGAGACGAACATCCTGCGGCGCAGGTTGTACTCATGCCTCATATGCACCATCTCCTCATCCCCCTTCTGCATCGCCTCCAAAGCCGCCACCTGGGCCATGGTGGGAGCACAGAGCATGGTGTACTGATGGATCTTGGTCATGGCCCCCACCAGATCCGGATCTCCCAGGGCGTAGCCTATGCGCCACCCGGTCATGGCATGGGACTTGGAGAGGCCGTTTAAGATGACCGTCCTCTCCTGCATCCCCTCCAGCTGGGCAAAGCTGGCGTGGCTGCCGGAGTAGGTCAGCTTGGCATAGACCTCATCGGACACAACCAGAAGATCATTCTCCACCACCACATCGGCCAGCTCCTCCAGATCGGATCGGGTCATGATCGCCCCGGTGGGATTGTTGGGGTAGCTGAGCAGCAGAACCCGGCTTTTGTCCGTCACCGCCGCTGAGACATCCTCCGGCCGGAGCCTGAACTCCTCCTCCAGCCGGGTGGGAACCGCCCTGGCCACGCCGCCGGCCAAAACCACATCCGGGGCGTAGGCCACATAGCATGGCTCGGGCACTATGGCCTCGTCTCCGGGATTGAGAGTAGCCCGGAAGGCCAGGTCGACCGCCTCACTCACCCCGGTGGTGATCAAAATCTGCTCCGAGGGATTATAGTCCAGTCCCAGATCAGAGCGCACCGAGTCGCAGATGGTCTCACGCAGCTCAGGCATGCCTTTGTTGGAGGTGTAATGGGTGTTTCCCGACTCCAGAGAGTATATGCAGGCCTCGCGCACATGCCAGGGGGTGACGAAATCAGGCTCGCCCACCCCCAGGGAGATGGCTCCCTCCATCTCGCTCACCAGGTCGAAGAACTTTCTGATGCCCGAGGGGGGCATGGCCTTCACCACCCGGTTCAGGTGGCCTTCAGCCCTCCAGGGGGAGACATTTTTCAGGCTCTGCTTCTGCTTCATGGAGTGATCACCAATCTCTGCGGTTTGGGCTTGTCGGTGAGAAAAACGCCATGCTCCTTGTAGCTCTTGAGGATGAAGTGGGTGCAGGTGGACTGAACTCCCTCCAGGGGGGCTATCTTCTCCGCCACAAAATAGGCGATATCCTTCATGGACTCGCCCCGCACAGTGACGGAAAGGTCGTGATCTCCGGAGATCAGACGCACCGACTCCACCTCAGAGAAGTTGGCGATCCTCTCCGCCACAGCGTCGTATCCCGTCTTGCGCTGCAGCGCCACCTTCAGCTCCAGGACGGCGAAGACATAGCTCTTGTCCAGCTTCTCCCAGTTGATCAGAGTGATGTACTTTCTTATGACGCCACTGTCCTCCAGCTCCTGGATCTCGGAGGCGACGGCCGCCTCGGGCCGACCTATGAGAGCCGCGATCTCAGCAGGAGTTGCCTTGGCGTTTTCAGAAAGGATCTCCAAAATCTCGTTCATGAAATTCTGTATTAACCCCCTTCATTCAATTATAGGCTTTGCCCTTGCCAAGGTAATATGCATAATGATATACACTCGAAAGTTATTAATACTCTTATTACAACTGTATTAATATGAAGCAAATGAAATGTCCGAAATGCCATTATACTTGGGAGACGAGGGTGAGCAAGCCCAAGGCCTGTCCCAGAT
>ERZ1026800.1551-NODE-1551-length-14229-cov-4.491207_pt1 | contig 14229 bp, 14 predicted proteins | sample MGYA00520873_ERZ1026800 | MGnify/ENA primary metagenome ERZ1026800 (study PRJEB33270, sample SAMEA104284475) | anaerobic digester metagenome | biome: Anaerobic digester microbiome; feature: mesophilic sludge digester; material: Anaerobic digester biomass...
CTCCAGGGCCTCACCAGGTGGTTCATTGATGAACCGGAAGACATCACCCTCTGCCATGTAAATGATACGCCGTAAAAAATCAGCCGATACGCCCATTAATTTACTGATTTCGCGTGTGCATTGCGTATGATTGGATGCTAAAACTTTCCCGTCGGCAAGGCGTTTCAACTCCGCATCCGCTGCAGCTTTCGGCGACTGCGACCTGCTGACGCAGTACTTCTTGTTATCTATTTCAAATGTCAAGTTTACTGTGGCATTAATATCCGGATTACGCAGTAACTTAGGTCGGGTTTTGCTATCAAACATCGCGGCTTCACCGGTCAAGCCATAACAGATTGCTTCCAGAATGGAAGTCTTCCCTGCGCCATTTGATCCCATTAGAAAGGTGATCCCGGGCTCAAGCTGGAATTCCCTTTTTTCATACGCTCGCCAGTTAATCATCTCAACGCTGTGGATCATTTAGCACCTCGTTTTGAAACGCGAACCAGACGTTCGCTGAGTTTGTCGGCTGAGACTCCCTGAAGTGCATCTTGTAAGACTGAAAGGATGAGCTGTTTCTCCAGTTGATATGGAAATTGTTTAGCAGCCTGCCTGCGCTCTTCTATATGGTACTTACGGTGCATTTCAGCATCGATGGCTTTGCCGATTTCTTCAGAGAATATTTTGAAAAGATCAACATTTTGACCGGTCGTTTGTGGCAACAGAGTTGATTCGACATCCCAGATTTTAATTTGGCGACGGATAAGTTCACTGATCACTTCCTTAAGCGGTTGGGCTTGGCGCAATAATTCGGTGATCTTATCGCTATTTTGGGATAGATAGCGGATTCGTGTCAATGACAATGGAACCGAGAGAAGGGTGTCTGTGCTCCAAACCAGAATCAATGCTAATGTGCTTGGATTCTCTTCGAGGAGTTGGATCGAGGTGTTTAACTGCTCTGGATCCAATCGCAAACGGTCGCCTGGTGCATCGAGTAACTCCAGACGTAAGTCATAATCATCGACCTGAAGTAAGAAGTCGGCACCAGCAACACCCGTAAGGCGGTTATCCGGTAGAATTCGGATGCATTCAGCTTGATGCTCGTCTATGAGATCGTTTACCACAAGCACTAACAATCGTTCTGCGTTTACCCTACGCAAAAATGCAGCTGGGTCTGACTGTTGCAGAGATGCATTGATCTCGGAAATAAAGCCATTAATTGAATCTTGATGATCACTCATGCCGCCTCCGCTTTACCTTGGTGTTTTTTTACTACTGATTGATTGAAATTGCCATACACCTGTATTAGCTGTTGGAAAATAATATTTCCTTTTTGCGAGCCCGCGATCTCTTTTCGGTTATAGTGGTCAACCAGTGCATATTCAATCAATTCTTTCATGAGATCAGATGTGATGTTACAACTGCGATGCACTAATTCTAGATAGGTTAAACAACGCCATCCCTGTATCAGATTTGGGGTAATAGGTGCTTGAAAATGTTGTTTTTGTATTCGGACCCAAGTGATAAAGTCCAATAAGCTTTGATCGTTTGATAGAACAAATACCGGTAGCCCTGTTGTCGTCATGTCCAATGCAAGTTTTACCAATGATAGGTCATTATCGCTTAATCCACCCGCGCCAACTAATTGCCGTGGGGCAGCTGGTAGTGTTCGTAGCAATTGGACACCAGGGATATTTACTGGAACTTGATGCAAGTTTGACCTAACATGTGCCTGTAGGTGATTGAGATCATTTCTTTGTATTCCTCGAAGACTTGCCATTTGTCCAGTATGAGGAATAAATTCATTTGCAACTCCAATCGGACAATGCATATTGCCATCTAATGCAAACCGTTGCAAAATTTCCAAAATATGATCAATCCATTGCTCGGCTTCTGTAACCAAACGACTTTGATTGCAACGAGCAGCGAATCGATTGCAAAAGCAGTCGGTCAACATCACCAGAAAACAGTTATCGACGATTAGGTATGCTTTTAATAATTCGTCAGATACTGGCATATAACCCCTTTCTACCAAAGCACATATTTATTTAGCCATGGATTGCTCAATCTGCAGCCCAACGGTAATCAAAGGAATCGCGAGGTAAAGTTAGAGTGTTTTTCAATTGAAGGCTCAATTCTTTGGCTCCTGGCATTGGTAATGTCGGTAGCATACTGAAATATTGCCGAATAGCAGCATTAATGCCTGAAAGACAGGCTTTTGCTTTCACCCAGTTTTGTGGACTGAACACTCGATTAGCAGGTTGAGGTTCATTTGCGGCTGCCTCCAAGGCAGTATTGAGACAACTTCCGGCAATTTTCACAATCTGTTCTATTTGATTCTTGGCAACGGCTTGATCCCAGGATGCCTTAGGGCTGGGTACCATTTCAGGGAGATTACTGACAATTGAATAACACATGGATACAGCGTAAAGTTGATGGTACGGTGCGTACGCCTTCATCGCCAACAGAGTTTCGTTTAATCCGAGGATATTTTCGGACGTCCAACACTTCATAATCTCTTGCATCCAATAATTCAGTGATTGCGCATCATTGGGTGAGTAATCTCGCTTGAATAATTGCTCAAAATATTTATCAAAGATTTTAGTTTCACTGTAAGCAATGTTTGGTCTTTGCGAATGCCAGGAGATCAAATACTTCCCGAGATCAGATAGATCGAGGATTGTTGTCTTATCCTTAGAAGGAGGAGCAATTTCACCACGTTTCGAGATGAAGTATCCGTTTGGAAAAGCCTGTTCAAAAGAATGTTTAAGATTTAAGACTCGTTTATCATTACTGCGTAAATCGCGAGGTTTGACCACACTTTGGGAATTCGTAGATATACTGATGCGGTCTGCCCGTTCGATTTGTGGAATCTCATAAAACCGGAACATAATATAGGCATCCGGGATTTGTTTGACCCGTTCACTACATGAAAGAATGGTGTTGAGCGATTGGCAGCCATTAACGACAGATAAACCGTTAAGTTGTAAAACGCCATCCTCAGAGAGGTGCATGTGATTGCAGATTGCAGTAATGCCATTATGGAAAAAGTAAAAATCGCGATATTTATCGCTATAAATTGTGGAGCGGATAGCCTTATTTACAGGGTTATTCAGGCCAAGTGATTGCCTTACATTTTTTCGGAATAAGGTGCCATCTTTTATACCTGGGAACGTGATGCAATCCTTTAATTGGATTGCTGCCATAATCGCTTCAGTGCCGGCGATTTCCATCTGGATAAATTTTCCAGGCTCTAATTGAATCTTGTGCTTTAACGACGGATTATCTTTCTCCAAAGCCAGATCATATCTACGCTTGAGTTCTTCTTCGTCTATCATGTTGATTGAGCAAGTTAAATCATCGGGTTTAGCAATGGTTTCTTGAAAAACCGCCAAATCGTGTTGGGCTGCCGGTGTTAATTGAGCCGTTGTTATCAACTCGAAAATGATTTCATAATCATCCTCTAGAGCAACGGAGACCTCGGATAATTTTTGCTGTAATTTTTCGTTACAGTTTTCTTGGAGTTTGATCAAATTCTTCAATTGCGCCCAGGAAGATAGCACTTCGCGCAATGGTTCGGCATCCACGAGCGGAGCTCCAATGAATTTCCCCTGGATGATGTAGATCGCGCTGTTATCTTCATCGATGTAAACCGCATCGATTTGTTTGTCATTGGCGCCATCCGTGATGTTGTATTTTGTTTCATCCATACTGCATAGATGAATATTGCGAAGATACCAGGCCACAAATCTTTGCCCGTCGTTTGAAAAATTTTGGGCATAGAAGGCCTGCTTGATTTCGTTCTTGATTTGATCATAAATGCTCATTGATGACTCCTGTAATCTTTTGGATTATGTCATTGCTGGGGAACGGAAGGTTTTAACTATACACATTCTCCACGGCATCGGGATACTGCACATAGACATGCTTGAACAATTCTTCTGCCAGGGCATTTACATCATCTGGCGAGTAAACATCCACTGGCAAGCCGGTTTGCTCATCGTACAGGTAATTGAAGATCAAGGTGTGGATCTGCGCTTTGGTTGTGTCTTTCGCGCGCCAGTTATCCACTCTCCCAATTTCCACCTTGATCTTTTCGATCAGTTCTTGTGAAATCTTCTTGATAAGGTTGCGAGTTCGCGGGGTGAGGTCGTTTTTCTTTTCGCACAGCAGGTCAAAGATGGCCAGGCTTTCCTCATCCAGTCCTTCCCGTACAGCGCGTTGTTCTTCGTCCGATAGTGCTTCGACCAGATTCAACAGCGCTTCGAACGTCTTTTCAATGGTTGTCCGATCGGTTTCTTCGTTGTATTCATCCACAATCTTCTGGAAACGTTCAGAAAAATTCAGGCGGCTTGGGTTGCGGCGCAGCATCACTTCAAGGCGTTTTTCTACCCGCTGTTTGAGGGTCTGCACCGCCAGGTTTTGGCGCGAGGAATGCTCGAATTCCTGCTTCAGTTTTTGGATATCGATCTGGCTGATATCAAACAACTTGCCGGAATCACCTCCAGGCTGCCCGGCGGAATAAAGGCTGACGGTATCGCCGATCACCTTATACGCATCGTTCAAAATGTCCGAAATATCTTCCGGTTGGGTGTTATCTTCGATTTGCTCAAATAACGCTTCCAGGGCATCCTGCCGCTGTTTGTAAACCGGCCAGTACAGGCGATTCTCACTGAGCAGGGTTTGAGAAATCTCCAGCACCTCATGCACGGAAGCGCGGAACCGCGCGCGGGTTTCATCATTCAGGCAAATGGCCTCCACGCCCATTTTGATCTGTTCCAACTTATCAAAGCCCTCGGCTTCAATCAGGTCACTCAGCTCAAACCCCAATTCTGCCAGGTAGGCCGAGCAACTTTGGAGCGATTCTTCATATCTGGCAAATAACTGGTCTACAGGCGGCAAAGGATCCGGGGCGGCCCCTCCAATAGCTCCGGCAGCATAAACTGCCAGCGCCTGGCGCAGGCTTTTGACTAGGCCGTTATAATCCACAATCAAGCCGTTGGGCTTGCCCTCTTTAACCCGGTTGGCGCGGGCGATGGTTTGCATGAGCGTGTGCATCTTCATCGGTTTATCGATGTAGAGCGTGGAAAGCGCTTCCACGTCAAAGCCGGTCAGCCACATGGCGCACACCACCGCCACCCGGAATGGATGGTCTTCTTTCTTGAACTCCTCTTCCAGGTCACGGTTGGGATCCTTCATGATCTTGCGGTGGGAAGTAATATCCAGCCCAAATTTCTGGAAGGTTTTGACCTCGTTTTGCTCTTCACTGACGATGACCAGTCGTTCGGTATTTTGCAGCCATTCCAAATAGGTTTCCAGTTCGGCTTGCTGCTGGTCGTCGGTGGCCTGTTGAATCTGTTTCTTGCAGGCGACAATTTCCTGCTGCCAGTATTTTTCAATCAGGGCGTGCATGCGTACGGTGGTCAGCTTGTCCACGCACACGATCATGGCCTTACCGGTCTGCCAGCGTTTGGTGTAGTGGGCCACAAAATCCTGGGCAATGCGCTCCAGGCGCGCCGGCGCGGTGATGACAGCGTATTCCTGCGAGAGTGCCCGACGCACACGCTCTTCTTTCTCTTCCTCCAAATCGTAACTATCCAGCACGTCGGCGATCTTGTCATTCAAGCTCTCGGTAGTGATGCCCAGTTTCTCGCCGCGATTGTCGTAATACAGTGGAACGGTTGAGCCATCTTCCACGGCGCGGTAGAAATCGTACACCGAGACGTAATCACCGAAGATCTGACGGGTGAGCTGGTCTTCAGGGCCGCCCAGCAGCGGGGTGCCGGTAAAACCCATATAGGCGGCTTTTGGCAGCGCAAAACGCATACGGCGGGCAAACAAGCCGTACTGCGTGCGGTGGGCTTCATCGGAGAAAACGATCAAGTTACTGCGCTGCGAGTAGGGTTCCTGGTTCTCCAGGTTGAATTTGTGGATCAGGCTGAAAACGTAGCGGTGGTTCTGCCCGAGCAGGGTCTGAAGATGCGGTCCACTGGTGGCGCGGCATTCTTCACCTTCGGCGACCTCGCCGATGCCAACAAAGGTCTTGTAAAGCTGTTTGTCCAGCTCCAGCCTGTCGGTGAGCATCAGGAAGGTGTAATCGCCGGGCAGCTTGCGGTGAACTTTACGCGCCAGAAACGCCATGGAGTACGACTTGCCCGCACCCTGGGTATGCCAGAACACACCCAGCTTGCCGGCGCGCACTTCACGCTCCTGGACGGCGGCAAAGGATTGGTTGACCCCCAGGTACTGGTGGTTGCGAGCGATAATCTTGCGCGGCTCGGCTTTGCTGCGGTCGAAGAGAATGAAATTCTCAAATAGATCCATGAAACTGGCCTTACGGCACACCCCCAACAGCAATGTTTGAAAATCCACCTTGCCTGGTTCGTTTTCTGCCAGGCGTTTCCATTCACCAAAATGTTCGTATTTGCTGGTCAGCGAGCCGATGCGCCCGCGCAGGCCATTGGCCAGGACGATGAAGGCGTTGTGATAGAAGAGGTGCGGGATGGTGTCACGGTAATCCGAAAGGTTTTCGTCATATGCCACACGCAAGTCTTTGTGGTGCTTCTTGAGTTCAATGAACAACAGTGGCAGCCCGTTGACAAAGCCGATGATATCTGGGCGGCGGCGGTAAATGGGTCCGCGCACCCACAGTTCGCGTACCGCCAGAAAATCATTGTTCTCCGGATGCTCAAAGTCAAACACGCGCAGACGTTCACTGCGTTCCTTACCCTGCGGGGTGCGGTAAGTGACCGGCACCCCCTCGCGCTGCAGGGTGTACATCTCTGCGTTGACCTGCAGCAGGGTCTTGGCGGCATCATAGCTGGTGAGAGCATCCACAGCCTGATGGTAGGCTTCCTCCGGACGACCGGGGTTTAACCGCCGCAGCGCGGCCAGCAGCGAACGGGTGAGGACGACTTCCGTATCATCCGTTCGTCCCAGCAGGCTACCCACTCCGAAGGTTTCATCGTTGTAAGCGTACACCGACTGCCAGCCGAGCGGATCGGCCAGGAAGGCGGCGGTGGTTTGCTGAACCAGTTTATCTTCGGAATAATCATGACTCATGGCAAAACACCCCCTCAGGAAACATCGATCTCCCCGCTCATCAGGCGCGGCAGGAGCAGATCGCGGGCTTCGGATAACTTTTTATTTTGTGTTAATAAGTTTTGGATCATTTGTCTTTGGGAGGATATATAATTTCCAAATTCTTTTTGCAACTCAATCGTGGGTAAAATAAAATCAGCATTTGCAACGCTATCTCTGCTTAATTCTGTTTGACCTGTAGAACCTGCACCCATTTGGTCAAAATAGGATTGTAAGCCAAGTATAAAAAGACCAAAATAATCAATTTCTACCCTCTTGTTAGGGCGGACAATTGTTATATGTGAATCGACTGTATAGTTTTCTAAATCTTCATAGACTTGAGCGACCCGGCCTAAAGTTCCAATGCCAGTTGAGTTTACAAGTACATCTCCAAACTTTACCCCTTTATCAATACCATGTTCAGTAATATGCTGACGTGCTAAATATGTGTTAAGCCTTCCTTCCCTAACACACTTTTGGTTTATCACCCAACGATTTTCACTATCCCCATATTTTGGTGAGATTCCACGATTGATATAACTGGCCACTTCTCTGAGTTTTGTTCTCTCCCACCCCTCCGGCAGCCCACCCACCACACGGACGTGCTCATGCCCAGGGAAGCGCAGGCGCACAAACCACTCGCGGTACAGCAGCCGCATCGATTCTTCTAGCAGGGCAATCCGCCGGTTGTTGTTCTCAATTAAGGCGTCATAGGCGGAGAGAACTTCACCAATTCGTTTTTGAATTGGGAATGGGGGATATGGAATTTCTGTTTCTCTAAGAACTGCTGTATTGATATTCTGAATAGCTGCGCCATATGCATTATTGAAGAAGTGCTGCTGCATAGTGTGTAAAACATAATAGGCATAATCCCGATCAAGTTCATTAAGGTTCTGAATTATCAACCAACCGTCATGTGCGCAGGCACTGACACCAAGAATCTGAGTGTATCCAAGAGTTCCACTTGCAGCTACCAGGATTGTTCCTGCAGGCAAGAACCGGCTGAAAGACGCGCCATATTCGTTAACATACTCCTTAGTTTCATACAAGTACTTACCACTTTTTGTGGCGTCAGCAATTTTCACCCAAGGAATTGTCCCATTTTCGAAGAAAACAGGATCAGTAATTGGACGTGGTGATGAACCTCGGGTCACCTCGCATAAATCGCCCAGCTTTTTCTTTGGCCATTTTGATGTTGAATGATTAGGTAAAGAGACTTTTTCCATAAGATTATAAACTTTGGAGCAAATCATATAGATCTTGATCAATCTGAGTAGCTAGAGAAATAGCTTCTTGATTTAGAATTCTTAATTCATTTTGAATTTCTTGTAACTTTGCGCCAGACTCATCGTCTTCTTCGCTATTTGTTTGAACTCCCACATACCGTCCCGGCGTCAGGCTGGCGTCTTTGGCTTCAACCTCTTCCAGCGTCACCACCTTGCACAATCCAGGCACATCGGCGTACTGCGCCTCTGGGAAGCGCTCCTGCAGCAGGGTTGCCTGGTGGGCAAAGTACAACGCCTCGTGCAGGGCTTCCACCGCTTCTTCACGGGCGGCGTTCCAGGCTTCCATGGCTTTACGTAGAGCAGGTCCATCCCAGACGGCGCTGCGGCGCGCCGCCAGGTCTTTCTCGGCCGCTTCCTGGGCGCGCTGCATCTGTTTGTAGCTTTCGTTCAACAATCGCTGGGCGTCTTTGAAGCGCGGCTCAAATTCTGCCAGCTGCTGCCGGCAGGCGTGCTGGTCGGCGTTGCTCTCCAACGTCTGCGCAAGGGTGGAAGCGCGGTATTCCTGCCAATCCCTGACAAGACCGGCGCAAACTTCCTGGCTATTCTGCCAGGCGGCGCGGGCTTCTTCCACCCCCGCCTGGAAAGCCTGGATATCCTCGGCGCTCAATTCACCGTTGGCGTGCAGCGAAGCAGCAAAGGGCTGCAATACTTTTAGCACACTGGCAGCCGGCTCATCCAGCGCATCCAGGCATTCGGGCAGCCGGTCGGCGGCAGTCTGGGCTTTCTCCAGGTATTCACGTACCAGCTTGAGGAAACGCCCTCCCTCGCCGCGGTACAACCAGACGATTGCGGTCAGGTTGGCGAGCTGCTCATCGGTGAAATCGCGCAGCTTGCGTGTCACCACGTGGTACACGCTGCGTGCATCCAGCATCAGCACTTTGTCGCGCCGTTCAGCCGGCTTGCGCTTATCGAAAAACCACAGCGTGCAGGGCAGGGTGAGGGTGTAAAAGAAGTTGGTGCCGATGGCAATGACCACATCCACGTGCCCGGTTTGCAGCAGCTTCTGGCGCAAGGTCTTCTCGCTGTGGCCTGCATCAGTGGCTGAAGACGCCATGACAAACCCTGCACGCCCGCGCTCGTTGAGGTAAGAGTAGAAATATTGGATCCATAGGTAATTGGCGTTGCTGATCGCACCGGTCTTTTGAGCCAGCCCTGGCAGGCCGAAGGGTAGACGCGGGTCATTCTTCAGACGCGCCGGGTCCACGCCGTCTACATTGAAGGGTGGATTCGCCATCACATAATCGCACTTGCCAACCAGGTCCAGGCGGCGATCGTAGAAGGTATTGCCTTCCACGATCTGTCCTTCCAGGCCGTGCACCGCCAGGTTCATACGGCTGAGGCGGGTGTTGGTTTCGGCTTTTTCCTGCCCGTAAATCGTCACTGCTTTTGAAGGTTCGGTGCCCTGCTCGTTAAGGAAATAACCGGTCCAGACGAACATGCCGCCTGAACCGCAGGCTGGATCAAAAACAATACCGTGATCTGGTTCGATCACATTGACAATCAGGCGCACAAGCGAGGGTGGAGTGAGGAACTCGCCGCCTTCCTGCGCGCCGCTCATGGCAAACTTGTTGAGGAAATATTCGTAGATGCGCCCAAACACATCGCCGTTGGCATTTTGCAGTGCGTCGCGGTTGAAGATGCGCAGCAAGTCACGCAGCAACTTGGGCTCAAAGCGAGTGTACTCTTTGGGCAACGCTCCAGAAAGCATTGGCACCTGGGCTTCGATCAATTCCATCGCTTCCACCAGCGCCTTACCGATATCCTGGTCTTCGGGCAAGTTCACCAGATAGCTGTACTGGGCCTTCTCCGGAAGAAAAATGGCTGCCTTGCCCTGAAAATGAGAGGATTGTAAGGGTGCACGCACGCCCCCGCGTAAGGGAAGGGTCGGTTCAATCTCGGCCTTGATCATCAAGAAACGGTTATAAGCGTGGCGCAAAAAGATCAGCCCCAGTACAGGCTGGCTGTATTCATTCGCTGTGAGTTTTGAATTGGCACGTAACTGATCCGCGGCTTCCCAGAGATCCGCCTCAAGGTTCTGCATTGAAGGTTTAGCCATGAATTTCCTCTTCATTATTCGTATCAAAGCTGGGTGGAATTTCTGCGAAAAAGGTTCGCCGCACAGTTGTTGAAAGCCGTAGGCATTCTTCAAGAATAATTAATGATGATTGGAGTAATTGTTGATTCCGGTTGCTGGAATGGTCTTCATGAAACACTTCTTGAAATTTTGCTCCATGGAAAAGATTGTTTCGAACAGTTCGAATGGATAATAACAACTCATGAATCAGTGGAGTATTCTCAGGGTATCGCGATGGTGACCATCCCAACCTTGTACCACCCTGAACGATCTGCTTTCGCGGCGGCGAATCATGCAAATAATTTACAGCAGCTTGCAATTCAGGTGTTCTATCAGGTTGAAAACTCCCTCTAATCGATGTGGCAAATCGATCCCAGTTTGCAGAAACATTATCTAGATTGCCATTACTAAAACCTTCTTCTTTTAATGCATATTCAAATCTTGAAAAAGCGATGAAGAAGGTGATCACCAAATCCCGGTTGTTTTCAGGAATATATTGTTGGAAATAGTTGGCTGCGAAATGCGCGAAGGGGTACATAAAAACCTACTCACTTTTTTTGGCTTGTTGTTCATTTTCTTCAATTAAGGATGAAACCTTACCTTCTCTCGTCTTGATCCATTCTAGGATTGTTTCCCGGCGAAACCGCCAGTGCTTTCCCACCTTGAAACCGGGTAACACTTTATCTTGGGCGAGCTTGTAAATGGTCGATTGTGGAATGCGTAGGTAATTTGAGACTTCTTCTGCCGTCCAGAACTCATCCATTTCGGCCATTACTCACCTCGCTGTTAAAATTGAGATTATCACAGTTGCTCCAATGATTATAGCATCAGGGAAGGAAAAGCAAAATCAAATAGAAGGACAGTTTCATCCCCAATCCATTTTTGAGTAGATAACAGTTTACAAAATATAAATTTAATGATATTATGTAAACCGAAAGAGAAAAGGAGGCGACTATGACCATCGGAGGGCGTATCAAACAGGCTCGGAAAGCGAGCAATTTTTCTTTGCGAAAACTGGCGGATGAAATTGGAGTCAGCGCCATGGCGATCTCAAAATATGAACGAGACCAGGATGTGCCCAGCTCAGGCGTTCTGCTGCGGCTGTCTGAGGCTTTAAAGGTGAAGGTGGATTTCTTTTTTCGCCCGAGCACGGTCTCCGTCCAACTTCAGGCCTACCGAAAACACGCTGTGCTGGGTGTCAAAGAGCAGGAAGCCATCCAGATGCGCATCCAGGATTGGGTGGAGCGTTATCTCGAGGTCGAAAGTCTTTTCCCGGAAGAACAACATGCAGTAAACCTTCCCCTGCGCAAAGTGACCTCACTGGATGAGATTGAAATCGCAGCTCTCGAATTACGTGACCACTGGAGTCTGGGCTATGATGCAATCGAAAATCTGGTTCAGTTGCTGGAGGACCGGGGAATCAAGGTGATCATCTCCGGTTTTGAGCATTTTGACGCCTGCACTTTCAATGCCGATGGCGATCCGGTCATTGTAACCAAAGGCGAATTATCAGGCGACCGGCAGCGATTCAATTTAGGACATGAACTGGGACACCTGATCCTGGATGTTCAGGGCGATCTCAAGCCAGAACAGGCAGCTAATCGGTTTGTCGGGGCTTTCCTTGTGCCGGCTGCAACGGCTCGCTTTGAACTCGGTGCCAACCGGACGGACCTCAACATCAACGAGTTGCACATGCTTAAGCATAAATATGGCTTAAGTATGCAAGCCTGGATTTACCGCGCCAAGGATCTTTCCATTATTTCTGAAAACACCGCGGTGCGGTTATTCCAGCAGTTCCGCGTCAATGATTGGCATCGCCAGGAACCAGGAAAACCTTATCCATCTGAAACGCCCATGCGGATGGAACGGTTAATTTATCGCGCTTTGGCTGAGGATTTGATCTCGCGGTCCAGGGCACAGGAGTTGTTAGGCAAGCCATTACAACTCGGGTGGGAGATGGAGGCACTGCAGCAAAATGACCTTGCCATCCGTGCTGGTAACTGATACGAATATTTGGATCGATCTCGAGAACGGCAAGATATTAGCCGATGTTTTCCGTCTTCCATACCAATTCTTCACCACTGATTTTGCGGTTGAAGAGTTTATTCATCCCAAGTGGGCAACGCTACAAGATCTGGGATTGCAAACACATGGTCTTGAACCTGAATATGTTCTCGAATTAGTCCGGTTAAGGCAAATCCATCGTCAATTATCAGCCATCGATCTGGCTGCATTATTGCTCGCCAGAGCATTGGATGCAAGTTTGGTGACCGGCGACCGAAGACTCAATGATCTTGCCAAAGCGAAGGGGGTACCGGTTCACGGGGTGCTATGGATATTGGATGAAATGGTGATCCACCATGTTCTTACAGCAAACCAGGCAGCTATTGCCCTCCGGGAAATGCTCGATAAAGGAGCAAGGCTGCCAGATGGTGAATGTCAAAAGCGTTTTGATCGTTGGTCATCTTGACCAGAAAGGATATTCGAATGAGTAAACCCAAAGGTACAATGCACAAGCCGGGTCAGAAGGCCCCGGAATCTGGACAATACGGCGTAGTTGGTCCAAAAGGTGGAAAAACCGGGACTGAAGTCACCGTTACCAAAGGCGAAACCTTGCCGCCAACGCCAAAGCCCGGCCAGGGATTTATCCTGGTGGACAAGACCAAACACAAAGATGACAAATGATTTTGCCAAGGATGACGCCAGCCAGGGCTTATTACGGATGAAGACATTTGATGTTGTATTCAGGCCGCGGCTATTTTCATAAATGAGAACACATCCAATGTTATTATCATTTCAGTCTGAAAATGATAATAACAAAGCGCTTACTGCGACTGGAACTGATGCAAGAAATAAAGAAATCTGGATTATGATAATTTAGATTTCTTTAGCTCCAGATCTGATTAATATAGACGGAATAGTTCTTGCGAACATTGATCATCTAGACCTGAAAAATCCAAAGGATATGGAATGGAAGGAAGTATATTGCCTAAATTTGAAGATTGGGAAGCTGAAAAGATTAAAGACCCGGATTTCCTGGCTACCTCAAAGGAATTGGAACCCGGCTACCAGGTTGCCCGGCTCCGTATGTTGCGGGGGTTAACTCAGGCTCAACTTGCTGAGATGGTCGGCTCCCGGCAGCCTTCCATCGCCAAATTGGAAAATGGCACCGGCGCCCCTAGCTTATCCTTCCTTACCAAGATCGCCGAGGCGTTAGGCGCAAAGATTGAAATTAAGTTAATTCCCGAAACAAAATGACCTTGTTCGAGTTTTGATTGCCAGGAAATTTACCAAAAAAAGGTCTTTATGAGTAAACCTGGTTATAATCAATCCAACAGTACCCACCACGCCTCTGCTTCGCATGCGCACCGAGGTGGGTCATTTTTTATTAAACCAAAACGTCAACAAGTGATGTCCTTTGAATTGCATAGCATTACGTGTGATCAGACGGTTAGTGTAAAATTCAAAGGGGTACTAAAATTCTCATTATGTAAATAACTAAAATAGATACCCGCCTTCATAGTTTTCACGCGGAGTAATGAAAAGGATTACTATCATTGATGAAACCTCATAATATTCTGATAACCGTTTTGCTGACCATAACCCTTGCAGCCTGTAGCACGCCTGCTGTGACGACGACCTCATCAAACCCGGCTGTGGAGGTCACGACGACCTCGTCTCCGGTTGAGACATCGATGTCTGGTATAGTAACCTTTGCTGATCCAGTGTTGGAAGCAATGATACGCAGCGCGATGGGCAAACCTGAAGGCGAAATCACCTTCGCGGAAGCCCAGGGCGTCACCCGCATGG
>ERZ1026800.1552-NODE-1552-length-14221-cov-3.786931_pt1 | contig 14221 bp, 14 predicted proteins | sample MGYA00520873_ERZ1026800 | MGnify/ENA primary metagenome ERZ1026800 (study PRJEB33270, sample SAMEA104284475) | anaerobic digester metagenome | biome: Anaerobic digester microbiome; feature: mesophilic sludge digester; material: Anaerobic digester biomass...
CGCCTGAGGCACCTGGAATTGATCTCCACCCGGGGGCGGGAAATCCTGATGATTGTTGTCCTGACAGGCGGAGATGTACGCCAGATCATGATCACAAGTGAAAATCCCATCCCGCAAGACCAACTGTCTGCGATTGCTCAACGGTTGACACACCGGATGCAAGGCAGCGATCTTACTTCCATGCGAGTGTCGGCAATGGAATTAAACGGATTTGATCAAATTGTTGCTTCCAGCCTGGTGGAGGAAATGGAAGATGTGGAACGATCCACCACTGGCGAGGTGTTCCTTGATGGCGTCAGCCATGTGCTTGCTGAACCAGAATTTGCCGGTTCTGAGGATGCCTTGCGGGCAATTCATTTACTTGAGGAACGCTCACTTTTCCAGGATCTATTAGCACGCACCATGTTGAGTGAACATATTGGGGGAGTTCAGGTATTAATTGGTGGGGAGGGGGCAAGGGAAGAATTACGACCTTTCTCCATGGTTCTGGCAAATTACGGTGCCCCGGGTTTATTAACCGGTACGCTGGGTGTGCTTGGACCCATGCGAATGTCATACGGACGATCCATTTCCGTAGTTCGCTTTTTATCCAGCCTGCTCAGTAACCTGGTAACTGAAACCATAGCGGAAGAAATCCCAGCTTATACTGAGGAGGTGGATAAGGAATAATGGACAAGGATCATCAAAAGAAAAAAGAAATTCGTAAAGAAGGCAGCCAGCAGGCGAACATTAATGACAACGTGGAAGAAAAAGACACCCAAATGAATTCTGGAGAGATTGGTTGTACAACTGAAGAAGTTCAGGCAAGCCCAGCTGTGCGGAAGCAGCACAGACATACAGCCAAACCTGTCGAAGAAGAAGTGGAGATGATATCAGTGCCATCGCAGGATTATCATGCCTTGAAGGAGGAATTGGAAAAATCAAAAATTGAAGCTTGTGAAAACATGGAAGGCTGGCAGCGTGAGCGGGCTGATTTTTTGAATTATAAAAAAAGGATCGAACGTGATCAGAAGCTGGTTATACAACAAATAACGGCTGATGTGGTTCGAAAGTACCTGGAAATTTTGGACGACCTGGAACGTTCATTGCAACATCGTCCAATGGAAGGCGATGGAGAAGCCTGGTCGGATGGGATCGAATTAATTTATCGCAAGTTGTTGAACATGCTGCAATCCGAAGGAATTGAACAAATTCCAGCCGAGAATCAGCACTTTGATCCCACCTGGCACGAGGCTGTGACACATGAAGACAGCCCTGACCATCAAAGCGGCGATATTATCGCTGTTTTACGGCAGGGATACAGAATCGGAGACCGGGTGATCCGCCCGGCACTCGTAAGAGTAGCTCGTTAGGAGGACTATTACATGGGAAAAATTGTCGGTATTGATCTTGGCACGACCAACTCGGTGGTCGCAGTCATGCAAGGAGGAGAACCAACCGTAATCACTACTGCTGAAGGAGAACGGTTGATGCCTTCCGTCGTGGCAGTCAATAAAAATCATGAACGACTGGTTGGGCGCCCTGCCCGTAACCAGGCGATCATCAACTCGGAAAATACCATATTTTCCATCAAACGCTTCATGGGGCGGAAATATGATGATCCGGAAGTGCAACGCACGATCGGGCGCGTCCCCTATAAAGTAACCAAGGCACCCAATGGCGATTTGCGTGTAGTATTGGATGGCAAGGAGTATTCACCTCCCGAGATCTCAGCTATGATTCTCGCCAAAATGAAAACGGATGCTGAATCGTATCTCGGTGAGGCTGTGACACAGGCAGTCATCACGGTTCCGGCATACTTTAATGATGCTCAGCGAAATGCCACCAAGGATGCTGGCAAGATCGCGGGTTTGGAAGTACTACGTATCATTAATGAACCCACGGCTTCCTCATTAGCATATGGTCTGGATAAGAAGAAGAATGAAATTATTGCCGTGTACGACCTGGGCGGAGGTACATTCGATATATCCATCCTGGATGTCGGTGAAGGTGTTTTCCAGGTCAAATCCACTGCTGGTGATACCTTCCTGGGTGGAGATGATTTTGATTTACGCGTGATGGATTACCTGATCGATGAATTCAAGAAGCAAAGCGGCATTGATCTGCATCAGGACCGCCAGGCGCTTCAGCGTTTGCGCGAAGCTTCGGAGAAAGCTAAAATTGAACTATCTTCAGTCATGCAGACTGAAATCAACCTGCCGTATATCACCGCAGATGCAACGGGTCCGAAGCATCTGGTGATGACACTTACGCGTGCCAAGCTCGAGCAGCTGACTGCAGACCTGGTGGAAAAAACCCTGGGTCCTGTCCGCCGGGCACTTTCGGATGCAGGTGTCAAGCCCTCGGATGTGAATGAAGTTGTGCTGGTTGGCGGTATGATTCGCATGCCAGCTGTACAGGAAGCCGTCCGACGGGAATTCGGCAAAGATCCCCACAAGGGAGTTAACCCGGATGAAGTGGTTGCGATTGGCGCTGCCATTCAAGGTGCTGTTCTGGGCGGTGATGTCAAGGATATTTTATTACTCGATGTGACCCCGCTGACACTTTCGGTTGAGACCCTGGGCGGTGTTGCCACACCGATTATTGAACGCAACACAACCATCCCAACCCGAAAAAGCCAGATTTTCTCCACGGCATCCGATGGACAGACTTCGGTGGAAATCCATGTCCTGCAGGGTGAACGCCCGATGGCGAACGATAACAAATCACTGGGTAAATTCAATCTTGATGGGATTCCGCCTGCTCCCCGGGGTATTCCCCAGGTGGAAGTTACGTTTGACATTGATGCCAATGGCATTCTCAAAGTGACTGCCCAGGATAAAGCCACAGGGCGCAGCCAACATATCACCATTACAGCTTCTTCCGGATTGAGTGATTCGGAAATTGAGCGGATGCGACGTGAAGCTGAAAGTCATGCAGACGAGGACCGCCACCGCAAGGAATTGGTTGAAGTTCGCAACCAGGCTGATACCGTCATTTACACCGTTGAAAAAACCCTCCGGGATGGCGGGGACAAGATCAGCGCGGAAGCACGTCAGGAAGCAGATTCCGGTGTACAAAGGCTGCGCTCCGTTATGACCGGTGACGATGTGGAAGCGATTCGCAAAGCCAGCGATGACCTTGGGCAAATCATCCAAAAGATTGGGGCATCCATGTATCAACAGCCGGAAACCCAGGGGGAACAACCCAATCCTCCGCAGGGTGGACCTGGTGAACCTCCCAGTGGAGATGATGTGGTGGATGGTGAATTCCGCAATCTCTAAAAAATGAAGTAGAATAAGGGGCGGGGTGTGAATAACCCCGCCCCATTTATTTTTGATTGAGGGATTGAATGACGCAACGCGATTATTATGAAATCCTGGGTGTTCCGCGCAATGCCTCGCAGGAAGATATTAAAACAGCCTTCCGCCAACTAGCCCGGCAATATCATCCTGATGTCAGCCAGGACCCGGATGCCGAGGAAAAGTTTAAGGAAGTAAACGAAGCATATGGTGTCCTTTCCGATTTGGAAAAACGGTCGACATATGACCGCTTGGGTCGGGCTGGACTGGGCGATATGAATGGAATGCCGGATTTTACGGTGGATTTTGCGGATTTGTTTCAGGAATTTTTCGGCTTTGGGGGTGTGTCGCAAAGTGCCCGCAGAAACATGCCGCGCCGTGGGGCGGATTTGAATTACCAGGTTTCTCTGACCTTTGAGGAATCCATCTTTGGGGGTGACAAGGAGGTATCCTATGTGCGGGAGGAAACCTGTCATTCCTGCAAGGGATCCGGAGCGGAACCTGGAACAACCCCCACGCGCTGTTCAACATGTGGCGGTAGGGGAGAAGTACGCCAGGTAAGGCAGACATTTTTGGGTTCGATGGTTCAGGTCACACCCTGTCCAACCTGCAACGGCAGGGGTGAAGTAATTTCCACAATATGTAAAACCTGCCGGGGAAGGGGCTTGGAACAACGATCCGTAAAACGGGTGGTTCCCATCCCGGGTGGTGTGGATACCGGAACCCGGATTAGACTGGCAGGTGAGGGACAGGCTGGGATTAATGGCGGACCGAATGGAAATTTATATCTGGAAATTCAGGTGCAACCGCATAAGTTCTTCCGCCGGCGGAATGATGACATTCTCCTGGATTTAAAAATCAATATTGCCCAGGCAGCCTTGGGGGCGGATATCATGGTTCCCACGGTGGATGGACAGGCAAAATTACGCATTCCCGCAGGCACTCAACCAGGCAAAACCTTTACGCTGAAGAATAAAGGTGCCCCTCATGTGCGTGGCAGCGGCAAGGGAGACCAAGTGGTTATCATTAATGTGGAAATCCCTTCCAGTTTAAATACTGAACAACGGAAATTATTTGAACAACTGGGAACAACTTTGGGAAGTGAGGTTCGTCCCCAGGAACGCAGTTTTTTGGATCTTTTGAAGGAGGTTTTTGGTGGCTGAGGCTCGATGGTTGGAGGTATCCCTGCTGGTCGATGATGAATTGGCAGAAGCAGTGGCAGAGGTGCTGGATCGGTATGTATCGCAGGGTGTGGTGATGACCCGCGAGGTAAAATTTAACGATGAAGAGGATGAAGGCACACCTTATGGTCCAGTCAGAGTATATGGATACCTGATTATCGATGAAAATCTGGAAGACAGCCACCAGAAGCTGGAGGAAGCACTCTGGCACCTGGGACAAATCCAACCTCTGCCCAAACCGGATTATCGTCCGATTGAGGACCAGGATTGGATGTCCGCATGGAAGAAGTATTACCACCCCATTCCCATTGGACAAAAATTGATGGTGCTTCCAGTCTGGTTGGGATTGGAATCACCGGACCGGATCGCGGTCAAAATCGATCCCAGCATGGCATTTGGAACAGGCACTCATCCCACCACTCAATTATGCCTTGCATTGATTGAAAAATATGTAAAACCCCACCAGTGGGTGATTGACGTTGGCTGCGGATCAGGGATTTTATCCATCGCAGCCGTCCTGTTGGGTGCCCGGTCATCACTTGCGGTGGATATTGATCCGGCTTCCATTCGTTCCACCAAAGAAAACAGCACCGTCAATGGGGTGTTGGATCAAATGGAAATTGGTTTGGGTTCCGTTGCTGAAATATTGCAGGGACAATTTTCTCATCGCAAGGCGCCTGTTGTCCTGGCAAATATTTTGGCGCCGGTGATTATCCGCCTATTTGATGGAGGATTGGCAAAATTGGTGCAGGTGGGTGGAACCATTATCCTTTCCGGAATACTCCAGGAGCAGGCTGCTGGTGTGATTGCTGCAGGTGAAGAAAATGGTTTGTCTTTCGTGGAACAAATAAACATGGGGGATTGGGTTGCTCTGGTCATGGCACATCCCATCCAATAAATGATCTGGTTAAAATGAATGCAACATGGGAAAATCAAATCCCATGTTGTTTGTTTAACCAAACCTGACCAGAATCATAACCATAAAAATTTCTCTTAAAAGAGATTGGTTTTCAATCAATCTGTGATAGACTCATTTCCGGAATTAAATGGTTCCGATATTTTTGGAATGGAGTCATCCATGGAAAATACGCATCAATATTATGCAATTGATATCGCAGGCGTTCATCGCGAATTACGCCTGTTTGAAGCCAAGCCTGGGTTGCGCATTGCAATATTAAATATCCTCGGGGATACGGAATTGGTGGTGGCGTGTGCCAAAGCCCTGGCTGTCAAACTTGAGAAGATAAATTATGACTTTTTGGTGACTGCTGAGACTAAAAGCATTCCTCTGGCACATGCATTATCAGTTGAAACCGGAAAACCATATATCATATTACGAAAAACATACAAGCCTTACATGGGGGCGGCACTTCAGGTTGAAACCCTATCCATCACCACGGGTCAACCCCAGGTTCTGTATCTGGATGAAAAAGATATACGATCCTTGGAAGGGAAACAGGCTGTAATCGTGGATGATGTCATCTCCACCGGTTCCACACTCCAGGGGATGCGCTTAATCTTAAATAAAGCTGGGGCACAAGTTGTGGCGGAAGCTGCCATCCTGACAGAAGGTGAACGCGCCAAATGGGCTGATATCATATCACTGGGTCACCTGCCGGTATTCACAGATTGAAATTAATCCAAAATATCCCATTCTGGATTATTCTTCTCCAGTCTGGACGAATTCCAGTTCCAGGGGAAGGCACTCACACCTTTCACGATATGACAATCAAAAACATCCGCCATTTTACCGAAGGCGGATGCATATTCGTATTCCAACCGGGAGATAAACTCATCGAGACGGGAATTTTCAACAATATTTACGGTGCAGCCGCCAAATCCAGCGCCGGTAAGCCGTGCTCCCACACATCCAGCCAAAGATGCTGCAGTCTCCACTAAAAAATTTAATTCCGGCAGGCTGACTTCATAGTCATCACGCAAAGAGCGATGGGAATCAAACATCAGCTCACCAAATTCAATAATTTTCCCATCTCCCAGCAAGCCGACCCCCCGTTCGACCCGAGCACACTCACTCACAACATGCCTGGCACGTCTGGCAATAACCGGAGGAAGCTTGTGAGCCAGCAGAGTAAATTCAGCCGGTGATACATCCGAAAGGTTTTCGATTTCCTGCATCTCTTTTTTTAATATGGCAAGGGCTTCTTCACAATCTGCCCGGCGGTTGTTATATCCGGATTGTGTTAATTTTCGCCGTATTTTGGAATCAGCAACGACAACGGAATAATTCTTTGGGATGGGAACCGGGTAATATTCTAGAGACTTCGTATTAAAATACAGGGCGTGTCCTTCCACACCGTTGGCAGAGGCAAATTGATCCATCAAGCCGCTGTTGACGCCAATATAAACATTTTCTGCTTCCTGGCAAAAGCGGGCGAGTGATAACCGATCCAGGGACCATTCCCCCAATTCCTGCCATAAAGCGGCAAAAGCAACCTCCAATGCAGCAGATGAGCTTAACCCGGATCCAATGGGGATGTCAGATGTAAGGGCTGCCTTAATTGGGGTTATCCTGTAGCCATGGGATTGCAGAACATGAGCAACACCAGCCGGAAAACATGCCCAGCCGGGCAAAGGCAGTCCGTTGATGTCCAGTTTAAGAGCCAATTGATCCAGGTTGAAACAGACGGATTCTGCCAGATCAATGGCGTGCAGTTCGATTATATTTCCTGTATGTAGCAGGGCAGCAAGTTTAATGGAACGGTGAATGGCGGCTGGTAAAACAGCGCCACCGTTGTAATCCACGTGCTCCCCCAACAAATTTATCCGTCCAGGCGCAACACACAACCACTCTGCATCAGGAAGTTGAGTTTTCAGTTCTTTTATGGACATAAGCCTGCCTGTCAATCAAGGCTTGTTTTTTTGCATGGGTTAATCGTTTTAATGCATATTCCCGCCGTTGTGCAGTGGAACGGTCAGGCTGGGATTCCACATAGACCAGCCTGACGGGTCGGTGATGCCGGGTATATGCCGAGCCGATGCCCTGGTTGTGTTGAAATTCCCTGCGGATGGGATCGGTTGTCCAACCTGTATAATATGAACCATCAACACATTCCACGATATAACAGTAGAATGCCATTGCCAATCCCTTAATCGTTTTTCTTGCCTTTACGGGGGCGGATACCAAACAGACGTCCAAACCTTTCACCTGCCGAGGGTATTTCCGGTTGTTCAACTTTCTTTTCCCAGTTTCCCAGCTGGCGTTGTTTCCACCATTCATCCCGAAGGGAATGCATTTTCTTTAATAATTTCGCCAATGATTCTGAATTTCCTTCTGCGATTGCATCTCGAATGGATGTAAGCGAAGCAATCAAGTTGTCGAGGACTCGCACGACATTCTCACGGTTGTAGATATAAAGAACGTCCGGCTTGCTGCTATCTTCCTGTAAAAGGGTTACTGTACTGGAATAAAAAGCCCGTCCAGTGAGTTTCTCCGCTTCCCGCCAGCCGGGTTGGTTTGATAAGGCGTTGAGGAGGGCGGCAGAGGTCAATCTGGGTAATAAGTCCACGGCAGCCATCAAACCATCAGATTCGTATGGGTCAACATAAAACGGACGGGCTCCAATCAGGTGAGCCAGATCGTCCGCCAGCCTTACTGCGTCAGCATGGGTATTGGGAGGGCAGGCTGTAACCACCAACCCGTTTTTGAACAAGTCCACATGGGCTGAATCAGTACCAGTTTCAGTTTCATGAAGATATGCCGGGTTGAGGGTGGGCATAAAACTGACAAAATAACGGTCTTCCGGCAGGAGGGTTTTTATCAATTCGAAGACAGCCACTTTCAAAGGGGAGGTATCCAGGATCACGGATCCCTCCCGCAAATCAGGAGCAATACTTTTAACCGTGTCCTCGACTTCATCCAGCGGTACAGCCAGGATAACAACATCCGCATCTTTGACCGCGTCTGAATATCGCGGATGAACTTTTTCCACCGCCCCCATTTTTTGGGCTTTTTGTGCCTGCACAGGATCGGTATCCACACCAAAACGTGTGATCTGATCCTTATACTCACCGAGTGCCAGACCAAATGACGCGCCCAATTGTCCCAAACCAATGATTGTAACTTGAACTGTCATACTATACCTCCAAGGAGCAATGTCCAAAGGGTTTGCAAGGCTGGATACATTGCCCAGCCGATTACATCAAATCCAAGCCTGCCTGGAATAAAAACCAGAAATAAAAGGATCATCGGACCATATGGTCGGATGGTTTGTAGAAATTTTCCAATGGCAGGCGGAAAAAAATAATCTGCAATTTTATCGCCATCCAGTGGGGAGATGGGCAGCAAATTGAATAAAAACAAACAAAGATTAACCAAAATAATCCGGGTCAGGATGGTGTGGAGGGATGGAAATATTCCAGTACCTGTCTGGTAGGGGACCAATTGCAGGCGCAAAGGAATGGCTATGAAGGCAGCCAGAAGCAGGTTCGAAAGGGGACCTGCGATTGAAGTCCACATGAGTGCGGCGGGAGAACGCCGGTTGAGAACCTCCACGTTGACCGGTACTGGTTTCGCCCAACCAAAACCTGCAAAAATCAACATTAAGGAACCAATGATATCCAGATGTCGGAAGGGATTCAGTGAAAGCCGCCCATACATGCGAGGCGTGTCATCGCCAAGTCGATCAGCTGTCCATGCATGGGCAAATTCGTGCAGCGGCAGGGATATGAACAATGCGATCAGGTTGGCAATCAGTACGGAGGGGGTCAGTCCCAGCATAAATCAGATTATAATATGGGTGGTATAATCCCAAAGTGTTACCAGATCTGACCCTTGGTGATGTTTTACGTTTGAGAAAACCACACCCATGCGGCAGCTATGAGTGGAAAGTAATCCGGATGGGTGCTGATATCGGTCTCGAATGCTGTCAGTGCAGCCGCAGGGTGCTGTTGACCCGCCGCGAACTGTCAAGACGTTTACATACAGTGGTTTCCAAGGGAAACACATCACCTGATCCGGGATAAATCATCTTTTATCAGCGTGGTTGTCCTCCCAATGGATCGCGAGGATTCGAGGTATAATTTTTCATATGCCAATTCTGGATTCGCATGCACTCGAATTTTTCAGCCGCAGTACAGAGCAAACCCGTCGGTTGGGGATGCGACTGGGAGCACTGTTACAATCAGGTGATTGCATCTGCCTGTCCGGGGATCTGGGCGCGGGTAAAACCACATTTGTGCAGGGAATTGCCCAGGGATGGGGCAGTCTTGACCCGGTATCCAGCCCGACCTTTGTGCTTGTCAATCAATATCGCCGTCCAGCGGGGGAAAGCTTATATCACCTTGATGCTTACCGGATTGCCAGCCCCATGGAAGCAGAGGACCTGGAACCGGATGCCATGCTGGCACAGGGAGCTCTGGTCATTGAATGGGCGGAGCGCATCCAGCAAATACTTCCCAAGGAACGCTTGTGGGTACAGCTCCGGTGGCTGGCGGATGAACACCGGGGAATGCTTCTGACACCCACCGGATGCCGGTATGAGATATTAATGGATACTGTCCGGCAACGCATGATTGGAGTTTAACCATGTTGCTCGCTGTTGACACTTCAACCCAATGGACGGGAATAGCCCTATACAACGAAAACAAGATTGCTGCAGAATTTAGCTGGCAAACCCGGTTTCACCATACTAAAGAACTGGCGCCGGCAATTCAAAACCTGATGCTGCGATGCGGGATAACTCCCTCAGAGTTGAAAGCTCTGGCTGTTGCAATCGGTCCAGGTTCCTTCACCAGCCTGCGAATCGGTCTGGCATTGGTAAAAGGGATGGCGCTGGCGTTAAACATTCCGATTGTGGGCATTCCCACGCTGGACATTGTTGCAGCAGCCCAACCCTTGCAGGAATTACCTCTGGCGGCAATCTTGCAGGTAGGGCGGGGCAGGCTGGCAGTGGGCTGGTATCAGGTTGAAAAAAGGGGTTGGAAAATGCAGGGTGAAGCTTTATTAATGACGCTGGAGGAGCTCTCCCATGCCATTGAAAAACCCACACTGGTCAGTGGTGAGTTGACCGAAGTGGAACGGCAGACATTGGGAAAACGTCGCAAAACCATCCTCATGACCAGCCCGGCTTTCTCTGCCCGCAGACCGGCAATATTGGCGGAGATGGCATGGAAAAACTGGCAAAATGGTCGGATTGACAATCCCGTGACTTTATCCCCCATCTATTTGCGGGTGGCAGAACCCATTCCGGAATGATCAAGGGATTTACCGCGTGAAATTAGTTATTCGCCCAATGGGTTTGGATGATGTCAGTCAGGTGCATGAAATCGACATTCTATCTATTTCACTGCCCTGGCCTGAACGTTCCTTCCGATATGAATTATTGGAAAACTCGTCATCCCGTCTGTGGGTTGTAGAGGGGGAAGATGAAGCTGGCAAACGAATCCTGGCTTTTATTGTGCTGTGGTTGATTATTGACGAAGCTCACATTGGTACCATTGCAGTCCATCCGGATTTCCGCCGGCTGGGATTGGGACAAATGCTGCTTGCCCATGCCCTGCTCCGGGCAGCCAGTGAAGGAGTCACCCGGGTGTTCCTTGAGGTCCGGCGTGGCAATATTTCCGCCCAGATGATGTATCAGAAATTTGGTTTTATACTGGATGGGGTTCGTCCCCGTTATTATCAGGATACGGGTGAGGATGCTTTTCTGCTCAGCCTTTCAGGGCTGCAGGAAGCGAACATTAAAGCCTATTTACGTAAATTGCTTGTTCCACCTTCCGGAGAACAAGCATCCATTGGAGGTTGAGGTAATGGACAATTCAGCAGCTTTGGCAGATTTATCCAGACAGATTGAATCATGTGAAAAATGTGCCCTGCACTTTTCTCGTAAAAAATCCGTTCCCGGTGAAGGTCCAAATCAGGTGACAGTCATGTGCATCGGTGAAGGACCGGGATTTTATGAAAACGAACAGGGGCGTCCATTTGTGGGGCAGGCTGGAAAATTATTGGATGATCTGTTAGCCAAAGGTGGATTGAAACGGGAGGAAGTATTCATCACCAATGTCGTCAAGTGTCGTCCTCCCGGCAATCGGGATCCCATGCCGGAAGAACTGGCTGCCTGTAATGTGTACCTTGATGCCCAGATAAAACTACTTTCCCCATTGGTGATTGTCACTTTGGGAAGATACTCCATGACAAAATTCATGCCCAATGCTAAAATCAGCAATGTGCATGGACAGGCTGTCTGGATAGATGACAAGCTGGTTGTCGCCATGTACCACCCTGCAGCAGCGCTTCATCAACGGTCCATTCTCCCCCAAATTGAATCTGATTTTGTAAAGCTTCCAGATTTCATTTCGATGGCAATGGCGGACGTTCGAAACCATAAAAAGGTGGAAGAAAAATCAAAAGATCTTTCCGGTCCCGAAGAATCAGAAAAACACGAACCCACCCAGCTTAGCCTTTTTTAACGGGCTGGAAAAATTGATGAACTGAAAAAAGGATCATTTATCCAACCATGGATATTAAAATAAAACTAATTCAAAAAATCGAGGATCGATCCGCCCGGGTGGTGGTTCTGGGATTGGGTTATGTCGGTCTGCCACTGGCTGTCGTTTTTGCAGATGCCGGGTATTCTGTCATTGGAGTGGATCCCATTCTTAAGAAAGTAGAGAAGATCAACCGGGGGGGGAGTTATATTACGGATGTTCCTGAAGAATCAGTCTCCCGATTGGTGAAAAGCGGAAAAATCTCAGCAACCACTGATTTCTCGGTAATCAGGGATGCCGACGCAGTTTGCATCTGTGTACCCACGCCGTTATTAAAAACGGGCGACCCTGATTTATCGTACATTGTATCCGCCCGTGATTCGGTTGCTGAATATATGCATCCCGGGATGGTGATCATTCTGGAATCCAGCACCTATCCAGGAACAACCCGGGAATTGATCCTGCCGGGGTTGGTGGAAGCCCGAGGTCTGACTGTCGGGGAGGAATTTTTCCTCGCATTTTCACCAGAACGTGTGGATCCGGGTCGGGAGGACTGGACGACGATCAATACTCCCAGGGTTGTGGGTGGAATCACCCGCAATTGTGGAGATGTGGCTTCAAAGCTTTATTCACAGGCTCTTAAAACGGTTGTTCCGGTTTCCTCGGTGGAAGTGGCGGAGATGGCGAAACTCCTGGAGAACACCTTCCGCTTGATTAATATTGGTCTGGTAAATGAACTGGCAATGATGTGCAACCGGCTGGGAGTGGATGTCTGGGAAGTAATTGATGCCGCTGCCACCAAACCCTTCGGGTTTATGAAATTTACACCCGGACCCGGGCTTGGAGGGCATTGTATTCCAATTGATCCCCTCTACCTCTCCTGGAAACTGCGTTCACTTAATTATACGGCGCGGTTTATTGAGCTTGCTTCCGAGATCAATACCGGAATGCCGCGATTTGTGGTGGGAAAAGTTCAGGATGCCTTGAATGACCAACGAAAACCACTCAAGGGCAGCCAGATACTTGTTTTGGGAGTCGCATATAAACCGGATATCAATGACCTGCGAGAATCTCCTGCCATCGATGTTATTGGTTTATTAAAACAAAAAGGTGCCGAGGTCAGTTATCATGATCCTTTTATTCCATCCATTGATCATGATGCGATCAGCCTGAATTCGGTGCCAGATCTGATGAGAGCTGTCCAAATCGCTGATTGTGTGGTAATCGTTACCAATCATTCGGGTTATGATTATCCGAAAATTTTAAATTCCGCAAAATTAATCGTGGATACCCGGAATGCCCTTGGCGCGCTTGGGCACGACAATCCAAAAGTGGTGAGGTTGTAGATGCCCCGTATTTTGGTCACTGGCGCTGCTGGATTTATCGGGCAGAAGGTATGCGAATTTCTGCTCAATGATGGATTCGAAGTCGTTGGCGTTGACAATTTATGTGACACCTATGATATCCGGTTAAAGGAATGGCGGTTACAACAATTAATAGACAAGCCAAAATTTTCATTCCACCGGAAGGATATCTGTGATCTGGAAGAGTTGATGAATATTTTCCGGGGTGAAGGTCATGTGGATGGTGTAATTCATCTTGCCGCCCGGGCAGGAGTACGCTATTCGCTGGAAAATCCCTGGATATATTATCAAACGAATGTGAATGGTACTTTAAACCTTTTGGAATGCTGCCGGCAGTTGCATGTCCCGAAATTCATCCTCGCCTCCACTTCATCCATTTATGGCGCCAAGGCACCCTTGCCAACACCAGAGGATGCGGACAGTAGTCATCCCCTGCAGCCATATTCAGCAAGCAAAAAAGCAGGTGAAGTGCTATCTCATAGTTACCATTACATGTACGGATTGGATGTGACCGTTTTCCGATATTTCACTGTCTATGGACCGGCAGCCCGCCCGGATATGGCAATGTTCCGCTTTACACAATGGATCGCCGAGGGTCATGCCCTGCGTTTGAATGGCGATGGAACCCAATCAAGGGGTTTCACGTATGTGGATGATATAGCCCGTGGTACGATCCTGGGATTACAGCCTTGTGGCTACGAAATTTTCAATCTTGGCGGGCATGAAGAACTGTGCATGCTGGATCTGATTCAGATGTTGGAATCCATGCTCCATAAAAAAGCAAAGATTGTCCACCTGCCCTTCAACCGCGCAGATATGCGCACCAATCTGGCTGATATTTCCAAAGCCCGCCGGGACCTGGGTTGGGAGCCACGGATTACCATGCAGGAAGGTCTGCGTCGTCTTGTGGACTGGTACATCAAGGAACGCAGCTGGACCAGCCTGGTGA
>ERZ1026800.1558-NODE-1558-length-14198-cov-3.167650_pt1 | contig 14198 bp, 15 predicted proteins | sample MGYA00520873_ERZ1026800 | MGnify/ENA primary metagenome ERZ1026800 (study PRJEB33270, sample SAMEA104284475) | anaerobic digester metagenome | biome: Anaerobic digester microbiome; feature: mesophilic sludge digester; material: Anaerobic digester biomass...
AACATGGTGCGCGCGAGCGAATACAAACGCCGTCAGGCGCCGCCGGGCGTCAAAATCACCCCGAAGGCGTTCGGCAAGGACCGCCGTCTGCCGATTACGAACGCCTTCCGGGAGGGCTAGGCCATGTCATTCCGAGTGAACGCGAGGAATCCCTTTGGCTGACAGGCCGCTCGTTGGCGTCGGTGCGCTGATCGTGCGGGAGGGGCGCGTCCTGCTGGTGCGGCGCGCCAACGAGCCCGGCCGCGGCCTCTGGAGCGTGCCCGGCGGAAAGCTGGAGTGGGGCGAGTCCCTTGCGGACGCCGTGCGGCGGGAAGCGCTGGAAGAGACCGGCCTCACCGTCGCGGTCGAGCGTCTGGCTGGTGTCACCGAAGTTCGCCTGCCCGAAGGTCAGAACCCGCCGGAGTTCCACTACGTTCTGCTGGACTTTATCTGCCGCGCCTTCTCCGGAGAGGCCGCCTGCGCCAGCGACGCCGACGAAATCGGATGGTTCCGCCTGGATGAGCTTTGTCAGCTTCGCACAACGGACGGGCTGGCGGAGAAGCTCCGCGAATGGCTGGGCCCCGATGCCGCGTAGGTTCCCGGCCGTCGTTCTCGCCTCGCTTCTCGCCGCGGTCATCGCCTGCCAGCCCTCCGCCGCGCCTGCCGGGAACGCCGTGGTGCTGTCGCAGCCGGGCGACCCGTACCATTCCCTGGCCTCGGAGATCTCACGCGCTGAGGGCCTCCCGCTCGCGCTCAATCTTGAAGACGCCCTGAAGCACCGCCCCGCGTTTCTGATCTGGGTCGTTGCGCCCGGCAGCCTTTCGGAACGGGCATTCTCCCGATTCGGAGAGGCTCTGAACCGGCACGGCGAACCCGTGTCTGTCGGCCTCATCTCAGGGAGCACGCTCCAGAATGCGCGCGCGCTCTGGCGGCGCAAGCCCGCCTCACCCGGGCGGCGGCTCTCGGTGGTCCCGCGTGAGGGGCATATCACGCTGCTGGGCGACAGCGGCGCGGCGCGGTTCCCCATGTCCAAAGAGAGCGTTGCCGTCCGGCTGCGCGAGGCGGACTACGTGATGTATCAGGGACATGGCACCAGAAGCCTGTGGGCCGTGAACGAGGCCGGGAATCTGACCGCGGCGGACATCCCGCCCGTGCCCGGACAGATCGTCGCCGCGGGCGCCTGCCAGACGTTCAAGCTCTGGAGCCCCGGCTCCATAGCGCTCGCCTTCACCGACGCGGGCGCGGCGGCGTATGTGGGCGCGCTTCACAGCCCGTTCGGGAACCTGTTCGGCGACCCCGCGGGGTTCCCGTTCCGCTACACCCACCCGGAGTTCCCGATCGGGCACGTTGTGCAGGCGCAGAATCGCGGCCTCATGCGGGGCGGTATCGCGTGGCCGTATTATCTGCTGCTGGGCGACCCCAGACTCAGCCTGCAGGCGCGCGCGCCGTACAGGCTGGTCGGGGACCGGACCTCGGGCAGCGTCCGCACCCTCAGATTCACGGGCGCTGCGCGCGGCATCATTCCCGTGCGCATCCCCGGCGGGGCGCGTTTCCGGTTTGCCGAAATCCCGGGTGTGGGGCGCGCGAGCCAGCAGGACGCCTTCTTCAACCCGCGCCTGCAGATGATCAGCATCGGCCCGGACAGCTTTCTGCTGTTGCGGCACGGGGGCCCAGACTTCACCGTGCGCCTGCGCCCGTCGCCGCCGTGGCACTGGCGTGCGCTGAGTTGCATCGGCGGCGCGATGGATCACACCGCCACGCTTCAGCACGCGCAGGGGAGCATTCGGCCGATGCTGTATGCGGCGGGGTTGCTCGCGCTCGTCGTGGCGTTCACGCTTCGCAGGAAGACCGCTCGCTTCCGGAACGCCCTGCCTCGGGCGCTGTTTGTGGGATTGGCCCTTCTCGCCCTGCGCGGCGGATACGCTCTGGCCCGTCACGCGCAACTGGCGCTTCAGTATGAGAGTTCGCTTCGCACCATGGACGCCGGCTTCGACATCAGCCCGGCTGTCCTGGTCTCGACCCTGGTGCTCGGCGCGGGCGGAAGCCGGTTCGACGCCGGCGGAAGACGGTCGTGCGTGCTCAACGGGTCCTCCCGGTCTGACATGTCGGCGTGGGATCCACCGCATCGAGTGTAGCGGACCCGCAGGACGGGGGCGGAACGGCGCGGGGGGTCGACGGGGTGTGGCGAGACTCGACGAGGCGGTCAGGGGCGGGGGTGTGCCGCGAGGGCGGCGCGTGCCAGCGCCTGCTGCTCACGCACGCGCCGGGGCGCGTGCGAGCCGACGCCCCGTGTTACGCCTCCCGGAGACGGTCGACGTAGCGCTGCATCTCGCGCGCCTTGTCGGCCGTCTCCATGATGATGACGAAGGTGTCGTCGCCGGCGAGGGTGCCGACGATGTCTGCGTGGTTCAGGTTGTCGATCTGCCGTGCGACCGTGGACGCGGTACCTATCTCGCAGCGCACCACGATCAGTTGCTGGGAGACGGCCGTGGACAGGGCGAAGTCGCGCAGCACATGGCGCGCCGCCTGCTCGGGGTCCTTGGGCCGCTCGCGCGCACTGAGGACGTACTTGGCCCTGCCCAGATGCGTGCGCACCTTCTGCAGGTCGAGCTCGCGGATGTCGCGCGAAACGGTGGCCTGGGTGACCTCGCAGCCGAGGACGCTGAGCGCGTTGACCAACTCGCGCTGCGTGGCCACGTCGCGCTGCTGCACCACCGTCTGGATGAGCCGCTGGCGCTCCGCCTTGCTCATCGTCGCCCGCCGATCCATGGCGTGTGCATCTCCTCCGTTCGGGACCGCCGTGCTCCGTGTCGTCGGACTCTGCATCACTTCGATGCCTGGCTGCATAGAATACACCGTGCGACAGGGCGTCGCGTGAACATCTTGCCCTTTGACCACGACGGACGGCCTGAGCGCCTGCCCGACGGCCTGCATGATGCCGCCTCGGTTCGGACCGCGGCCGCGCAAGGCCACCTCGATCCGGGGCGAGTCGGCGCCGGCGCGGGCGTCGGCCTCGGCGCGGGCGGGATGCCCGGCCCCGGTCACCGTCAGCTCCAGGATCCGGGTCGAGTCCTTCTCTTCGACTCGGTCGATCCCCGGCCGTCCACCGCGATCCGGTCGAGGGAGTGGCCGACGGTGCGATGCGGATGACGGCCACGAAACGGTCGGCGGCCTCGACGCCGCCCCTGGGCGGCACGGTCCGTGCCGCCGCCGCGATGCCGGCCTCGATCCTGTCCGTCGGGTGGCGTCCGCCACGTCGGGCACCCGGTCCGTCATCCCCAGGCCGCGGGCGGTCACTCCGGGGTCCGCCCGCCCGCTGCCAGCTCACCGCAGCGTCGCCTGGAACTCCCTCTCGAGCGCCTTGAGGATCCTGGCGCGCACGCCGGCGATGTCCTTCTCCTTGAGCGTGCGCTCGGGCGAACGCATGACCACACGCAGCGCGAGGGAGCGTTTGTCGGCCGGCACCTGGTCGCCCTCGTAGACGTCGAAGACGCGCACGCTACGGACCAGCTTCCCGCCTGCGCGATGCGCCAGCTCGACCACGGTGGCAGCCGGCACGGCGCGGCCCACCACGACGGCCAGGTCCTGCGCCGCCGGCGGATATGCGCCGAGGTCGCGGAAGGCGATGACCTGTAGCGCGGCCGCGACGAAACGGTCGTCGAGTGTCGCGGCGTAGACCTCGAGCCCCTCGAGGCCGTACGCGGCCGCCACGTCCGGCCGCACCTGGCCGAGAACGCCGGTCTCCCCCGCGCCCTTGACGCTCACCACGGCCGACTTGCCCGGATGCAGGTAGGGAGCCTGCTGCGCCGCATCCCCGAGCGGCACGTACTCGCCGTTCAGCCCGACGGCTCCGAGCAGCGCATCCACACACCCCTTGAGCGTGAAGAAGTCGGCCGGGCGCGGGGCTCCGGTCCGGCCCTCGGGCTCGAGCGGACCCGAGAGCACGATGCCGATCGCCTCGGACTCGTGCGGCAGCACGGCGCCCGGCTCGGCCGCGTGTGCCGGCGCCGGGATCGGCTCGTCCCACAGATAGACCCTGCCGAGCTCGAACAGGTTGGGCGGATCGTTGAGCCTGTCCACGTTGTCCGCCGCCGTCTTGAGCAGGCCGGGCAGGAGCATGGTGCGCAGGACCGACTGGTCGCCGCTCATGGGGTTGGAGAGTCTCACCGGGTCGAGCCGGGCATCACCCTCAGGCAGGCCGAGCGGCGTCAGCGCGTCGTCGGCGACGAAGCTGTAGGTGATCGCCTCATCGAGCCCGCACCCCACGAGGGCGCGGCGTACCGCGCGCCGCACACGCTGCTCCCTGGTGAGGCCGCCCGCGGTGGCGTGCCGGGGCAGCGTCTCGGGCGCCCGGGCGTAGCCGGCGATGCGCCCGACCTCCTCGGCGAGGTCGACCTCACGGGTGAGGTCCGGGCGGAACGTGGGCGCGACGACGGCCCATCCACGATCGCCGTCGTCGGGCGGTCCGACGCCCCCGGCGCCGGCCGCCTCGGCCTCCCCCGCGGCCCGCCCGGCGGGACCCACCGCACACTCGAGCCGCCGCAGGATGGCGGCCTGCTCGGAGGCGGAAATCTCGTAACCGAGCAGGGCGTCGGTGCGCCCCGGGCGATAACGTATGGCCGTCGGCGCCGGCGGGACGCCGCCGACGTCCACCATGCCGGGGGCGACGGTGCCTCCGCACAGCTCCGCCAACAGCCGGCCGGCGAAGTCGAGTGCGCCGGGCACCAGATGCGGGTCGATGCCCTTCTCGAACCGGTTGCTCGCCTCGCTGCGGATGCCGGTGTGCATCTCGGTGCGCAGGATGCCCGGTCCGGCGAAGTTGGCCGCCTCGAGCACGATGTCGGCGGTGCGCTCGTCGATCTCGGCGTCCCGGCTGCCGAAGACGCCGGCGATCACCAGCGCGCGCTCGACGTCGGCGATCACGAGCATCTGGTCGTCGAGTGTGCGTTCCACGCCGTCCAGCGTGACGATCCTCTCGCCCGCCGCGGCACGGCGGACGATCAGCCTGCCGCCGCGGATCTTGCCGGCGTCGAACGCGTGCAGCGGCTGCCCGTAGGCGAGCATGACGTAGTTGGTCACGTCGACGACGTTGTCGATGGGCCGCATGCCGGCGTGCGTGAGGCGCGCCTTGAGCCACGCCGGCGAGTCCCCGATGCGCACACCCCGGATCACGGTGGCGCCGTAGCGCGGGCACAGCTCCGGAGCGGCGATCTCGACCGCGATGTCCTCGGCCGCCGGCGCGCCGCCGAACGCCGCCGCGGGCGTGATGGGCGGCGGCGCCAGGTCCAGGCCCGCCGCCGCCGCGACCTCGCGGGCGATGCCGTAGATGCTGAAGCAGTCCGGACGGTTCGAGGTGAGCTCCAGCTCGAGCACGTCCTCGGCCACCGGCAGGTAGCGCTGCAGTGAGTCTCCGACGACCCAGTCGCCCGGGAGCACCGCGATGCCCGGGCTCTCGTCCTCGTAGCCGAGCTCCTGCTCGCTCATGATCATGCCGTCGCTCTCGACCCCGCGCAGGTTGGCCTTCTTCAGTCTGAGGCCGCTCTCGAGCACGGCTCCGCTGAGCGAGACCGGGACCACGTCCCCGGCGACGAAGTTGTGTGCGCCGCAGACGATCTGGCGCACGCCGCCGTGACTCTCCCCCACGTCGACGGTGCACAGGTTGAGCCGGTCGGCGTTGGGGTGCTTCTCCTTGGTGAGGACCCTGCCGACCACGAAGCGGCTCAGGTTGTCCGCCTCGCGCGGGGCGCCGACCCGGTCGATACCCTCCACCTCGGTGCCGCTCATGGTCAGGACCTCGGCCATCTCCTCGACCGTGCCCTCCCAGGCGACGTACTCCTTGATCCAGCTGAACGGGACTCTCATCGTGTCCGCCTCCTCAGAACTGCCGCAGGAAGCGGACGTCGTTGTCGTAGAACAGGCGCAGGTCGGGGATGCCGTGGCGCAGCATGGCCATGCGCTCCACCCCCATGCCGAAGGCGAAGCCGGTCACCGTCTCGGGATCGTAGTCGACGAAGTCGTAGAGCGCCGGGTCGACCATGCCGGCGCCCATGATCTCCAGCCAGCCGGAGTACTTGCAGGAGCGGCAACCCTCGCCGCCGCAGAGCCCGCAGTCCACGTCGACCTCGATGCTGGGCTCCGTGAACGGGAAGAAGTGGGGCCGGACCCTGATGCGCCGCTCCGGCCCGAAGAACTCGTGCGTGAAGTGCGCCACGGTCCCTTTGAGGTCGGCCAGCGTGATCCCCTCGTCCACGACCAGTCCCTCGATCTGGTGGAACATGGGCGTGTGCGTCGCGTCGGAGTCGCGCCGGTACACCTTGCCGGGACACAGCACGTAGACGGGCGGACGTTGCTGCTCCATGACGCGCACCTGGACGGGAGAGGTGTGGGTGCGCAGCAGCACGCCGCGGTCGGCGTCCACGACCGCCTCGGGCATGGTCTCGCGCTGCTCGATCACCCAGAAGGTGTCGTGCGCCGAACGCGCCGGGTGGCTGGGCGGCGTGTTGAGCGCCGTGAAATTGTAGTAGTCGAGCTCGACCTCCGGACCCTCGGCGATGGAGTATCCGAGGCCGATGAAGATGTCCTCGACCTCGCGCATCGTCTGCGTGATGAGGTGCTCGTGCCCCGCCGGGAACGGACGGGCCGGGAGAGTGACGTCGAGGCGCTCGTGGGCCAGCGAGGCGGAGAGCGCCTCGCGCTTCAGCTCAGCCTCGCGCTCCTCCACGAGCGCCTCGAACTCCCTGCGGATGAGGTTGCCGCCCTTGCCGACCAGCGGCCGCTGCTCGGGCGGCAGGCCCGGGATGGAGCGCAGGAAGTCGGTGAGCGGGCTCTTGCGGCCGAGCACCTGTACGCGCGCCTGCTCCAGCGCCGCCAGGTCGCCCGCGCGCAGGATGGCGTCGCGGCCGGTCTGGTAGATGGCCGCGAGCCCCGGGGCCCGCTGCTTCAACTCCTGCAGATGCGCGTCGTCCATGGTCATCCTTCCTGCGCCGCGTCCGCACGGCGTGACGGGTCTTCGGCGGCGCCGGAGGACCGGCGCGCGAACTCGTAGAGCGCGATCGCGCCGGCGACGCCGGCGTTGAGGCTCTCGACCGCGCCGGGCCGGGCCGGCGCGAGCGGTATCGTGAGCAGATGATCGACGCGCCGCGCGGCCGCCGCGGAGAGCCCGGCGCGCTCCGCTCCGACCACGAGCACCGCCGGCCGGGTCAGCGCCGTCGCGCCCAACGGCTCGCCGCGGTGGGCATCGAGCCCGTACACCACGGCGTCCGGCAGACCCGCGACGACCTCCGCCACCTCCACGCCCGCGACCACCGGCAGGGCGAAGAGCGCGCCCATGCTGGCGCGGACCGTCTTGGGCCCGTACGGGTCGGCGGCGCCCTGGGACGTGACGACGGCGGAGGCCCCGAAGGCGGCCGCCGCGCGGATGAGGGTCCCCACGTTGCCGGGGTCCTGGAGCCCGTCGACGCAGACGACCAGCGCATCGCGGCCGGCCGCCGGTGTGGCCAGCGCTGCCGCCGCCCGTCGCTCAGGCAGCGGCAGCACGGCGACCGCGTCGACCGGCGTCTCGAGCGTGGAGAGACGCGCGGCGACGCGGTCGCTCACGACGAAGACGCCGGGCGCCGGCGGGCCCGCCGCGGCGCCCGGTCCCTGGCTGGGCCCTCCTTCGGCAGGGTCGGCCGGCACGAGGGAGAGGCGCTCGCCGAGCTCGTCGGCGACGTCCTCGCGCAGGAACACGACCTGCGGCCGCCAGCCTGCGGCGAGCGCGGCCGCGACCACGTCGGCGCCCTCCGCCAGGAAGGCGCCTTCGCGGTCGCGGGACCTGCGCCGGCGCAGCGACGCCGCACGTTTGACGAGGGCGTTCTGCGGGCTCGTCAGCGGTGGGCCGAAAACCCCAAGCGGCTCGCTCCCGGCCTCAGGCGGCCTTGGCCGCGGCGATCGCCGCCCGGGCCTGCTCGACCAGTGAGGCGAAATACGAAGGATCGTTCACGGCGAGCTCGGCCAGGATCTTGCGGTCGAGCTCGATCTGCGCGAGCTGCAGTCCGTGCATGAACTGGTTGTAGGACATGCCGTTCTCGCGCGCGCCGGCGTTGATGCGCACGATCCACAGCTTGCGGAACTCCCGCTTGCGGACCCGGCGGTCGCGGTAGGCGTACTGGCCGCTGCGCTGGACCTGCTCCTTGGCCCGCTTGTAGCTGGAGGTCTTGGTCGCGCGGTAACCCTTGGCCTGCTCCAGCACCTTGCGGCGCTTCTTGCGCGCGCTGATGCTTCGTTTGACACGAGACATTGTGCGTACTCCTTGGAACGTGCGGGCTCAGCGGAGCCCGAGCAGGCGCTTGATCCCCTTGGTATCGGCCTGGCTGACGTCGTACATCTTGCGGAAGCCACGCTTACGCTTCGCGGTCTTGTGCTCGAGGATATGGCTCTTCATCCCGTGGCGACGGAGCACCTTGCCGTTGGCGGTGACGCGGAAGCGCTTCTTGGAGGCGCTGTGGGTCTTGGTCTTGGGCATCCGTACCTCCTCCCGACTACTTCACCGGCGCGAGCATCATGACCATGTTGCGCCCGTCCTGGACGGGCATGGACTCGATCACGCCGTACTCCTTGACGTCCTCGGCGAGCCGCATCAGCAGCTGCTCGCCGCGCTCCGGATGCACCATCTCACGACCCCGGAACATGATCGTCACTTTCACCTTGTCCTTGTGCCCCAGGAAGCGGAGCACGTGCCCCTTCTTGGTCTCGTAGTCATGCTGACCGACCTTGGGCCGGAACTTGATCTCCTTGACCACGATCTGGCTCTGGTGCTTGCGCGCCTGCTTCGCCTTGAGCTCCAGCTCGTACCGGTACTTGCTGTAGTTCATGACCCGGCAAACTGGCGGGTCGGCGTTCGGGGCGACCTCGACCAGGTCGAGGCTCTTGTCGGCCGCGTAGTCCTGGGCGAAGCGGATCGGCTTGATGCCCAACTGTTCACCGGTCTCGCTGATGAGGCGGACTTGCGGCACCGTGATGCCGTCGTTGATGCGGATGCGGGGCTCGTTGGCCCGATCCCTCATGAACCTGTCTCTTGGATTGAATGGTCTGCCCATAGACGAAAAAAGGCTCGCCGACGGCGAGCCCTCACGATCTCCTTTCTCGTGAGTCGACCCTGTCGACCGACTGATGGGCGCAGGGTGGGGCGCTCGCGGAGCTCCCGCTTTCGGCGCCCTGCAGTATACACGACCGGCGTTGCGCCGGTCGAGCGTCTCCCGTATGCTCGGGTCAGTCACGGTGACTGAGGGCATCCGGACGATGTGCACTCCGGCCCCCTCCATGGTCGCCGCTTCGGAGGAGAGCCCGCATGAAGTACGTGTTCATCGCGGCCCGCACCCTCGAGCAGGGGCGCCAGGAGATCCTCGGCAAGCATAGCGACGAGTACGCCTCCGTGGTGGGCACCCTGCAGATGAACGAGGCCGACCTCGCGGAGGCCGGCCTCACCGAGGGCGACCGCGTGCGGGTGCGCACCGAATGGGGCGAGAGCGTCTTCGTCTGCGCCGCCGGGGACCTGCCGCCGGGCATCGTCTTCGCCCCCTACGGCCCACCCACCAGCAGGATGATGGGCGGCGAGACCGACGGGACCGGCATGCCCGACTCCAAGCAATGGGAGGTCGAGCTGGAGCCGGTCTCCGACTGACGGCGGCGGACGTCGCCGGAAGGATCGACAAGGAGCACGACGAGCATGAAGAGAGACGGTCACGACGAGGCAGTGGCGCGGACTGCGGCGCCGTCCTTCGAGAGTGCCACGACGGGAGAGCGCGACGACCTCCCGGCCTGGCAGCCGATCGGCGACGGCTACTGGCTGCCGCAGCGTGTCCGCGGGAGCAACCGCGGTCGCGCCCTCGGCTGAGCGTTCCAGGCTCCGCCCCGTGAGGGCGACGCGTAACCGGACCGAACGTAAGCGCCGACGGAGGAGAACGCGACGGTGGCTATCGTCAGTGACGCGGTCTGCACCTTCTGCGGGTGCACCTGCGACGACATCGAACTGCATACCGAGGGCGACCGCATCGTCAAGGCGAAGCGCGCCTGCCGATTGGGCACCACGTGGTTCACGAGCCACGGCGCCGGAGCAGGGCAGCCGGCGGCGCTGGTCGACGGCCGCGAGGCGACCCTCGACGAGGCCGTGGAGCGCGCGGTCGACATCCTCGCCGCGGCCGACTATCCGCTCCTGTACGGGCTCAGCAACACGACCTGCGAGACCCAGCGCCTGACGGTGCTCCTCGCCGAGCGCCTGAGGGGGGCGATCGACAGCCACTCGAGCCTCTGACACGGCCCCACGGAGTTAGCCTCCCAGTTGGGAGGCCGGTCGAAGGCGACGCTCGGCGAGATCAAGGACCGGGCCGACCTCGTCATCTACTGGGGCGCCAACCCCATGGAGTGCCACCCGCGCCACATCACCCGTTACTCGACCATGCCCAAGGGGCAGTACGTGCCGGAGGGTCGCAAGGGCCGGACGCTGGTCTGTGTCGACATCCGGCCCACGCCGAGCACCAAGACGGCCGACCTCTTCCTGCAGATCCGGCCCGGCCGGGACTTCGACGCCCTCACCGCCCTGATCGCACTGGTCAAGGGCCACGAGGTGGACGCCGAGCGTCTCGCCGAGACAGGACTCACGCTCGAGCAGCTCACTGACCTGGCTGAGCGCATGAAAGCGGCGCGCTACGGAGCCGTGTTCTTCGGCATGGGTCTCACCATGACCCGCGGCAAGCACCACAACACGCTCGCGATCCTCACGCTCGGGGTGGAGCTCAACGACCACACGCGTTTCATCGCCATGCCGTTGCGCGGACACGGCAACGTGACCGGCGCCGACGCGGTCTCGGGCTGGCTCACGGGCTACCCGTTCGGCGTCGACTTCAGCCGCGGGTACCCACGCTACAACCCCGGCGAGTTCACGTGCATCGACCTGCTCACGCGCCGCGAGGTCGACGCGGTGCTCGTCCTCGCCGCGGATCCCGGAGCCACCATGCCCGGACCGGCCATCGACACCATGGCGGCGGTGCCGACGATCGCCATCGACCCGCACGTCTCGCACACGAGCAGGCTGGCCAAGGTGCACATCACGACCGCCACCACGGGCATCACCGCGCCCGGCACCGTGTACCGGATGGATGAACTGCCCCTCAAGGTCAGGCCGCCGTTCGAGGGTCCGTACCCGACCGACGAGCAGGTCATCACGCGCATCCTCGCCGGGGTCGAGGCGCGCTTGCCGCGGCCGGGCGGACTCCGCACCGAGCGTCGCCCCGTGACCGACCTCCGGCCCGAGCCCAGGGCACAGGCCCCGCGCAGCGGCACGGTGAAGCTCACCCTGACGGCGAAGCTGGCCACGCCGATCGAGGCCGAGGTCCTCACCCCTGACGTCCTCGGGACCCTCAGCAACGCCGAGATCCTCGATCTGCCGGTGTTCGCCGGCAAGCGGCCGGCGCGGGTCGGCGATTTCTTCAGCGTGGAGGGAGACGGCGGAGATGCCGTCGAGCTGCACGGCGACCTCGCCAAGGTCAAGTGGATCGGCAGGGAGATGAGCACCGGCACCCTCACCGTCCACGGCAACGCCGGTATGCACCTGGGCTCGGGGATGAAGGGCGGCGTCATTACAGTCCACGGCAACGTGGCGGACTGGGTGGGCGCCGAGATGCGCGGCGGCGAGATCCACGTGCACGGGGACGCCGGTGGCCAGGTCGGCGCCGCATACCGCGGGAGCCCGACCGGCATGCGGGGCGGCGAGATCCACATCGACGGCAGGGCGGGCGTCGAGGTGGCCATGCGCATGCGGCGCGGCCTGATCACCATCATGGGGCCGTGCGGCGACGCCGCCGGACTGGAGATGAAGGGCGGCACGCTCGTCCTGGGCGGCGCAGTCGGCGTCCGTGCGGGTGCCTGGATGAGGCGCGGCACGATCGTCGCCTACGAGCCGCTCAAGGTCCTGCCGACGTTCCTGCACGCCTGCGACTACGCGCCGACGTATCTCCGCGTGTACCTGAAGCACCTGCGGTCGCGGGGAGTGAAGCTCCCCGCGCACGCCTGGGACGCAAGCTACCGACGCTATACGGGCGACACCTTCGGGCTCGGTCGCGGCGAGATCCTCGTCTGCGCGACGCCGGCGGACACGGCTGCCTGAACTGCGCGTCCGGACCCGCTTCGGCGTGACCGCCGGCGCGACCGGGCGCACCGGCAGGTAGGAAAGGCCGGCGCCGGCGCGAATGGCGTCGCATGGCCATCCATCATGCCAGCTTCCTCCTCGACGTCGACGGCGCCGAGGGGGACGTGAGCGCTGCGCTGGTGCGCCGGCGCCTGGAGCGGGGCGACTTCTTCTGGCTCGATCTCCATGACCCGTCGCCGGAGCAGCTCGACCTCCTGCGCGACCCCTTCGGCCTGCATCCGCTCGCCGTGGAGGACGCCGAGCACTTCGGCCAGCGGCCCAAGCTCGAGGTGTTCGACGACTTCGTCTTCCTGGTCGCCTACGGAGCCGGCGGCCGCCACGGCGCTCTCGTGGAGGTGCACTGCTTCCTCTCCGGACGCTGGCTGATCACCGTACACCGCACCGACTGCCCCGCGTTCGAGGAGCTGCGTCGGGCGACCGTCGAGGGCCGGGCCCCGGCGCCAGGTCCGGCCCTTGCCCTCCATCGCGTCGTCGACGCGCTCGCGGACAGCTTCTTCCCCGAGCTGGCGAGGCTCGACGACCAGATCGACCGCCTCGAGGACGGCGTCCTGCGGGAGCCTGACGAGAAGCAGCTGCAGCAGGTGTTCAGGCTCAAACGCCGCCTCGTCCAGTGGCGTAAGGTGATCACGCCGGAGCGCGACCTCTTCGCCCGCCTGGCCGCCGGCGTCGTCGAGATCCCCGGGATGACGTCCGACGTCGAGCGCTACTACCGCGACGTCTACGACCATCTCATCCGCATCAGCGACCTGGTGGACAGCTACCGCGACCTTCTCACGGGGGCGATGGACGTCTACCTGTCCACGGTCTCCAATCGCCTCAACGAGATCATGAAGCGACTGACGATCGTCGCCACCGTGTTCCTGCCGCTCATGTTCATCGTCGGGTTCTTCGGCATGAACTTCGGCTGGATGGTGCGCCACATGACCGGGTTCTGGCCGTTCTTCTGGCTGGCGCTGGTGGCGGAGGTCGCGATCGTCCTCGTGATGCTGCTCTGGTTCCGTCGCCGGCGCTGGATCTGAATCCGCGCGGCGCGGAACGTCCGCGACCCGCTCAGACGCCGGATGCGACGACCGCGGCGAGGTCGTCGAGGAAGCGGCGCTGCGCCGGGACGATCGCCCGACGGGCGTCCTCCAGCGTGAACCAGGCGGCGCGGTCGACCTCCGGGAACTCCGCCTGCCGGCCCGACCGCGGCGGCCATTCCATGGTGAAGGTGGTGCTGGTGATGGCCGCGGCGTCGCAGTCGTGCTCCACGGCCCAGGCGAAGACCAGCTTGTGGCCGTGCATCTTGACCCCACCGAGCGGCCGGAACGGGCCTTCGGGCTCGAGGCCCGTCTCCTCGCGCACCTCGCGCAGGGCGACCGACAGCAGGTCGGCGTGGGCGGCGCGGACGCGGGCCTTGGCACCCGTCACGGTGGTCGGCTCGGGCCCGAGCTCGTCCGGCTCGGCCATACCTTTGGGGATGCTCCAGGCCCCGGCGTCCTTCTTGGCCCAGTAAGGGCCGCCGGGGTGGACGAGCAGGACCTCGAGGCCGACCTCTCCGGCACGCGGGCCCGGCGACCGGCGATAGAGCAGCAGTCCTGCGCTGATGACGGGCATGACGCCGAGCTCTCACCCGGGCTGCAGCGACGCGCGGGAGCGACGACCGATGCGGCCGGGCAGGGAAGGCGACGGGTCCATCATGGCGGTCATCGCTCGCGACTCAATCCCGCCCGGTGGCGCTGTTGCGGGCCGCGTAGCGGCCGTACAGCGCGAGGACGCCGCGCGACACGGGATCGGGACGACGTCCCCGCTCCCGCGCCCGGTCGCCGGCCTCGTGCGCCCAGGCCGTCGTCTGGACGAGGGGCCAGCGGAGGGGCTCCGGCGGCACCTGTACGAGCGGCGGACCGACCACCGGCAGGCGGCTCCACTCGTCGTCGACCCCCAGGACGAGCGACGCCAGGATCCTGCCCCCGACCCTGGTGCCCGTGAGCCCGTGGCCGGAGAAGCCGAGGCCCGCATGCACGCGCCCGCCCGGCGCCGACTCGAAGAACGGCAG
>ERZ1026800.1561-NODE-1561-length-14150-cov-4.115810_pt1 | contig 14150 bp, 13 predicted proteins | sample MGYA00520873_ERZ1026800 | MGnify/ENA primary metagenome ERZ1026800 (study PRJEB33270, sample SAMEA104284475) | anaerobic digester metagenome | biome: Anaerobic digester microbiome; feature: mesophilic sludge digester; material: Anaerobic digester biomass...
AACGCAAGATATAATCGCACTGCCCCGCGATTATTTGTATGCACATTTGGGGGAATGCCGACCAGGAATCCAGGTTTTACGCGGGTTCCAGGGCATCATACCCCTCGAAACTGTAGAAGATGGGTCAAGACGGATGGGTTTGATGTATGCGAAGATCCGGGCGATATGGAGGATCTTGATGTCGGAGATGTTCTCCAAGATGCGCCCGAAGAAGAAGATTGCGGAGCATATGAAACATACTGCCACGATGCGGAAGATGAATATGATGCGTGCATTAGTGCTATTGCGACACTCGAGTCTCAAACGATACCCGCTATAGAGCACGATATTGACGATGCCGATGACTATCTTGGCTATCTCAAAGACGTTGCACTTGATGATGCTGAAAATGAATGTGATGACTGGGATGACCTACTGTACGATTGGGAAGAACTTGAGAGCCAACCGAATTGGGAGCGTGATGGATCGCCTGCGTGGATGCCGGAGGATGACTGGCAATATTATCAATGGCTCGGTGGGAACGATGGTTTTCGCTATGATAATGAGCGCGATAATGCGTATGAATTTTTATCTGTTGTTAAGGATGATATTGATTATTACGAATTCGACATTATCCCCGGTCTCTACGATGACTTGAATGATGCGGAAGGCGCACTGTATGATTTGGAAAATGTGGATGAACCTGAGTAGTGCTTTAGACTAAATTGGACTTATTGGGTTATTTAGATTTGTGTGAATCTCCCCTCCGACGGTGATAGGATTTTACCACACGGGAGGAGGCGGAGAGATGGAAAAGCGGAGATTCAGCGCCGAGGAGAAGTTGCAGATTCTTGAGGAGGGAAGGGCGCCGGGGGCGAGCATCGCGGAGGTATGCCGGCGGCACCAGATATCGACCACGCTGTTCTACCTCTGGGAGAAGCAGGCAAAGCAGGCCGCGCTGGAGATTCTCCGAGGGAATGGGAATGGGAGGAAGAGGGATCACAAGGCCGAGCGGCTGCAGGAGAAGATCCAGAAGCTCAATGCGGTCATCAGTGAGATCACGGAAGAGAACCTCACGCTAAAAAAAAGACTTGTGGAATAGGCGAGAAGACGCGGTTCAGCGCGGAGGAGAAGGCGGAGATCCTCGATCATGTCGAGCTGACGCGGAGGCGGAGTCGGTGGTCGCTCTGGAGGATCTTGCGAGTCCTGGGGCTGGCAAAATCGACCTGGTGCGCATGGAAGGAGCGGCAGCGACGGGGAGAACTGGAGGACAGGAAGCCGCGATCGGTGAACCTGGATGCGTTGCTGCCGGAAGAAGAGACGGCCATCGTGGAGTATGCCCTTATCCATCCGAAGGACGGGTACCGGAGGCTGGCGTACATGATGCTCGACGAGGATGTGGCCTATTGCTCGCCCTCCAGCGTGTATAACGTGCTTGCCGCACGAGATCTCCTATGTCGCTGGAAGCCGAGTCGGCCCGGCGGCGCTCCAATCGAGAGGCCCCTCTGCCCCCATCAGCGCTGGCACACCGATATCATGTATCTGTGGGTTGCGGGGCGATGGTACTTCTTCGTCGGCATCATCGATGGCTTCTCCCGGTATCTTATCCACTGGGAGCTTCTTACCTCGATGAGGGCGGATGACGTCTCTCTGGTCGTCCAGAAGGCATTGGAGAAGGTTCCAGGGGTGATGCCGGAGATCGTCTCGGATAACGGGAGCCAGTACACCTCCAGGGACTTCAAGGCGCTGATCAAGCAGTTCCAGCTTCATCACATCCAGATCAGGATCCAGCACCCGGAGTCCAACGGCGTTGTCGAGCGCCTCCATAGGAGCCTGCGGGAAGGGCTCTCGGATCAGGAGATGGTGGATCTCTCCCATGCGCGTGAGATCATCGGCAAGTGGGTTGCCTACTACAACAACGAGAGACTCCACGCCGGCATCATGTATCTCAGGCCGCGCGATTACTACCTCGGGCATCAGGAGGCGCTGCTGGAGGAGCGCCGTATGAAGCTCCAGAAGGCCAGGGCCAGGAGGAGAATCCTTAACCTTCAGCGACAGGAGCTGTGGCAGGTAGCGGAGGAGGAGAATCACACAAATCTGGAGATCGAAAAAAGTCCAATTTCCTGTTGACCACTACACCTGAACTCCTGCAAGACAAGGAAGAATGCTGCGCGGCAGCGGATGACTGCTATTCTTTCGATGGGGGCACATATTATCATGTCGATGGCTTTGTGTTTAGCGATGGAGATGGCGAAGGGAGTTTTGTGCCGGCGGATTCAGTGGCGGCAAGTCAAAACATATATCACATCGAAATCGATGCTGCGGACAACGGCACCGTTCGATTGAAGGATGGAACGGTATATGAGTTCGGGGGACCGTCGAGCGGCCAAGATGAAACGGCGGTTCAGTGGATTCGCGATCGCTATGGAAACGCGCTTAGTTTCGACTACCAGGATGGCCGGTTGAGCAAGATAACGGATGCGACAGGGACCAGACATGTCACCATTGAGTACACCCCCGCTGGTTCTGTGGCGAGAGTAACCGATCACACGGGTCGGTTTGTCACATATGAATATAATGCGGAAGGGAACCTCGCCACGGTGACCTATCCGGATGGCGGCGTGACGAAATACGAGTACATGGAAGCGCTGTTGACGAAGATATCAACCAAGGTTAACGAAATGGGCGAGTGGCATTCAATATATTTTAAGTACGAGTATGATCTGCGCAGCGATTACGAGAATCAATGGGGAAGACATATCCGTCAAACGAAATCGGCCTGCACGGAAGTATGGCGCGATGGAAATATCGGGCATGCCAGGTACGAATATCTATTTGACGTATTGGGGAAGCACCCCGGTTCTCCGAATGAGGGTGAAACCCTGATCACGGATTCACGGGATTTTACAACCGGAAAGAAGTGGAAGAAGCATGTTGTTCCCGGCGGTGGCCACGAGTGGATGCGCAAACGCTTTGTGACGGAGATTCGCGACCCGTACAATCATGTGACATATTACGAATGGGATGCGAGCGTACCGGGACGAGTAGGCAATCTGTTAAGAACGATAGACACCAACGGTCTCGTACACGAGATGGAATATGACAGTCACGGGAATATGACGGAAAAAGTCGAAGATCCCGGCGGCCTCGGGCATACGACAGAATGGGAGTATGAGCTCGAGTATAATCAGGTTACGCTGCTGCGGGATCCCAGGGGGAATACAAAAGAGTATCTCTATGTGCCCGCGGCGGGGAATGCGCACGGTCCGAAAGGTGTTCTCTGGAAGGAAATCGACGCAGAGGGGTTTGAAACTGAACATTGGTATGACGTACATGGACGATTGACTAAGACCGAAGATGCAAACGGTTTCGTCACAGAATATAGCTATACCGAGAATACTGATGGAAGAGCTGAGACACGAAATGTCAGACATTCCACTTCTTCATACAAGCGTCAAATCCAGGGATTCGGGGGTGGGGTATGGGGCTTTGATTCGCGGGTAGAATATGACGCGCGGGGGAACAAGAAAAGCGAAATAGATTACAACGGGAACAAGATAGAGTATTCCTATGACGCGATGAATCGTCTGCTGAAAAAGAAAGTTTGTGATATTAGAACGAGCTACACGACACAATATGCATACGACAAGGCAGGAAATCGGATAACGATGGTGGACCCGAAAGGCAACGTTACAGCCTATAAATATGATGTGGCTGATCGACTCGCGGAGGTCCGGGAACCCGAAGGGCGAACGATCAAATACGGGTACGACACCGAGGGGAACAAGACCTCCGAGACCGATCCGAACGGCAATGTCACGACATACGCATATGACTTTCTGAACCGCCTTACCTGGAAAACCGAACCGCTCGGGAAGGAAACGGCATACTACTACACCGGGAGCGGGGATTCTTCAACGGACGGAGGAAGCAGGGAATATACGCGTAAGAAGGATAGATATACGAAAATACAGCAAATCAACTGGGACGGCAGCTCCTCGGAGCCGAAGATTCTCACGACGCGCTATGCCTATGATAGAGTCTATCGCCTAGAAAGGGTGACGGATCCAAAGGACGGCGAGACCACGTATGAATACGACGAGGTGGGTAACAAGATAGCGGAAATCGACGCGGCGGATAGAGAAACGACGTATGCATACGATGGCCGGAACCTTCTGACACGTCTGACTGATCCGATGCCTACTCCGGGCACCATCGAGTACACGTACGACGCGATGGGGAATAAAGCGTCTGAGGAGGACAAGAACGGTCACTGTACATATTATGAGCATGGCGATCGAAATCTGTTGACGAAAGTGACGGACGAGTTTGAAAACTACATTGAGTACATCTATGACGGAATGAACAAGAGAAAAGCGCGCGACAAGCGCGGATATGTCACGGAATTCAACTATAATGTTCGGAACTTGCTGCAACAAACGATCCTTCCGACAGGAGGGGTCGTAACGGTCGCGTATGACGACAACGGAAACAAGTCCCTTGAGACCGATCCGAACGGGAACAAGTTCCGCTATATCTATGACGGCTTGAACAGAATGAAAACGAAGACCGAAGCATACAATGCGCTAAACCTCACCACGGAATATTCCTATGATCCAGTGGGAAACCGCACCAGGATTAAGGATGCCGAGGGAAGGATCACACGTTACGACTATGACGCATTGAATAGGCTGCAATTAGTGATAGATGCGGCGGGGGGGGCAACCGAATACGGCTATGATACTCTCGGGAACAAGGTTTTGGTCATAGACGCACGCGGGGAGACGACGCGTTATTGGTATGACGAGTTGAATCGGCTGGTGAGAGTCCGCAATCCTCTTGGGAAAGAGACCAGCTACGCCTACGATGCGGTTGGCAATCGCAAGGACCAGTGGGATGCAAAGGGCCAACACATCGAATACGCATACGACAACTTGAACCGGCTCACCGAGCGGACGTGCGCGGGCGAGGAGATCGCATACGGCTATGATGCGCAGGGGAACAGAACGTCGATGTCGGATTCGCGGCTCGATGTGGAGGATGTCGAGTACGGGTATGACGAGCTGAACCGGTTGACGGACGTGTTCTACAGCGGTGGGAAGACGCTCCAGTATTACTACGATGCGAATGGAAACCGGACGCTGATGGTGGATGCGGAGGACGGGGAGACCGAGTACGACTACGACGAGATGAACAGGGTCGTATCGATCGAGGCCTCGAATGGGACAACAGGGTACACGTACGATCCGGGTGGGCGCCTCACGCAAATGGAGTACCCGAACGGGACGTGGACGGCATATGAGTACGACGCTGCGAACAGGGTTCTGTCGATTGTGACGAAGAATTCGGAAGACGGAGTACTCCAGTCGATCAGCTACCGCAACGCCGATAATTCTCCCGCTTATGACAAGGTCGGGAACAAGACACGGATGGTGTATGGAACGGATGTGACCTCATACGAGTACGACGAGCTGTATCGCCTGAAGAAGGTGACCTACCCGGACGATACGGTGGAGGACTACTTCTACGATGCGGTGGGGAACAGGGTGAGGAAGAAGATCGATGGTGAAGTGGTGGAGCGGTACGGATATAATCAAGCCAACCAGCTCGTGACGCGGTTGGTAGGGGGGAGCGGTGCGCCGACGCGGGAGATCGAGGTGACGGGGACGGTATCCGACCCAAGCGATCCGCCGTTCAGCGGTGTGGAGACGGTGACGGTGAACGGTGTTGAGGCGGAGGTGGACGGGGGGAGCTACACGGCGGAAGGGGTGATGCTGCATTCGGGATCGAATGTGCTGACGGCGACGGTGAGGGACAAAGCCGGCAATACAAGCCAGAGCAGCATCACGGTGACATATAGTCCGAACGTGCCGACTGAATACAAATACACCTATGACAACAACGGGAACCAGTCGAGGATGGAGAAGTGGGTAGGTGGGGAATTGGTCGAGACAACTTACTACGATTACGATTACGAGAACCGGATGACGAAGGCGACGCTGCCAAACGCCACTACGAACGAGTTCGTGTACGACGGGGACAAGCGGCGGGTGAGCTCGAAGAACGCCGCCGGCGCGGTGACGAAGTTCCTGTACGACGGTCTGAACAACCTGAAGGATTACGCGGCAGACGGAGAGACGGTGCTGGCGAGCTACACGCAGGGGATCGGGATCGACAAGCTGATAAGCCGGACGGACGCACAGGGGGCGAGGTATTTTCACGCAGATGCGCTGGGATCGACGAGGTTGATGACGGATGGAGACGAGGATACCGTAGCGACCTACGTCTATGACGCATGGGGCAAGCTGACCTCACCCCCGAATCAGAATGACGGAAATAAATTCAAGTTCACCGCACGTGAGTTCGAGGACGAGATCGGGCTCCAGTACAACCGCGCCAGGTTCTATGATCCGGGAATCGGCAGGTTCATAACCCAGGACCCGCTTACCAAGGGACCGGATGATCCCACGATCTGTTACAAGAACAACATCTATTCAACTGTTGAGCGAGCAGTTAAAGAGTACGTGAACGCGTTCGAGCCTCACAGAACGCTTAACCGCTATGTATATTGCTGCAATAACCCCATTAACTTCATCGATCCCCTGGGGCTAGAAGCGGCTTGGTACGATGAATTATCTCAGTGGGGGCATAGCAATCTTGAGATATCGAAGGACGCGGTTAATAACAGTATCCCCACAGACAATGCAGTATCCAAAGGGATAGGCGAAGTAATCGCTACGGCGGTCAATACCGCTATGGAGTTGGGGACGGGGTTGTTAGATATCCCGAGTAATATAGGGCATCTTGGAGAAGGAACAGGTAAATTTTCTGCTAATCCGACACTCGAAAATGCCGCGGGAGTGGCGAAAGATGTATCTGTTGCCGCTGGAGTATTGGCGACCGGGCTTTCGGGAGTCCCGAGTGCGAAACAACCCCTTGGAGCAAGCGGAGGCGGAGGAGCATCTAAAGGGCCAGCTTCAAGGCCGTCATGGAGAGAGTCGGAAAGTGATTTGGGGAAGGCATTAGAAAAAGATGGGTATAAACCTCAGGTATCTTTTAAGGACGGAGCTGAAGTTAAATATGGAACAAAAAGCTCAAGCCGCCCCGATTACTATAAGGAGGGGAGCAGTGTCGATATTAAGAATTACAATATCGAAACAGCGAAAGGTCAGTCGCGATTGGTAGATAGAGTGTCAGAGCAAGCAATGGGAAGAGCGAAGAATCTTCCACCAGGGACAACTCAAAAAGTTCAAGTTGATGCGCGAGGTCAAAATGCGCCTCCCAGCGCCAAATATCTTGGTGCACGAATTGAAGAAAATAGCCAAGGAGCGGTAAAAGCAGAAAATGTTCGGGTGGTAGAATGAGCGTATCCATCTATTACCAAAACAAATGGCATGAAATAGGATCAGCATCATTTCTGCACTGTTTTTTTAGCACGATATCCTATAATTTAGAACCTAAAGGATGGGGGACAGAATATCCAATCTTAATGAATGAATTTTATAGCGGCAAACTAATACGCGATAAGCTACAACATGCTATTAGAGAATTAAATGAGATAGAGAATAGATTTAATGCCTTATCTCAGGACAAGGTGATATGGGATATCGAGAATATGGATGCAAAGCCGCCATGGGGAATTAGCATAAGTAAAGACATTGATAATTTGGGAAATTATTTTATAACCAGTGATGGACAAAACCTCTTTTCTGTTTTGCGCTCAGCATTCAAGGAAGCTTTGGCACTTAATAGTGATGTCTCGATTCAATAACACTGTCCCCCGGTGCGTGCTTTCTCCGGGTACATTATCGAGCGACAGATGTCCTAGCAACCAGATGATGAGACGGTGATTTCGGGATAAATAGGTGATACTCCCCATCCCGAGACGTGTGGACACGAGACGCGTGGATGTATCTTGCCGGTGATCGCAGTAGAATAAGGTCGTTCATCTGCTATGCGTGCTGCTCTTTGAAAACTGGATGGATGGCTTCCTGAAAAGCGGCCTCTCGGTCCGGTAGGAAGAGTCTATGCGGGGGCGCTTATGTGGGCGGCGCTAACGGGATCCTGATAACCCAGGACCCCCTTACCGGCGGGCCGGATGACCCGAATGTGAGCTATGCGAATAATCTCTATGCATTTGTGCAGGCGGCATTGACGCAATGGTTCAAGGCGCAGGACCCTGCAAGAAATAGCAACCGTTACGTCTATTGCAGTAATAATCCCATCAATCTGATTGATCCTCTCGGCTTGGAGACCTACTTCTTCAACGGGATTCGCTATACCAATGATGCCGATCCGTTCGGTGGCTATTCAGATGATGTGGCATCCATAGCGGCGGAGGAAGGAATCCAGGATTTTCATTCCATACCGGTATATGACCAGGGGGGCGATAATTGGGATGCGGCTATTGATTTGCCTCGAGAATATGCAGGTGGCGGGCGGTATACGGATAGCACCTACACTAGAATCAGTAGCAAAATTAAAGGTGGTGCACTCTACGACAATGTCCCCGCTGGTAAAACGAGAGAAGATTTGAATTTATGGGGGTACAGTGGCGGCGGTGCTGTAGCGGTTAACGATGCACTCAAACTTAATCGCGCAGGCTATCATGTTGACAATGTGGTTCTGATCAATGCCGTATGTAAGGATAAATTTGTCGATACATTAAAGGCTCAAGGTACTAATGTTGTCAGATTTGATGCACAGGATGATTTGCTCAGGCAGTACAGGGGAAGTTTGGATACATTGGTACGGGAACTTGGAAGGGCTCTAAGCGGCAAGGAATCGATGTTTGGAGACAAGTCACTCAAGGCTCATTCATCCTGGCACAGTACCAGTGGCATAGTGAGCAGAATCCAGATCAGGAGGACAATCCAGCAGATTCAAAAAGATATGGCCAAGTCGCAACGGATAGAGCAGTTGAAGGGCAAGAAGGTATTCGGCGATCAAAGAAATAGCGATTACAAATGGGCGGCTCAAAGAAATGAAGAGTATAAGTGGGCGACTGAGAGAAATCGGGATCAAGGATGGGGGAGATAATGAACCATCTTGGCCGTTTACATCATGATATTCGAGAGGGAATCTACGGCTTCTTTATATTTCTACTGGCAAGTAGTTCACTCTCTTTCGGGGCGCATATGAATTGTACGTATGAACAGGCTGAAGAGGCAATCCGGATAGGGCAGACATTGAATATGCCGAGTAAATACATAGCATATTATAAAAAGGAGTGGGGTTTTGTGATCGGGGAAGCACAGGGGAAAGTGAACACTCCATATGCACAATTTGTGACAGAGGGATGTCCTGTCTCTCGAGATCCTTCATTTAAATTTGATAAACGCTATATAGTAGAATGTCTAAAAGGAAAAGTGAGCATCAATCAGGAATTATGTATTACGCTAGAGCGTAAGATAACTAATGACGCACAGCGGAACCCCATACGTCGGAAAGATCTTACACTTGAGTACAATGGGAAGATATATGAACCTCAAACAGTAATGTTGGACCAAATGGCCACACCATATACAGCAGAGGATGCTTTCTATTTTAAAATCCCGACATTAAAAGGAAACGGGAAAATAAAGCTGATACTTAACGATTCAATCACAAAAAAGAAATACGAGACAGTGGTTGACCTATCGAAGATGAGATAGATCGTCCTGATGGCGTTAATCGTGTAACTCAGGTGTGACTATTATGAACCGACCGGGGGCATTCAGGAGTGCAATCAGATTTATATTCCTTGTGATCCTTGGGATATTGATTGTATGCGGGCTTTTTGAAGCACAGTGCCAGGGCTGGTTTAGAGCGACGGGAGCAATCTACCTTGCGCTGGCAGTGTTGGGTGTTGTGAATGGGGCGATATTGAGGAAATGGGGAATCATCGCATCGTTGATCGTGGTACTTGTTTACATCGGTTCATGGATCCTCAACTGGTACAGCCTGAGTTTAATCTGGTCAGCCGACGGCCGCTTAATCCCTCTCCATACGATAGATTATATTCGCCTTGGGCTCTGCGTGGTTCTTGCCTTGACAGGGAGCTATATCGGAATGATATTTGTCGCTCATCAACGTGCCAATGCCAAATTATCTGATGTAAGCCTCGATTACTGAAAGCAGATCCCCCCTGTGCGTACTATCTCCTGGCGCAGCATCGTGGGATGAAGCAATAAGGCACAGAGCGTGCCGCCGCACCCCCGTCTTGGTCTCCCCCGATAACGTAGGGTCTCCTGAAAAAGTCTTTCGAGCCGCACATTCAGAAGAGAACCGACCTTATCCTTCTTGTTTGTCGTTGGTGGATTTTATTTCGAGAGCCTGAGGTCAGATCCGCTTCGCCGCCGTGACCAGGTTCATGCCCAGGAAGCCCAGTCTCAGCCAGATCTCTGCGCCATCTTCCATCCAGTACCGAATCTTCCGGAACATCACATGCTCCTTGCTGTGCCCGATACCCCCTTCGACCCTGTTTCGCCTTCGATTCATCTTCTTGCGCCATCGGCGGTTCTCAATGTGCGCTCGCTCTCGTCTCCCCAGCGGGACAAAAGATTCGCGAATACCCTGTCCCTTAAGCTGTCTTCGATTCTCTCGATTCCCGTAGAGATTGTCTCCCACGCACCAGTTCGGCTTTTTCCCGAATCGTTCCGCGAATATCTCTATCTGCGCGCTCAGCCACTTCGCCTCATTGAAGTTGTCGTGGCTCGCGTGATCGAGGAACGTGAACCCATTTACGTGACTCACCGCCACCTTCGGCCCGAACTCAACTTCCTTCCCTTCTTTCCCGCGTACGATCGGACGCACCCACGGCTTGTGCAGACTTACGATCCGATCCTCGATCCTCCTCACCTTCTCTCGATACATCTTCCACTGCTGCCCGTACATCTCACGCACTACCTTCAACCGATCGAGTACCTTCCGCTCTATCTCCTGCCCCCGCGCTTTCGCTTCATCCACAAGCCCTTCTAGTTGCTTCAGGTTCCGCCTCACATATTGCAGCAACGCCTTCTTCGCCTTCTCCACTACCTTCTTCGTCTTCTTCCGCCGCTTTGAAAACGCCAAGTACGTCTGCCGCGCCTTCCGCGTATATGTCCGCCGACGCAACCCCAGCCGTTTCCCGATCTCCTCGATCTTCCCCACCAACCATTCCCGCCCTCTGTTCAAAAGCCCCGTGTCCGTCGGAAACTTGATCGACTCCGGGTACACCGTCGCGTCCACGATCAGCCCGCGCCCCTTGATGATCTTCCTCTCCACCAGCACCCGATACGTCTTCTTCTCCATCTCCCGAAACAGCTTCGCTCCCACCCGCTTCCTCACCCGGCTCAGACTGCTCTCCTCGAATATCCGCCCTGTCTGAAAGTTCTCGAATCCGCAGAACGCCTGATAGTACGGGTTCTCTTCTATCTGCCGCGCGATCTCCTCGTCGCTCACACCCGTCATGTGTCGCAGCAACAACGCCCCCATCACCACTCGCGCGTCCAACGCCGGCCGTCCCAGACCTTCGCTGAAATGCTTCGCGTACTCCCTCTCCAACTCATCCCACGGGATCAGCTCCGCGATCTTCAACCACCGATTATCCTCCCGCAGCTTCCCCCCGAATGGAAACAACTCCGCGAACAGATATCCCGTCTCTCGGTCTTTCTTGCGGTACATCCTTGCTCTCCTTTAGTGTGCGTAACTGCACGCCTTTTCGGCCCCTACCTCTGAAAACCGTGCAGTTTATCCTTAAATCAGGAGAGCATCATACTACATATCATATTGCCATGCAATATATTATATATATTTTCAGACTTTTTCAGGAGACCCTACGCTATTTTTCGCACTTTACAAAGAGCAGGCCTCCTGCTAGTCGGTGTTGTTAGGAAGACAACATGCCAGACCGGCAAGGAGACCTGCCCATGAAGAGGGTAGCGAAAAAGGCGCCTGGATTGAAGAATGTTCTGACGGTGGACGAGGGAGAGATCCGGGCGCACGTAGACGAGGTGGTGCGGAGCTCGGTGGAAGAGACGCTCAACGGACTGCTGGACGCAGAAGCGGACCGGCTCTGCGGGGCAGGAAGATACGAGAGGACGCCGGAGCGGGTGGATACGCGGGCGGGGGGCTATGAGAGGACGCTGCACACGAAGGCCGGCGAGGTAGTGCTGCGGATGCCGAAGCTGCGGAGCCAGTATCATTTTTCATCATTCCATGTGCAGTTCAGAGCAAAAAAAGACTCTGTAAGCGATTACTCGGACAGGCTCCTAGGGGGCGAACGCGCCGCCGCAGGACCGCCTACCCGCCGGAGTCGAGGATGAAGGCGGTACGCCTGGCGGTCGAGGAGAGCATCCCCCTGGAGTTGATCGGCAAGGAGCTGGGGGTGTCCACTCGTCTCGGGATGTGGAGTGTCACCCATTTATCCTAAACTCTATGTCTCATCATCTGGTTGTTAGGGCAGGTGACCCTTATGGCTTCTTCAGCTCCGCCGGTCTCGAGCCCTCTCCTTCCTGTGACTGCTTGCTAGCGCTTCTGCTGCCAATCGTCTTACAATCGTCATACTTGGGTCTTCAAATCCACTCTGAGAGCAATCCACTATTGGGAGCTGTTTTTTGAAGCCATGCGCCAACATCTTTTACCCATTGATCAAAACTGGGCTTTGCGCTGGAAGTATCTTGCATTTTAAGCAACTGACCGCCCTGACGTGTTAACTCGTCAAGTCCGGGAATAGTTCCATTATTTTTCTGCATAATTGGCCCCTTTTGATAATTGAGATGATTCTTCTGTTGCACGCATAGCTAAAATGATTTCAAAGTATAACTGCGATAACCTGAATTTTATTATTCCGATGTTTGTGGTTCTTTTTTGGGAAAGTTATAATCAAGGAACTCTTGAGCACTTATTGCTCCCTCGGGCTGATCACCCTCTTTAAAACATTTTATTCTTATTGAAATTGCTGGTTTGGTCATGGGCATAGAGATTCCTGTCCCAGAACCATAGGCTTGAGCATATGTTCCATTACCATAAGCCTGCGCAGAACCGCTAGAGCTATGGTACATCATAGTTTTAGAACGATCTTTTGAGCCCAACTCAATAAAATTTTATCTCTGTAACCGAACGATTTGATACCTCTACCCCATCGGGACGGCTTCTAAGAAATATCATGCTTACCTTCGCGCAATTTGAAAGAGAGCTAATCAGCGGGAGAACTAAGGACAAGATGCTTCAGCGGGCACAAAAGGGCATGTGGAATGGCGGCACGCTACCCTTTGGCTATAGAATTGAAAGCAAGAAGCTGGTGATAAAAGAGCCTGAAGCTAAGATCGTCAGGGACATCTACCAAAGCTATATACTCTCTGGCAGCCTGTCCGAAAGTTATGCCGATATGAAAAGTAAAGGGATCAAAGATCGAAAAGGGAAACTTTTCAGTATGGGCGCGATTTCCTACATTCTCCGGAATGTAATTTATATTGGGAAATTGTACTATGCTGGCAAGGTTTATTCTGGCGTACACCAGCCCATCATTTCAGAGGACATTTTCAATGCGGCTCAGGAGATCCACAGGGCAAAAAAGCCAAGCAATCGGCTAAGCAAATATTATTCCCTGACTGGCCTAATCCAGTGCAAAGAATGTGGATCTTTTATGACGCTCCATTATACGAAGAAAAGGAATCGAGCAAGGAGCAAGCGATACCATTACTACCGCTGCACCAAAACATTGAAAAGGGATTGGAATAGCTGCACGACAAAGCAGGTCAGCGCCCATAAATTAGAGGATTTCGTTATCAAGAACTTGGAGAGAATCTCACTTGATAAACAATATATCGACCAGGACATTCCCCGTTTTTCAGGGGCAGAATACTCCAACTGGTTTTATATAGAGGGGGATAGGACAATCAGGGAGTGAAAATGTGGCCTGCGCTGTGGCAGGGTGATTTTGGGACAAAAAAAGCGCCCAACCGACAGGAGGCCACGGATGGATATTAGCCAAGTGGGGACAAAACTGCGAGAACAAATTCACGCATTTTCGGGGGAACTCTCCCCCCGATTCACGAAGCCGGTGCAGCGGTTTATCGAGCAGATGGTGTACGGGATCGTGGTGAGCAAGGACGTGAAGCTGAGCCAGATCAGCCGAGCATTGGAAGAGACGATAGCGGTTAAGAAGACGGAGGACCGGCTGTCGATCAATCTGGGGAGAGAGCATCTTG
>ERZ1026800.1565-NODE-1565-length-14133-cov-3.297730_pt1 | contig 14133 bp, 15 predicted proteins | sample MGYA00520873_ERZ1026800 | MGnify/ENA primary metagenome ERZ1026800 (study PRJEB33270, sample SAMEA104284475) | anaerobic digester metagenome | biome: Anaerobic digester microbiome; feature: mesophilic sludge digester; material: Anaerobic digester biomass...
CCCATAAATACCGCAGCCGCCTCGAAAGCCTCTGACCGTTCCCATGCCTGAAGAGCGCAAAAGCCTGGACGACCTCCTCCTGATGGTTGCCAAGCCCAGCCGCTACCTCGGCGGGGAGATCAACGCCGTCCGCAAGGATCGCCGTGCCTGCCGACTTAGCGTCGCCCTGGCCTTCCCCGATACCTACGAAGTGGGGATGTCCCATCTGGGGCTCCAGATCCTATACGAACTCCTGAACGACCGGGAGGGCGTTGTGGCGGAACGCTGCTACGCCCCCTGGCCGGACATGGAGGGGCTGATGCGCCGCTACGGCCTTTTCCTGACCACCCTGGAATCCCGGACACCACTGCATGAATTCGATCTCGTCGGCTTCTCCCTCCAATACGAGCTGTCCTTCACCAATGTCCTGGCCATGTTGGAGCTGGGGGGCATCCCCCTCCGCCGGGCCGACCGCCGGGACGGCGATCCCCTCGTTATCGCCGGCGGCCCCTGCTGTTTCAACCCCGCCCCCATGACGGCCTTCATCGATGCCTTTGTCATCGGAGAAGGCGAAGAGGTGAGCGGCGAGATGGCAACGGTCATGATGAGGGAAAAGGATCGCGGCTCCGGCCGGGAAAAGCTGCTGGCCGCCCTTGCCGAACTTCCCGGCATCTATGTTCCCGCCGTTCACACTCGGGGCGAAAAGATCAGAAAGAGGGTCGTTGCCGATCTTAACGCCTGGACGCTCCCCGTCCGGCCGCTGGCGCCGCTGATGAAGGTGGCCTCGAACAGGGTGCAGGCGTCGGGGGCCAGGGCGGCCATCGTATCCCAGGCGGCCGACTCCACGTCGTCGCGGTAGCCCACCCAGCGGCCGTCGGGGTAGAGGGCGCGGGCCAGCGCCTCGACCAGGTACCCCTGATCGGCCAGCGCCGCCAGATACTCCGCGTGCCGGTCCCGCTGGATGATCTGCGTGCTTATGGGCGCCGGCTTGAGCCCGAGCATTCTGCAGGCATATTCCTCGACTTCCGGCGGGATATTGGCGAATGTGCCCACCGCGCCCGATATCTTGCCGTAGGAGACCGTCTCGACGGCGTCTTCCATGCGCTTGAGGTTTCTCGCCATCTCGGCGTACCACAGGGCGAACTTCAGCCCGAAGCTGATCGGCTCCGCATGGATGCCGTGAGATCTCCCCATGGCCGGGGTGTGCTTGAACTCGAAGGCCCTTCTCTTCAGCACATCCATGAGATCCCTGATCCCCGTGAGGATCAGCTCTCCGCTCTCCTTGAGCTGCAGGGCCAGAGCTGTATCCAGAACGTCCGAAGAGGTCATCCCCATGTGGATGAACCTGGCGTCTTCCCCTACATATTCCGCAACACAGGATACGAAGGCGATGACATCGTGCCGCGTGACCGCCTCGATTTCCTCGATACGCTCCACCGTGAAACGGGCCTTTTTTCTGATGTTTTCAAGGCTTTTCTCTGGAATCCTGCCCAGGGAGGCCCACCCCTCGCATGCCGCGATCTCCACGTCCAGCCATTTCTGATATCGGTTCTCGTCAGACCAGATGCGCTGCATCGCCTCTCTGGAGTAGCGGCGGATCACCGGTTCTTCCCCCTTCGGTCGATCATGTAGTTGCTGCCTTCGAGGCCTTTTACGTATTTCTTTATTTCCGCTGCATCCTGGGAAGCCTGCCCGAAATGCTTATATCTTTTCTTTTCGTTCAGCACCACCGCAATGGAAACGGTCATGGCGGGAAATTTTCTGATTTCTCCGTTCCTGCTCTTGGATATGATCCCTCCCTGTCCCAGATCTTCTTCGTTGTAGAAGTTGCGGATCACCATGTCGAATCGGGAGACGATCTCCTCGCAGATCCCCTTCACGTGCGCGATGGGGCAGACGAACAGGAAATCGTCCCCCCCCACATGCCCCACAAAGGTGTCCCCGTGTCCGATTTCCTTGACGGCGTTGGTGATGATCCGTGCCGTAGCAAGGAGCACCTCGTCACCGCTGGAGAACCCGTAGCGGTCGTTGTACGGCTTGAAATTGTCGAGGTCCGCCCAGGCGATCGCTATCTCCTTACCCTCATCGAACATCTGCTGAATGGAGCGCATGATCGACTCGTTTCCGGGCAGCCTGGTGAGAGGATTGGTGTCCATCGCCCGCATCGATCTTCTGGCGACGAACTCTATCCTGCGCTTGATCTGAAGCTCGGAGTCGCTCAGAACAATAAAGTCGTCCAGGGGTATGTCCAGCGCCGATGGGTTTTCGATATCTTTTTCGGTGTAGATGGCCACAACGGGCAGATGCCCGTATATGGTGTTGCTTCTGAATTCGTTGACGACCGCGCCGTCGTGCTCCTGCAGGTATGTGCGGTCGATGAGAATGATGTCCGGCGGATCCATATAGATGAGGGAAAGAACGTCTTCGTCGCTGTGGATCACCTGCACGGAATCGAACACCGAGGATATGATTGGAGAGAGATGCTCATCGAGGCTCTCCTTCACGATAATCACCGTCTTCATGCACCCTCCCCTTTAAAGTTTATAATTATCAACCTCTTCCAGATCGGTGAGAATCTTTCTCATAAGGACCGGCAGATCGATGCCGGTCATCCCGACAAGATCCCAGGCGAATTCCGATACGGGGGATACCCACCCGTCTCCCCCGCTGCCCACCCCGAATGCGCGCGCAAGACTGTCCGCGATGTGGACCACTGCGACACGGTCTTTCATCTTCCCGGCCTTGTCCGGATCGTGATGAAAGGTGATGGGAACGGTAATCCGCTCCGGCAGGCCCCATTCTTCGGAGAGCCACGCCCCGATCTCCGCATGGTCTACTCCGATTACTTTGAGCTCCGCCTCCCGGAAGGTGCATCCCGAATCTTCGACTGTCCTTACGATCTGATCGTAGTCTTCGCTCAGCGACACCCTGACCAGGACCTTCCCGATATCGTGGAGAAGAGCTGCGGTGGATACCTCTTCGGGCTCCTTCAAGCCGAGAGCCCTGCTGATGGTGCCCGAGATGATTGCGGAACCGAGCGAGTGCTCCCAGAGGCCCTCCATGGACTTTTCCATGACATCGAACACCGATGCGGAAAGCACGACGCCCTTGATCACGTCGAAGCCCAGAAGGATGATGGCGTGGCTGATGGAGGATATCCTTCCCGGGAATCCGTAGAACGGAGAGTTCACCAGCTTCAGCACCTTCGCGCTCAGAACCTGGTCGGAGGAAATGAGCTTGCCCACGTCCTTGGCGGTGACATCGGGGCTTTCCACCATGGTCGTCAGTTTCTTGACCACAGGGGGCAGTGTGGGAAGACTCTGGATGCGCTTCGTTATTGCCTTGATGTACTGGTCCTTACCCACCGGGCTCTCCCTTTCCCTCCTCCGCCTGTTCGTCGGACCGCTCCGAGGCCTCGGAGACAAGCGCCGCTTCGATCGCATCCCTGATCCGGTCCATGATGGGATCGCCCTGTACCCGCGCGAACCGGTCCCTCATTTCCCGGATCTTCTCATCCACGCTCTTCACCATCCCGCCCATATCCACCGGATTGCCTTTGAGCGTGAGAAAGGAGACATTCATCCGTTTGAGCCTGTCAATGAGTGTGACGGTGAGCTCGGTCCCTTCGGCGCACAGGGGCATTCCCTGCTCGTTGAGCACCGGTTTCGCCAGTACCATCCCCGGCAGCACCAGGTTGATCGGAACCTTCTGCATCGTCTTTCTCCGGCGTTTTCACCGAATTCTCGCCCCCACCGACGGCTCCCTGTCGAAGGTAAGGAGGCTCAGCTTCCCGTCCGGGGTGTCCGTCGCCAGGAGCATGCCCTCGCTCTGGATACCCATGAGCTTTGCCGGCTTCAGGTTCGTCACTACGGCGATATATTTGCCCACGAGCTCCTGAGGCGAGTAGTGTTTTGCTATGCCTGCTGCTATCTGTATCGTCTTCCCGACATCTATCTTGAGAACGACGAGCTTTTCGGATTTTTCCACAGCGCTTGCCTCAAGAATCTTCCCGACTTTCAGCATACACTTCGCAAAATCCGAGATATCGATGAGATTTGTCTCTTCCTGTTCTTTTTCTTTTCCCTTGCCCTGGGCTGCAGCCGGTTGTTCCGGCTTTTTCAGCCTTTCCGCCCGGGGGAAGAGCGCTTCGGGGATGCCGATCGCGACCCCGCCTTTCAATTTCCCGAACTCGGTGAGATTTTTGGCTGTGTACTGTCCACTCATCCCGAGAACACCCAGGATCCTGCCGGAGGTGTCGGGCATGACGGGATAGATCATCTCCGCCACGAACCGGATCCCTTCCATGATGTGGTACATGACCACCGAAAGCCGGTCCGGATCTGACTTCGCAAGCGCCCACGGAGCGGTTTTGTCGATGTATCTGTTCAGCGACGAGATCAGGGTCCACACCGAGGCCATGGCGCTGTGGAGCTCGAGGTTTTCCATCCGCGCCTCGTACTCTCGAGCGACCTTCAGAGACAGCCCCCGAAGCTCGTTCTCTTCGTCCGTAAGCGGACCTGCCGGCTCTGCAAGAACGCCGCCGAAATACTTGGAGACCATTCTGGTACTTCTGCTCACGAGGTTCCCGAGGTCATTGGCCAGATCGGCATTGTACCGTTCGATCAGGGCTTCCTCGGAAAAATTGGAGTCCAGCCCGAAGACCATCTCCCGCACCAGGAAGTAACGGAAGGCGTCTATGCCGTACTTTTCCTTGAGGTCGAGCGGATCGATGACGTTGCCCAGGCTCTTGGACATCTTGGCCTCATCCACATTCCAGAAGCCGTGCACATTGAGATGCCGGTATGGCTCAAGCCCGACGGATTTGAGCATGGTGGGCCAGTAGACCGCATGGGGCTTGAGGATATCCTTTCCCACGAGATGCTGAGCCGAGCTCCAGAACCCGTTGAAATCGTCACCGTTCGGATATCCTATCCCCGTGAGGTAGTTGATGAGGGCGTCGAACCACACGTAGCACACGTAATCCTTGTCGAAGGGAAGCTCAATGCCCCAGGAGAGCCGTGATTTGGGCCTGGAGATGCACAGGTCGTCCAGAGGCTCGCGGAGCATGCCCAGGACCTCGTTCTTGTACCTTTCGGGCCTGACGAAATCGGGATTCTTCGTGATATGGTCAATGAGCCAGGTCCTGTATTTCTCCATCCGGAAGAAGTAGTTCTGCTCCTGACGGTACACGAGCTCCTTGTCATGAATGGGACATTTACCGTCAACCATCTCGGTCTCTGTGAAGAAACGCTCGCAGCCGACGCAGTAGTGCCCGCCGTACTCGCCGAAATAGATGTCGCCCTTGTCGTATACATCCTGGAGAATGGCCTGAACGGTTTTCACATGATCGGGCTCGGTGGTGCGGATGAAGCGGTCGTTGTTCACCGAGAGCTCGGGCCAGAGGTCCCGGAACCGGGCGCTGTTCTCGTCGGCCAGGTCTTTGGGGGTGGTGCCCAGGTTTCTGGCGGTCTCAGAAATCTTGTCGCCGTGCTCGTCCGTACCCGTGAGAAAGAACACCTTTTCACCGAGCAGCCGGTGATACCGGGCCAGAACGTCGGCGATCACTGTGGTGTATACATGTCCCAGGTGCGGCTTTGCGTTCACATAGTAGATCGGGGTGGTGATATAGAAATACCCTTTCATTCGGGCTTGCTCCTTTTCTTGCGCGAATTTCTGCTCCTGGAGGATCTCCGCCTTTTGCTCCTGGGTCTGTTGCGCTCGGAATCCAAGCCGGCAGACTCCTCCTGATGCTGCTCCTTCTGTCTGTTGGCATCCGCCGCCTTCTGCTCGCACAGCCGGCGATATTCCTCCTCGGTCAGTATATCAGAAACCGTACTCTTGATAAATCGGCGATCGGAAAGCTTGGCTACAAAGGTCTGGTTGATGATATTGATGCTGACGACGATCGCCTCTCCCTGCTCGAGGAAAACCTTCTTCCCGGGCTTGGGAAGATTGTCGATAAGGTTTGCATACGATTCCTTCTCATAGGCGAGACAGCATTTGAGCTTCCCGCAGAGCCCGGAGATCTTGGAAGGGTTCAAGGTCATGTTCTGGTTCTTGGCCATCTTGACCGAAATCCGCTGGAAGCTCGTGAGATACACCGAGCAGCAGACCTCTCTGCCGCAGCTCCCTATACCCCCCAGCATGGCCGATTCCTGACGGCTTCCGATCTGGCGCAGCTCGATCCTGGTCCGGTATCGCTCCACCAGATCCTTGAGCAGCTCCCTGAAATCCACCCTTCCTTCCGCCACGAAATAGAACGTGGTCTTGCTGCCGTCGAACATCTGCTCCACCCGGGTGAGCTTCATGGGCAGGTTCCGTGCGATGATGCGCTGGTGGCAGAACTGGAAGCACTCCTCTTCCTTGGCCCGGATGCTGGCGAGCTTGTCGAGATCTTCCCTGGTGAGCTTTCTCACCACCGGCTTGATCTCGTCCAATCCCGACGCCTCCTCCGGAGAAGGAAACCCGACCACCTTCGCCACCGACAGCCCGGCCTCCGTATTCACGAGGACAAGATCGCCCCAGCCTATTCCCATTTCCCCGGCATCGAAAATATACGACACGGGAAGAGCCAGGAACCTCACGCACACCAGATTTTTCGATTTTATATTATTTTCATCGCCTTGCGTGCTTTCCGCATTCTGTATGTCGTTTATGTTTTCCATCGCTACCATGTTAGCAATCTTACACAATAATTATCAAGGACATCTTTTCGCTCCATTGATTATTGCCTTGTTTTGTGGAATAAGAAGTGAAATACCTCGCACGAGAGACAGCGGGAGGGGAAATGACTCTGTTGGAGTTTTTCGTAAAGGGCGGGCCTCTCATGTGGCCTCTTCTGGCGTGCTCGATCATCGCACTGGCCATCATTATCGAGAGGTCGTTCGCCCTGCGCCAGAGCAAGATCATCCCCAGATCCCTCATGGAGGAGGTTGAGCGCCTGACCCGCATGGGCAGGCTCGATGATATCGAAAAGCTCCTCAGGCGGAGCTCTTCCCCCATCTGCCCGGTGATTATGGTGGCCATCAAGAATGCGGGAATGCGCAGGGAGATCATCAAAGACTACATGGAGGAGGCCGGGGCCAAGGAAGCATACACAATAAACCGGTACATCGATGTCCTGGGCATCATCGCGACCATATCCCCGCTCCTGGGGCTCCTGGGCACGGTTTCGGGCATGATCACCTCGTTCCATGCCGTAGGCGGTGAGGCAATGGCGGGCCAGATGCTGGCGTCCGGCATATCAGAGGCGCTCATCACCACGGCTACGGGACTGTCCATCGGCATTCCGGTCTACATCTTCTACCGGTTTTTCATCGCCAGGAGCGACTACCTCCTCCTGGAGATGGAGAAGACCGCGGCTCGGGTTCTGGAATATCTCAAGGGCGACAGGGATGAAGTTCAGGCGCGCCAGAGATAAGAACATCTCGGCCATCGATATAACACCCCTGGTCGACGTGGTGTTTCTCCTGCTGATCTTCTTCATGCTCTCCCTCGGTTCTCCCCTGAAGCTCAGCGAGGTGAACATCCCCGAATCGAAGAGCGGAGATTCGCCCGTAAAGGAGGCGATCACGGTCGCCGTTTCCGCATCGGGGCTTTTCATCGACGGCCGCGTCTCTCCGGAAAGCATGCTCGCGCTCCTTCCGACCGACAAGGACATCATCATCCTTGCAGACAAGGGCATACCCTACTTCCAGGTGATCACCGTGCTCGACGCATTGAGATCTTCCGGACACGAGCGTATCTCGCTTGCCACCAAACCTCTGAAGGACTGACGCCCGCGGCTCTCAGGTCGACGTCTCTGAAAATAAGCGAAATCATCCGTGCCGCTGCCATACGGCCATGATCGGCACGCTCGAAGAAGCGATCGGAGCCAGGGCATCGAAAACACCCGGGCGACCCAGTGCACAGACGCCCGGCACCCGTTTGTAATGATTTGACTTATCAGCGTCCCAAAGCTATTATTACTTCATATGAAACGGATCCTTCTGGTTGAAGACGACAAGAACATTCAGAGGCTTCTCCAGCAAGAGCTCAATGATGACGGATATCTCATCCTCGCCGTTTCCAACGGAAAAGAAGCCATGCCGTACATCAATGGTGAGAACGGCAACAAGCCGGATCTCATCATTCTCGATCTGCGGATGCCGCAGATGAACGGGTTTGAAACAATGGGGCATATCATCAAATCCCGGCGGGATACGCCGGTCATCATCCACACGGCGTACTCCAGCTACCGCAATGATGTGATGGCACTTGCAGCCGACGCCTATGTGGAAAAATCTCATGACCTGACCAAACTCAAGAGCACGATCAGGGATCTTCTGGGAGAATAATGCACAGGCCGAGAGAAATTGACGTCATCGTCCTTGCAGGAGGCAAAGGGGAGCGTCTCTATCCGCTGACAAAGGACCGGGCGAAGCCCGCCGTCCCCTTCGGGGGCATGTATCGCATCATCGACTTCACCCTGTCGAACTGCGTGAACTCCGGCTTGAGGCAGATCTACGTGCTGTCCCAGTACAAGTCGCACTCGCTGAACCGGCACATCCAGAGAGGATGGCTGCCGTTCTTCTCCTACCCGATGGGGGAGTTCATCTACAACATCCCCGCCCAGCAGCGTATCGGAAGCAGCTGGTACGAAGGCACCGCGGATGCGGTTTTCCAGAACATCTACACCCTCCAGCAGGACCGCCCGAAGTATACGCTCATCCTCTCCGGAGACCATATCTACCAGATGAACTATAACGAGATGCTCCGTCACCACATCGACAACCGGGCGGACATCACCATCGGCGTCGTTCCCATGCCCGTGGACACGGCATCCGAATTCGGCATCGTGGTGGCGAATCAGAACATGTCTGTCACAGGGTTTCAGGAAAAGCCAAAATCGAACCCCCGAACCATGCCGGACGACCCCGGCAAGGTGCTCGTGTCAATGGGCATCTACGCGTTCAACACCGATGTGCTCATCAAACAGCTCATCGAAGACGCCAAGCAAAAAGACAGCTCCCACGACTTCGGCAAGGACATCATCCCGAAGATGGTTCAAAACGGCGATACGGTCATCGCATACCCGTTCACCGGAGTGGCGGGACACTCGTACTGGCGTGACATCGGCACCTTGGACGCCTATTACGAAGCGCATATGGATCTGGTCTCCGTCACGCCGAAGTGCAACCTCTATGATCCCCACTGGCCGATCCACACCGTATACAGTCCCTTCCCCCCGGCAAAGATGGTATTCTCCGGCGGAGAAGACGGCAAGCGGGTCGGCAGGCTGCTCGATTCCATCATCTGCAACGGCGCCATCATTTCCGGAGGCAGGGTCACCCGCTCCATCATCTCCCCGAACGTCCGCGTCAACAGCTACGCCGAGGTCGAGAACTCCGTTCTCATGGAGGGGGTCGTCGTGGGGAGGAACTGCAGGATCAGGAACACCATTATCGACAAGTATGTAAACGTCCCTCCGAACACCGTCATCGGCCACGACATCGAGAAAGACCGGAAACGGTTCGATATCTCTCCGGGCGGCATCGTCGTTATTGCCAAATTCACCGCTTTCGAATAGTCTGCTCCTCCATGAACCGCATTGCTCTGGTAAGCCTCGGATGCCCGAAGAATCTCGTCGACTCGGAGTACATCCTCGAACAGCTCCTTGCAGCCGGGTACACGATCGAGCCCGACCCAAAGGACGCCAGGACCGTCGTGGTGAACACTTGCGCATTCCTCACCGAATCCGTCGAGGAGTCCATCCGGACGATGCTCATCTATCTCGATCAGGGGAAAGAGGTGATCTGCACGGGGTGCCTGGTGAGCCGCTACGGAGAAGAGCTCCTTCGCGAACTCCCGGAAGTCAGGCTCTTTTCCGGCCCCGGCACCTACGGCCTGATCGCCCGCGCCCTCAAGTCGGGACCCCGGTACCTTCCGCCGCGTTTTTCGGGGGTGGTCAGGCGGTCGTGCGCCACCACGGGATCAACCGCCTACGTCAAGGTGAGCGAAGGATGCTCGAATGCCTGCGGCTACTGCCTCATTCCGTCCATCAGAGGCCCTCTGCTCAGCAAGCCGCCGCAGGATGTCGTGGAGGAATGCAGAGACCTGGCGGCCGCAGGCGTCAGAGAGATCATCCTCGTGGCCCAGGACTTGGGCGGATACGGCACCGACATACCGGGCCATCCCACCCTTCGAGGGCTTGTCGAAGAGATATCGCGCATCGAGGATATCTTATGGATCAGGCTCATGTACATGCACCCGGCTTCCCTCGACGAACCGATCGTCGCGGCCATGCGGGACAATCCCAAGGTGGTCCCCTATATCGATCTTCCCATCCAGCATGTTTCCGAGACTGTGCTCAGGGCCATGGGACGCAAAGGCGGGTCGGACGCTGTCAGAAAGGCTCTGAACATGCTTAAGGAGGTCTATGCTGATATCAGGATCCGGTCCACCGTCATGGTGGGCCATCCCGGCGAGGACGAGAAGACCTTTGCCGAGCTCGAAGATTTCATCCGGCAGGGATACATCGACCATCTCGGCGTGTTCACTTACTCTCCGGAGGAGGGGACCCGAAGCGCCGCCATGCCGGACGCCCCTTCCGCAGAGGCAGGAGAATGGAGGAGGGAGAGGATCATGGAGATCCAGCAGGATATTTCCCGCCGGAGGCTCGCAGGATTCGTCGGAAAGACGATCCCGGTGCTCGTGGAGGGATACCACCCGGAAACCGAGCTCCTGCTGGCGGGCAGGGCATCGTTTCAGGCCCCCGATGTGGACGGTATGGTGATCATCACGGAAGGCTCTCCTCGCTTCGGAGCGTTTTCCGATGTTGAGATAACCGATACAATGGAGTACGATCTTGTCGGGAGAATCGCATGAATACAGAGCAGATTATCGAGCTTGGCAGAGAGGCGGTAAGAACCGAGATCGAGGGGCTTGAAGGGGTGGTGAGTCAGCTGGACGAATCTTTCGCCCGGGCGGTGAGGATCGTGGCCGAGCTCAAGGGCAAAGTGATCCTCACCGGGGTTGGAAAATCAGGAATCATTGCGCGCAAAATCGCTTCCACCATGGTGAGCATCGGAACCCCCGCGGTGTTCATGCACCCGGTGGACGGACTCCATGGAGACCTGGGAACCATCATGCCCCAGGATGCAGCGGTCGTGCTTTCAAACAGCGGGAACACCCACGAGATCATCGACCTGCTCGCCCCGCTCAAGAGCCTCGGCATACCCATCATAGCGATAACGGGCAACACCGAATCCCCTCTGGCCAGGCAGGCCGATGTCACCCTCTCGTGCACGGTATCCCGCGAGGCATGCAACCTCGGCCTCGCCCCTACCGCGTCAACCACGGCCCAGCTCGCCGTCGGCGACGCCCTGGCGGTGGTCCTCTCGCACATCAAGGGCTTCGACCGCGACGCATTCAAGTTGATCCATCCTGCAGGCGAGCTCGGCAAGCAGCTCATGTTCAGGATTTCCCAGATCATGATCACCGGAGACAGGATACCGATTATTCAGCCGGAAGCGCTGCTTGACGAGGTAATCGTCGAGATGACGAACAAATCGCTGGGGTTCACCCTGGTGGGCGATACCGATCGCGTCGAAGGAATCATCACCGACGGCGATTTGCGAAGGGTCCTGCTGAAGCGTATGGACAACCTCAAGGAACTGACGGCGCGGGACATCATGAGTCCGAAGCCCAAGACCATCACCGGCGATATGCTCGCTCTCGACGCCCTGGACATGATGGAAAAAAACCAGATCACCTCGCTTGTCGTGTCCGACGGCGCCCAGGGTTTTCTGGGCGTCGTTCACCTCCACGATCTGCTCGGTCGCGGTAAGCTCGGTCTGCGAGGCGTCTGATTCTTTCCCCGGTCCGGCGGCCGCTTGCTCCGTCAACGGCATGCGCACAGGAGTCTGTATGGATGGACCCGCCCTTCATGTCATCGACTCGCAGCCATTGAGACTTCTTGTGTCAGTACCCTGCTTCGGCGAGACTCAGAGTTCGCCTGCTCCGGTTCTCTGCTTCCTGCACGGCTCCGCAGAGGCGGCTCCCCTCGAAATCCGCACGGCGCTCACACGGCACGGGCCGCTCAACAGAAACACCCTGCCCACTGCAGGGGGCTGCTTCATAATCATCGCCCCCCAGCTTCCTTCTCCGGGAGGTGATGTTTGGGGTCGCTATGCGCGTGATGTCCGCAGCATCGTCCGACAGATGCAAACAGAGCTCAACGGAGACCCATGCCGCACATACCTGACCGGATTCAGCTTCGGCGGCAACGGGGTCTTCGATCTCGCCCTGCTTCTTCCCGATCTCTGGGCGGCCCTCTGGCCTGTGGATCCCACGAGGGTCCCGTCTCGAGACCCCGGACTCCCCGTCTTGCTTTCTTTCGGCGAGATAGCCCGCGGGCTCAAAGACGAGTTCATCGGGACACTCGGCTTGGAGGAATGGAGGGATGGATACGTCGGGGAGAGTCTCTTCCTGGATCAGGGAGCGGATCACACAGGCTCTGCGGCACTGGCATATCGCGATGAGCGGATCTACTCATGGCTTCTCTCGAAGCGGCGCTCAGCCGGCGAATAACCGTTGTCGTCTTTTCTCGCCTCCCCCCCCCCCCATTGAAAAACCGGGGGGAACCGGTCGGACACTTCCTGCCCGCCGGATGGAGCAGCTATTATCGGGCGATTGCGAAAAAATGCAAAAAACTCACGTATCATGTTGATACCAATCAAATTTTTCACTATAACAGAATCGTACCGACACCGGTTCGCCGGGATGGAGATCATACCCTCGGCAGAGAAAACGCAGTGCAGCGCTTTCTCATGAACCAGCAACCACTGAATTGATAACATAGCTTCTTAATAAGAATACGAAAAAGGCAGAGGGATACCATGGAAGACGCATCCATCATGATGTCCGGAAGAGCATGCAGGCATCCCGATGTCCGTCTCAGAGCTATCCGGAACATCCAGCACATACACTCAATTCAGGAGGTACAGGGTGCCCATAGACATCGATCCTGCGAACGTGCCGGTTTTACTGTTGTACAACGTCGACCCCGCCTGGTCTGAACAAGAAAAAGCCGAGGTAACGGCGGTATCGGCGCAACTCGGGCGTGCGATACAGGATGTCGGACACCCCACGAATTTCATTGAAGTAAATTGCGACGATATTTCCGGTTATCTGAAATCCTTCCATCCTTCGGAATATGTGGTTTTCAACTGGTGTGAAGGCCTTCCCGGAGTGCCCTACAGCGAATGGATGGCTGCGCGGGCACTGGAAAGGCTCGGGTTCGCGTTCACCGGCGCAAGCGCCTCCACCCTCGCACTGTCCCAGGACAAGTTCCGCGTCAAGAAGATTCTGGACAGCTCGGGCGTCCCCACTCCCGAGTGGCTCGTCTGCACCGGCTCCTGGACGGACGGATGGAGCCGATATCCGGCTATCGTCAAGCCGGTCAACGAGCACTGCAGCGAGGGGATCACCCGGGATTCCGTGGTCATGAGCGCCGACGAGCTGGCGCAGAGGATCACCTACATAATCGACACCTATCGTCAGCCGGCCATCGTGGAAGACTTTATCGACGGCCGCGAATTCCATGTGTCTCTCTGGGGAAACGGCCGGCTCGAAATGCTCCCTCCCGTGGAAATGGACTTTTCCCTTCTCCAGGATATCCACGACCGCCTTTGCACGTATGATTCGAAATTCGTTCCGGGATCGGTCCATTATGAAAAGATCCAGACTCTTCTGCCCGCCCCGCTCAGCCGAAGCGACCTTCTCTGTCTCGGGCAGGTATGCAAGGCGGCATACCGGGCCGTCGGATGCAGAGATTATGCTCGCATCGACGTGCGGTACCGAGACGGGGTCTTTTATATCCTGGATGTGAACCCCAACGCGGACATCAGTGCGGACGCGAGCATGGCCTGCGCAGCGGAACTGGCCGGCTTTTCGTACGGGGAGATGGGGAGCCGCCTCATCAGGCTCGCAGCCAGAAGGCATCCTGTATGGGGCAGGAACCATGGGGAATGTCATGCGGGCGTACCCGGCCGCCAGCACACGGCCTGAGACCGTGGAGGCCGCGGGGGTCCGCCGCTTGCCGTGGGCAATGGAACATTGTTTTCCCATACATCTTTATTCGCATATCACAAGGCCTTATATGTACTGTAGGGA
>ERZ1026800.1569-NODE-1569-length-14107-cov-3.452575_pt1 | contig 14107 bp, 13 predicted proteins | sample MGYA00520873_ERZ1026800 | MGnify/ENA primary metagenome ERZ1026800 (study PRJEB33270, sample SAMEA104284475) | anaerobic digester metagenome | biome: Anaerobic digester microbiome; feature: mesophilic sludge digester; material: Anaerobic digester biomass...
TTGGTCTATCGTGTCGTGGTGTGTTTGGTGTTTTTTTTTTTTTTTTCAAGCAGAAGACGGCCTACGGGGTGCTCAGGGGTCTCGTGGGCTCGGAGATGTGTAAAAGAGAGGTGAAGAACCTCTACTGCGGCGAGGTTGACGAGGACGAAGTCGTTGCTGCATGGGACAAGGCTTCAACCTTGCTGCGGGCCAACGCAAGCAACTTGACTTGGGCGGTGATGCGGGAATTTCGTGGGGCCCTCCCCGATGCTTACTTTTCAGCCGGGGGCCACGCCTATTACCCCTGCGTGCAGTTCCTCAAGCTGGTCTCTCTCAAAGATGGTTATAGCCTGACGAGCACGAAGGAGGTTTGCCTACTCCACACTCCGTCAGGGCACAAACTCGGGATAGACAGGCACTCTTTGCACTCCTCTGAGGAAGTGACCCGCACCCGGCGTAAAATTCCCGATCTGAGGGAGCCCATGAGGGTGTGGCGAGGCAGAAAGATTAACCGCCCCGCCCACATAAGAACCAGCGGCGCCTACCTTCTGCTGCAGCAAGGGGTGCCAGAGATGGGCGACATCATCGACGCTCTGTTTGCTGTTGCCATGGAGGGGGGCGAGGGTGTTGAGGAGGCTATTTACAAGAACCTGGACATCGTTGTCGATATTTACAAGAAGGACCCCCCGAGCATCAAGTACGAAGGCGTCGCCCTTAAGGCTTTTGAGATTATCAACTCCGCTGAGGTCAACCCCACCCCGGCCCTTCGGAAACTCTTGTCTGACCATATGGGGATGCTTCGATTCAGTAAGTTCTTCGGGAGCGATTACTACACGCGGGGGAGCAAATACACAAAGAGCAGAAGGCAGAAACATTTACGGGCGCTCAACCGCTTGATCTTCCTTGGGTTCTTTGAATCAGGGGACAAGAAGGAAAAGAAGGAGCCCGTGGATGTACTTTTATCAACTTTGTTTGGAATCTAAGCCATGAAATCTATAGTTCTGGGGATCATTCTTGGCTTGACCTGGTGGGCTTCGCTCTCGGTGGGGGAGATGACCCCTGACACAAAAGAGACTTACACATGGCTGCTCCCCCTCATCATGTTTGCCATTACAGCAGTACCATCTTACATCGCGTACTTTGCCGGCAGGGAAGACGCAATGGATGACTTCAATGACGGGAGATTCTGATGGGCCTAAAACTGATTGGCGTACACGGCAAGGCAAGGAGTGGCAAGGACGAGATCGCTCGCGTCCTTGTCGAGGAGCATGGGTTCATACGGACAGCGTTTGCTGACCCGATGAAGGCGGCGGCTGCCATGCTCTTTGGCTGGCCTCCCGAACTCACTTTCTCCGACGAAATAAAGAGTCACAAGTCGGACCTGTGGGGGTTGACGGGGCGGGAGATTTTCCAGAAGTTCGGCACCGAAGCCATGCGAGGCACCTTCGGCGACGACTTCTGGGTCAAGCGTTGGGTGTTTGATTATGTGCGACTACGGACCACGCACAGCATCGTCGTCAGCGACATCCGCACCAACGTCGAGGCCGACATGGTCAGGCAACTCGGCGGGCTCATCCTGCACCTTGAGCGCAAGGGGGCTGGGCTGCGAGGAGTTGAGGCGCTGCATTCCAGCGAGGCGGGCATCCGGTTCAACAGCAAGACAGACCTGCGAATCACGAACAATGGGACGCTCGAGGAGTTGGCAGATGAGGTGCACAGGATTGTCGCCTTCATTGAGGTCAGCGGGAACGAGTTGGGGTTTCGCAATGAGAAGGCGGAGGGCTAGATGGACTACGAACAGTACAGTGACCCCCTCGACGTCGCCTCACGCAACGAGAGTATCGCCACCGAGGACGCCGTCAGGGAGCAGCGCAAGCTGGCTGTTCCTCAACAAATCCCCGACGCTGCCGGCAACTTCAAGATACTCGAGTGCGTGGCATGTGGCGAGGACATAGGCAGCGCCCGGCTGAGGGTGGCGATAAAGAACTGCCTATGTATCGACTGTGCCTCGGAGCAAGAGCGAAAGAGAAGGTGAAGCACAAGGTATCCACAAGGTGTCCTGTGTGTTTGGCGAGGACGGCGAAGGTGCTGAGTGACAAGCCGCCGACCACGTGGAAGTGCAGGCACTGCAAACATATTTGGCGGTATGAAGTATTGATAGAGAGGAAGTAATAATGCGAAGACTCATAGTTGATTTACGCTCCGTCCTCTGGACGGGCATCATGGCGGGCAAGGACATCGACCAGGGCTACAAGGTCGAGTTCGATGGCAAGGAACTCCACATCAACTCCGCTGACTACGGCTACGACAAAGCCCTCGACCACCTCCTCCTCGTTCTCGACGACCTCAACATCCAGCCACGCGACATCATCCTTGTCGATGAGGGCAAGAATGCCAAGTTGATGCGGACCCAGATGTTTGCAGGGTACAAGGCAGGGCGGGAGCGTGCGCCCGAGCAGCAGGAGGAGTTCAACAAAGCGAAAGAGATGCTTGTCTCCGCGCTCCTGAACGTCGGCGCTCAAATGTGCTGGCAGGAGAACATGGAGGCCGACGACGTCATCGCCTACCTCGCCCAGAACCTCAAGGGCGAGCGCTGGATTGCGACGAACGACGGCGACCTCGCCGCCTGCATCGGCGGCGACATCCACCTGTGGCAGCGGGGCGCCCGCGACCAGAACCCCTTCGGCCCCTTCGACCCGAAGTACATCACGGTCTACAAGGCCTTGGTTGGTGACTCCTCAGACAAATACCCCGGCGCCTACAAGTTCGGGGAGGCTGCGTGGAACAAGTTGTTGGACGCCTTCGGCGAAGAAGGCCTGGAGTTGATGAAGGGGCTGATCGAGAGCAAGAGGTTGCTCGATCTGGGCGAGGACGTTGCCGAACTCAAGGAACTCCAGCGCGTCATCGACAGCGCCGACAGCGTCTATACGTGCTACGCCTTGGCCAAGTTGTATGTCGAGAAGGTCAATGTGATGCGGAGGCCCTTGCAGTGGCGTGTGGGTATGGTGAAGCCTTATGGCGAGGAGGATAGGCTGAAGCCGTGGCACAGCCAGGTGCGGCTGATCCATGCGGGGAATTACGGGGAGGCGGTGAAGTTCTTTCGCTCCAAGGTTTCCGAGACGCCAGAGTTCTGCATCGACCTTGAGACCTACGTCGGCGAGGAGAGCGACGAATGGCTTGAGCGGCGCAGCAAGAAGGGTGGCGGCGTCGATGTCATCGGCAGCATGATTACAGGCTGCGGCATCACGTTTGGGGCGAACCAGCACCTCGGCTACTACGTTTCCGCCTGCCACGCCGACACCGACAACGTCACCTACGACCAACTCCGCGAACTTCTTGAGTTGATTCCAAAGAACAAAGTGACGGTTGCCCAAAATTTTGCAGGGTTTGAAGCCGTGGTTTTGTTCAACCACTTCGGCGAAGCATGGAAGAACAACGGCTGGAGGGGCTTTTTTCCCAACGCAGTTGATTCCAGAATTGCCGCTTCCTACTGGGACGAGGACGCTCCCAGCCACGGCTTGAAGGCCCTGTCAAAGCAGATTCTTGACTACGACCAAGAGACTTACGCTCAGGTAACAACGGTCGATGGGGTTCAGTTGAAGATGAACCAACTGAGCGCCAAGCATGTTCTGTCCTACGGCATGGACGACGTCTACTGCACCTCGGCTATCTACAACCACTTCAAGGTGTGCATGGAGTTGGAGGACACCTTCGACGCCTTCATGCGCCTGGAGCAGAAGCCGATGTATCTCTCAGCCATGAGCTATGTCAGGGGCACCGACATCAGCCTTCAGCGTTTGCAGGAACTCAAGGTCGCCGACGACAAGATTTACGCGAACGGCCAGCGCGTTCTCGATGCCTTCCTTATCAGCAAGAACTGGGAAGGCACTGTATGCCCACGCTATACAGAGTTGGACGCGGCAGCCGTGAAGGAAATCTTCCATCTTGTAACGGGGCAGGAACTCAAGACGATGGTGCGGACGGTGTCGAAACTGGCTGTGCTGGTCGCCGACGCCGGCTTTGAAACCCTTGGCGCTTTGATTGCCGGCAACGAGATCGAGTCCCTAAACCAGATGGTTGAGGACGCCTTCTCCGGCCACCCTGAGTTTGACGTGGCCTCCCCGAAGCAGGTCGGGAAGTTGCTCTATGAAACGATGGGGCTGCCGGTTCGGTTGCGCAACAAGGCCACCGACGTCATGAGGGCCAAGGGCATCCGTGAGGGCACAGCCCGCACCGACGACGACTCAATCAAGATGGCGCAGAAGATGGGCGACGTAGCGAAAGACAGCCCGGAGTATGAGTTGCTGTCAGTGCTGATGGCGATGAAGTCGATCAACACCAAGCGCGGCCTGTACTACGACCCCTACCCGAACATGGTGCATTGGAAGACGGGAAGGATTCATCCTGAGATGGTGCAATCGTCGACGAATACACGGAGGTGGGCTAGTCGGTCGCCGAACATTCAACAAATGGACAAAGACGAGGACGGCATCAGGTCAGTAATCCTGCCTCACCGCAGGGATGCAGTGGTGGTCTCCCTAGACCAGTCAGCACAAGAAATCCGCCTAACTGCTGACTACAGCAAGGACAGCGCAATGATGTCCTGTTTTATAGGCAACGAGGATGAATTACGCGATGTTCATTCTATTGTTGGGTGCAGTATTCTCAAAAGGCCTTATGAGGACCTGCGGGGTAAAGAAGATAAAGTGAGGAGCATTGCTAAGACATGCGCATTCGCCAGTATATACGGAGCGGCAGCCCCTAAGATCGCTGAAAACCTCGGAATAAGCGTGGATGAGGCACAAGGGTACTTAGATGCGATCTATAAGCAGTTCCCAAGTTTAGCCAAGTGGAAGCAAGGAGTGGAGCAGTTTGCTGAACGCTACGGCTACGTCAACGTCCTTGGTGGAACCCGGCGCCACCTTCGCAAGAACTTGCTTTCGGACAACAGTTACGAGCGGAGCAAAGCACTGAGACAGGCGTCGAATGCGATGATTCAAAGTGCTGGGGCTAACCAGATCAAGATGGTTATGAGTTTGTTGTGGGATAGCCCCCTATTTGAAAACTATGACATGCGCTGGATGTTTTGTGTTCACGATGAAATTTGCTTTTCCGTACACAAAGATCACGCAACGCAAGCCATTCAAGAGGCACACCGACTGATGCTTACCCCATTCCTTGAGGTTATTCCTGCGGCATCATCAATAGGTTTTGGCCGCACCTTTGGGGCGTTGGTGGAACTTGGCGAGGTGTTTGACGCTGCGCTGGTTGAGAAAACACTTGATGCTCTGTTTGACAGGAAGGAACCACTGGCTGCATAATGATCGGGCCAAACCGATTTGAGTAAGCCATGCAGTACGGACAGCCCTGACTCGGGGTGGTTTGGCGACCCGTCCGTACTGCATGGCTTTTGTTTTATAGGGAGTGAAAATGCCAACCTTAGACAAGGGTAAATGGGCCGAGAAGCAGGTACTCCTCTGGCTCAACGAGGAGTCCAACAAGTATACAGGGTTGGCATTTCACCGCCTTCCCGACGCCCGTGCAGCTAGGGGCGTCCTCGCCAGCCAACCTGCTGACGCGATAATCGTCAAGGATGGCCACTTTTACCTGCTCGAAATCAAGGAAACAGCCCAAACCTTGCGATTACCCAAGGCTAAGGTTTCTCAGTGGGGGAGTTTGAAGAAGTTTTATTGGGCTGGGGCGGTGCCAATCGTCCTTGTTTTTATGAGTGCCAGCAACAGATGGGTTTGGCTGGAGGCCCCTAACCTTGGCATGGACGCTGAAGAGTGCCCCGCGTCCTTTCCCTTAACCAACCTGCCTACCTTCGCCTCGGCGGGGGAGGCTTTAGAGGAGTATTTCAAATGAGACTGACCAACCAAATGCGCGAAGACTTCGTCAATAGCGTGATGCGCAAGGTGCGGCGCCGCCAGAAGTGGAGCCGTGAAGCCTGTACGGAGGAGATCAACAAACGCTTTGCCGCTGTCCTGCCTGAAGACGTTAAGTCCTTCATGAGAGTGCACCCGAACCTCGTGGGGCGAGAGTCGAAGTGTCTCCCTCAGTGGCTGTGCTGGAAAGAAGAGGGAGAACATTTCCGAAGGTACAGCTTCGGCTCTGTCGTCCTCGGCCAAAGCATTGAGGACATCGACACTGAGGACCTGAAGAAGAACCACGAACTCTGGGTCAAGGAGGAGGAGCGCCGTAGAGAGATGACAAAACGGCTCCGCGAAGTGGCTTTCAGCGTGACAACGAACACAGCCTTGGCTGCTGCCCTGCCCGACCTCGTGGCGTTTGTGCCCGAGGACGAACCCAAGGTCAAAAAGTTGCTGCCCGTGGCGAACAGTCAGTTGTTCATGGATTTGAAAGCGTTGGGGTTGGAGGTGGAGAAATGACCCGATTCGATCACATCGGCTGGTACGGCGCCATCATCGCTAACATTTACGCCGCCGCTGACAAGCCTGAGCAAATGTGGATTTTCACCATCATAGCTATCCTGGCCTTCATCGCTGCTTATTTTGAAAGAAACCAATGAAACTCTGCAAAGACTGCAAGCACCTCACTGGCTACGACCGCTGCGGCTGCCCTTCTAACCCCATCAACCCTGTCGACGGAGAACCCAGGGCGTACTGCGCCGTGGTTTGCAGGAGCAAGGGGAATATGTTCGGCAATGGCTGTGGGCCCGACGCCAAGTATTTCGAGGAAAAGAAAACACCCACTAAACCTTGGTGGGTTCTTTGGAGGGGGTGAACTAAACTTAGGAGTCTTTCGGTGCCTCTTGGCTGTGGCATAATGCTAGAATAGGACATGCACTTTGGAGGGAAAATGACTGTATTTGGCAGGTTAACCATAATTGGGGAAGACAAGGCGCAGTTAAAACCAGGAAGGGTCTACGTGGTGGTTAGGTGTACCTGTGGGACCGTAAAGTCTGTAAGAAAGGACGCTTTAACCTCCGGGGCTACGGTTTCCTGTGGGTGTAAAAAATCAACACATGGACTAAAGCATGGGCATCGGAGGATTGGGAGCAAGGACCCAACGTACCAAGCGTGGGACGGAATGCTGCAGAGGTGTACTAACAGTAAGGCCCCCCACTTTAAGAGTTATGGGGGCCGGGGCATACACGTTTGTGATCGGTGGTTGAACTTTTCAAACTTTTTAGGCGATATGGGGGATAGGCCGGAGGGGAAAGAACTAAATAGGATAGATAACAACCTTGGTTACAGCAAAGACAACTGTAACTGGGTGAGCCGCACCGATCAGTTGTTAAATACTAGAAGAACCATCATGGTTAGATACCAAGGGGAGACTGTCAGCCTTACTAAACTTTGTAGAAGATTGGGTAAAGATGAAGTCTTGGTTAGACAGAGGCACAAAAATGGGTGGTCAGTTGAAAACGCCCTAAATACAGAAAGAAGGCTAAAAAAATGCTTGTAATACTGAACGACCTCCACCTCGGCGTGAACCGCGTCAGCGGTACTACCCCGCAGAGCCGCGAGGACCTGCGCACCTACACCTTTGAGCAGTTCTCATCTCTGCTTGATAACGCTGACGGTCACGATCTCTGCATCCTCGGCGACCTGTTCGACTCGTTCGAGGTGCCGGCACGGGACTGGCTCGAGGCTTACATGCTGCTGTCGGCGTGGTGTGCAAACAACCTCAACAACACCCTCACCCTTGTCGCAGGAAATCACGATGTTTCGCTCAAAGGAAACAGGGTGTCGTCGTTTGAGACACTGGGTACAGTGCTTGACCAGCAACTCGACAACGTCAGGGTCGTTGGCATTGATGAGTTCCATCAATACGAGGGCTACATCTGGATAGCTTCTCACCACCGCAACCAGGAACTGTTCGACTTGCGTCTCAACAAAATCCTTGAAGCGGTGCAACCCAACGACTTCGTCCTCCTGCACGCCAACTACCACAATCCATTTGCCGAACGCTCCGATCACTCCTTGAATGTGAGTGAGGAGCAAGCGCTCGAATTCACCAAGAAAGGAGTCACCCTTGTCTTCGCCCACGAACATGCCCATCGACATGAAATTCCTCACGGCACCCCTGCTGACGGCGGATCAGTTGTCTGCCTTGGCAACCAAATCCCTACCAGCGTCGCAGACTGCCTTGGCAACGACAAAAAGTTCTACTGGGAGATCAAGGGTGGTGGTCTACAAAAGCGCGAGTGTTGGTCTGACCGAGACAACGGCTATCTGGCACTTGATTGGCGTAACCTTGACCCGGATTGCCCCGCGAAATTCATCCGCGTCGTGGGTGACGCGGTCAATGCCGAAGCCGCCGCCGTCATCGACGCCATTCACAAGTTTCGCCAAAAATCCTCCGCGTTCGTCATCACCAACGCGGTAAAGATCGAGGGCATCGCGGAGATAGGCGACCTGCCCGAGACGTTTTCGGCTGCCGCCAAGTTTGACGTGATGGGCTTTGTGTATCGGCAGTTGGACTCAGCAGAGGCTGAGGTTATCAGAAAGATTGCGGAGGGTTTGGAATGATAAAGACTTTGACGCTCAAGTGTTTCAGGAAGGTCCTTGATGACACAATGGTTTTCTCTGGGGGGTTGAATGTGCTGCGGGGCGCGAACGAGGCGTCCAAGACAACGCGTCTAGAAGCAATTGCTTATGCACTCTACGGCGCCCGCGCCCTCCGCGACTCCCTCGCCCAGTGCGTTACGTGGGGTCACAAGGAGGGGGAACTCAAGGTCGAACTCGTCATCGAGGTTGAGGGCAAGGTTTACTCCTTCCGCCGAAGCAAGTGGGGGTCGGAGGTTTATGTGGGTAGCCGGCTGTTTGTCACAGGCCAGGCTGAGGTCACGGCGTTCTCCGCCCAACTCCTCGGCGCTGACGCCAAGACTGCCAGCAGCCTCATGATGGCAGACCAGGCGGGGCTTCGTGGGGCGCTTGACGAGGGGCCGGCTGCTATCTCCGGCCTCATGGCAAAACTTGCTGACTTCGACACCATTGACAAAATTATAGAGGCCATGCAAAACACCCTACTCCTCGGCTCCGACGCCCCCATCCGCGAGAAGTTAAAGGTTGCCGAGGGCGAACGCGAGGAAGCCTTCAACGCCATGCCCTCTTCCACGACGGTGGCGGACGCCGAGGCCAAGGTGGCCAAGGCGGAGAAAGCCTTGGCTAAACTGCGGGGAGAGCGCGACACCGTCGAGGCCCCCGCCTACAACCTCGCCGCCGACAACCTGCGTGACGCCGAGGCAGCCAAGGAGAGGTACGCCGCCGTCGTCAGCGACCTCGACCACGCTCAGGCCCGGCTTGGCCACGTGATTGACGCCCTCGACGACGCCAAGGGCCGTGTTGTTGATGTAGATCAAGAGCGCATAGCGTCGCTGCGCAAAGACTTGTTCGATGCGGCGGAGGCGATGAAGCGGGCGTCGGCGTGGGAAGCGTTCCTGAAGTTGCCGGGATATACGGGGACTTTTTGGGTAGGGGACGACGAGAGTTTCCGGGAAGCCCTGGACGCGGCCAGGCGTGAACTTGAATTTTGTACGGGGCAGCGCCGCGAGGCCGATGATCGTATCAAGGAACTCAAGCGTGACCTAGTCACCGACGGCATCTGCAAATCCTGTGGCACTGATATTTCACAGCGCCCTGACATCGTCGCAAGGAACGCTGCGATTGAAGCCGAGTTGGCTACACTTGCGGGTAAGGTTGCTCTGGCCAATGCGCACTTGGATGGGGTAAAGGACGACGTTGCTTCTTTTGAAGCCCTTGACCGCGCCGACCGCCAGCAACGCGCGCTTATAACCTCCTTCCTTGCCCCGTTCGTCGCCCTCGACGAGAACTTCGTCCCCCCAAAAATCTCGTGGATCGGCGGCGACGGCTACGTCAACCCTGACTTCAACAAGATCAAGGAGGAACTCGTTTCGCTCGAACAGGAAGCAGAAGCCTCGAAGAAAGCCGAGGGCGAGGTCGAGGCGCTGACGCGGTCACTCGCCCAAACACGAGCGGAGTACGACACGCGGGCAGAGGCCCTTAAGGCAACCCCCGACGTCGACCTTGGACCACTTGAGGACGCCCACAGCGCCGCTGCTGAGGCCCTCAACGCCATCGACAACCTGATCTGGGACAAGGATCAAGAGAGGAGCAAGGCGGCGAACGATCTTGAAAGCCTGAGAGCGGAGCAGGGGGCTTGCCTGACAAGGCTCAACGCAGCGAAGTTGAGGATCGAGGAGTACACCAAGGACATCGAGGCTATCAGCTTCAACAACTCCTTGCTCAAGAAGATGCGGGCGATCAAGCCAAGCGTGACTGACTACCTCTGGAATTCGGTCCTCGCTGCGGTCAGCCAGTTCTTCACCCAACTTCGGGGCGAGGCCAGCGTCGTCACCAAGGACAGCGACGGCTTCAAGGTCAATGGCGCCACAATCAAGTCGTTGAGTGGCAGCACCCTCGATGTGCTCGCCTTGGCCGTGCGTGTGGCCCTGACGAAGACGTTCATCCCGAACTCGTCGTTGCTTGTGCTGGATGAGCCTGGCGCGGGGTGCGACCGGGTGCGTATGGCAAGCCTTCTGGGCTTCCTGTCGTCGGTGGGCTTTCGTCAAGTGTTGCTCGCCTCGCACGACGCCTTGAGTCAGGATGTCGCCGACAACGTAATCAATCTGGAGGACTGAGATGCCCATCAATATCAACTGCACCAGTTTTAAGTACGACGGAATCTGCACACACCAAGCTGCCCCCCGGCGTTTATTCGGTCCATCCAAGTGTATTGTTTGGTTGTGGGAGGCAGGGAAGCACACAGACCCGAGGGAAGCCCCAACTATCTGTGCGCTCTGCACCCCACTAACACGACCTAAACCCCCAAGGCGCCCCTGACATGGCCGAAGAAAAAGCACGGAAGTATTACGGTATCGCCCTCGCCATTGCGGAACTGAGCAAAGACACGTCTACGAAAGTCGGCGCCGTCATCATCGGACCCAATGGCGAGGGCGGCCCTTGGGGCTACAACGGGGCGCCTCGAGGGTGTTCAGCGGACGAGGTCGATGACCCAAGGGGGGAGAGGCCCGAGAAGTATTACTGGATGGCTCACGGCGAAGCCAACGCCATCGCCAACGCCGCCCGATCAGGCTTTGCAACCCTCGGCTGCACCCTTGTCTGCACACACTTCCCTTGCACGGTTTGCGCGAGGGACATTGTTCAGGCAGGCATCAAGCAAGTGCTCTGTCCCTCCCCCGAAGGGGAGTTTGCAGAGAGGTGGGCGGAGGACATCAAGCGCTCCCGCCTTTTGTTTGCGGAGTGTGGGGTTGGCCTCACACTCCTCAAGCCTTAAACATCCGCCGTCAGCCTTACGACGTTCGTTCCGTCCGCCATCACCATCGCCGTCTTGACCGTGGCGATGGTGATGCCCGTTCCGGTCGCGCCAATGATCCGCACGCTCTGCGCCGTCTTGTTGATGACCGTCCAGACCTTTGGGAAGGCAATTGGCACGATAAAATCCCGCGTCGCTGTAATCGTTCCGGCGGTGATCGAAATTACATCCGCCTCGGCCTCTGGTTGGGTCAGCGTGTAGTTGGCATCGGACGGGAAAGCCTTGGTAAGTAGCCAGGTCTGCTTTGCGAAGTTCAGGAATCGGTCGTCATACCATGTCGTAATGCTGCCAGTTCCTGTCACGGCTCTACCGATGCGCCAGTAGCCTGGCGTATATGCCGATGAATTTTTCGACACTGCACCGGTCACGGGGTTAGCCTCAACATAGTTGGTCACACTGGCTGTAAGCACCAGCGTGCCGTCAGCAATAACCGTGACCACGCCGTTGACGCTGATTTTCCCGCCATGATAGCCGAGCGTCAGACCGCTTGTCGTGGCTGCCTTGGCGCCATAGATTGCAATCGGAGATACCGCATCCCACAAGGCATTTGCCTTGCTGGTTTGGTTGCCTTGGCCGTTGGCGATGGTGCCGAATGGGGTTGTTGAGTCTGCCATGTTTGCTCCTTACGGGTCTGGGAATTCGCCGACCTGCGGCGTGTATGCTGCGCTGTAGCGGCCAACCCCTTTTGTTACCCGCCACTCATCAATTCGTCCGTTCACTGACATGGTGTAAGGCGCGGCACCGTTCGCGCCGATTAGCGGGCGCGACGCGCCAACATTGAAGGTGCTTGAATCGGACCAGCCGCTCCCTTCCTGCGTGCCATTCATGAATAAGCGAGTGACTCCGGAGACACGACACAAAGCGAACTTGTAGGCGCTCCCGGAGACAATTGTTGTCGTTCCGGTAATCCTGTCTGCAGAATTGGAATAGATTTTTGCGATACCGGCGGCCGTGACATACAGTTGCAGGTAATATCCGTTGGTGATATTGGGGTGAAAGTCGAAAATCACCTGGCTCGTTCCGCCAATGGCGGCCGGTTTGTACGTGCATTCGACGGTGAAATCGCCCGTAAACTGGAATGGGGTTGACTGGCCACTACCTGAAATATAGTCGGTTGTCCCGTCAAATAGCGCTGAGGCGCTACCTTCGATTGGCGTCGTCGTAGATAGTTGCGCATTGCCGCCGCAGGTCCAGGCGTTACCCTTGACATCGGTAATCGTCGTCGAGCCGTTCGTGCCGTTGAAATGGCATAGCGAAGTGACCGCGTAGCCGTAGGGATCAGCCGAATAGGCACGGGTAATTGACTGCTGTAGCCAGCCGCCACCACCAACCACCGCAGACATCTGGCGGATTTTCAGATACAGCGTTTCCTGCCCACTGCCGAAGTCAGTGACTTGCTGCGCCGATGGGTAGCTGACGCTGGTCGTCGTCGAGGTCAGTGTGCGCTTGAGAACGGCATACCCTGAATCCCACACCTGAATCTCGTATGATTCCGCCGTCTCGCCGAGCGGCACGGTTGATCCGGAAAGCAGTTCAACCGGCCAGCGCGTGCGTCGCTGCCAGAGAATCGTCCAGTCGTTCGTGACATTATCGCGGCTGCCGTTGAGATCGACCGGAGAGAGCGGAATCAGCGCCTTGGCGTCGTAGGTATCCGCTTCGGAGACCGCAGAATCGAGCGTGGCGCCGTAAGTCGCCGAACGGTACAGGCGCTCGACGCCCCATGCCGAACTCGGCAGGCCAAAGAATTCGATGGTCGTGGTATCCAGCATGATCAGCCAGTCGCCGCTGACATGCGTGCCGGTGTGCTGCTCGGTGCCGAACATGCCGCGCAGGAAGCCGGTCAGGGTGTAAGTGCCGGTGTTGTCGACCACGTCGCGGAAGGCGACAATCTCCCACCGGCCATCGACGCCATACGCCGCCAGCGTCGCTTGCGCGTACCACTGCTCTTCCGTGACCGACGACAGCGTGTGCCCGGTGTAATATGGCGTGACGATCAGTGACGCCTTGGCGTCCATTGCATAACAGTCATCGCTAGACAGCGCGGCGCCTGCGGTAAAGACCTTTGCCCTGGTCATCTGGCTGCCGATCTCCGCCCACGATTGCCCCTGATCGTCGGAGCGCAGCAGCACGCCACCCGGCCAACTGGACGCCAGCCCGGTCATCGCCCAGGCCATCCCGAAAACGTCTTGCTCGCTGCGAATGCGTGGAATATCGAGCAGCCAGGCACGGGTGCTGCCGCGCAGCGGGACCAGCGACTGCCCGATGCTGAGAGGATCGGCGCCGGTCGCCGTCGACGTGTAGGAGGCGGCAGCCGTCAGACGGGCATTGCACTGCAGGCGTCCGTCCGGCATGTACTCGACGCGGGTCAGCCGCACGGTGTGCGACTGCCCGCGATGCTGTACCGTGATCACGTCGGCCGGCTCCAGCGCCCTCCACGTCGGCGGCAGAGTAAAAGGCCCGAACTCGATGCGCTCGGTCCAGTCCTTCGACAGCAGCACATCGGCGATCTGCGCCGCCTCGGCGTTGGTCAGGACCAGCGGCAACTCGACGGTGCGCTCGTTCACGCTGACCGTGGCACTCGCCGGACGCTCCGCGTACTGCTCGCCGATGTCATACTCGCGGCTCGGGTCCATGAACTTGACATTGACCCGGCGAGCTATCTGGCTGTCCATTTCTCGTGCGACGGGAAGCAGCACCGCCATTCCGTCACCGTCAGCCACCGTGCCAAGGTCGGTTTCAGGAATCGTCGCCACCGATGACCCGCCACGCGAGACAAACTTTATCTTGTAACCGGACTGCAGCACAT
>ERZ1026800.1571-NODE-1571-length-14090-cov-3.538351_pt1 | contig 14090 bp, 15 predicted proteins | sample MGYA00520873_ERZ1026800 | MGnify/ENA primary metagenome ERZ1026800 (study PRJEB33270, sample SAMEA104284475) | anaerobic digester metagenome | biome: Anaerobic digester microbiome; feature: mesophilic sludge digester; material: Anaerobic digester biomass...
CTATGTAAAATGGTGTGTTTACCCAGTACCAGCTTCAGTATCTTTCATGCAAATGACTTAATACGACATGCTCAGGTGTCTCGTGGGCGCTGAGAAGAGGATACAATACAATATATCTACAACGGTTTCTGGAGCTGGTACTGGGTAAACAAACCATTGTACATAGCCAGCGCCATGTATCATAACCTGCACATTTGCCAATTAACGGCATTGTCAAATATTTCAGGAAACCAAATGCCAAATTTTTCCCCCGGGAAATTTGTCGCTGCCACACTGGCAGCCCCCCAATTACTCAACACGACCCGGAGGGCTTGAATGCGGCTGGCACTTGCATCATTGGCAATCACCAATCCCCTGTCATTCATCTTATCCAGCAGATGCGTGGTCTTCCCACCAGGTGAGGCTGCCATATCCAGAACCAGGGGCTGATTACCGGTTGAAAAATCAAACAACTCCACCGGCAGCATGGAAGCAGCATCCTGCAGGTAAAAAAATCCCATCCGGTGTTCAGGAGTCTGACTTGGGGAAAAGTCTGTTTCATCCAGCCACCAGCCTGTCGAGCAATAGGAAACTGGATGCACCTTCCAACCATAACGCTCCGACCAGGCAGAAACAGCCTTGCGGGGAGAGATTTTTAAAGGATTAATCCTCATCCCACCTGACAATGGTTTTTCCAGTTCCAGTTGTAATGCCTTAAACTCATCCGCTGACAGTAAAAAACGATATTTTTCCAGGGCGATTTGTTGTACCTGTCTGGAACTGGGTTTGGGGACTGATTTGGCTCTCTTTTTTCGGGTCACTTTTGGATTTTCCTATAACGCTGCCTTATTTCATATCCCCCAGGATGTGAAGAGCCAAAGCCGATGCCACCACCGCAGCCGTTTCCATGCGCAGGATGCGCCGACCAAGTGTAACCGCATGAATTCCCATTTTTTGTGCGGCTTCCACCTCCTGTGTTGAAAATCCACCCTCCGGACCGACAAAAAGAGCCAGTCCGGGTGATGGCACTCCGATCAATCCTTGAAGTGCATCATTCAGCGAGCAGGAGTGTTCCTGCTCCCATAACAACATGCTTAAGTCGTTTCCGGCAAGCGCTGCTTGAAAAGCATCGGTCAATTTCATGGGGGGCATGACTTCCGGCACAATCCCCCGTCCTGATTGTTCAGCAGCCTCCCGGACTATTTTCTTCCAGCGGATCTGCCTTCTGACCGGATCATTTTCTCTTTGCACCAGGGATCGGCTGGAAATGACGGGAATAAAATTCACCACGCCGACCTCGGAACATTTTTGAAGCATCCATTCAAATTTCTCCCGTTGGGTCAAACCCAGGTACAGACTCAGACGCGTGGATGGCTCCCCCCGGGCAGGATGGTGCGAGACAACTTTTCCAATCACAGCGCCCGGGTCCACCTGGGTTAATTCAACTTCGAATTCCTCCCCCTTCCCATCCAGGACCACAACTTGTTCGCCTATACGCATTCGTAATACCCGGCAGATTTGGTGGGCAATATCCGTTGGGAATACCAGATCCATTTCCTGGATAGGATTTCCGGGGAGGAAAAAACGATGCATCGAAATCATCCTCACAAAAGGTTTATTTGCGATTATACTCAAGAAACCCGTCAGGGTACCAACAACAACCGGCATAAGGAAAAGATGGAAAGAAAACAATATCAATATTTTGACCTGGTGATGGCGGCATTTGTCACCATATTAATCGTCAGCAATATTGCCTCATCCGCCAAAATTGTGGATTGGGGCGTATCCATTTTTGGAGTCCCCCTGGCATTTGATGCCGGGACCCTGCTCTTTCCAATCAGTTATATTTTTGGTGATTTACTGACCGAGGTTTATGGTTTTCGTCGTTCGCGCCGGGTAATCTGGACAGGATTTGCCTGCCTGACCCTGACAGCCCTTGTCCTATGGATCGTCCGAAGCCTGCCGGGCGAAGCCACCTGGCAGGAATATGCCGGTCAGGGTGCTTTTGATGCCATCCTGAGCGGCATGACAACCGGGGGAATTGTATTAGCCAGTCTGATTGCATACCTGGTGGGTGAATTCAGTAACTCGGTCATCCTTGCCCGATTAAAGGTAATCACCGAAGGTCGCTGGCTGTGGCTGCGTACCATCAGCAGCACATTGGTTGGAGAAGGACTGGACTCCTTGATTTTTATCTTCGTAGCGACTATTTCCGGTGTCTTCCCATGGGAATTGTTTGGCACGCTGGCTCTGACCAATTACATATTCAAGGTTGGGATTGAAGTCATCATGACACCAGTCACCTATTGGGCGGCTGCGAAGCTGAAACGAGCTGAGCAGGAGGATTATTACGACCGGGATACCGTCTTTACACCCATTGAATTTGGTAAATCCTGATTTAATTTTTCTGCTTTCAGGTGGCAACACCGGATATGACAACCACATATTCCCCCTTTAATTCCTGGTTTTCGAAAAGTGAAACCAGTTCTTGAAGGGTACCCCGGTAAACCGACTCATAATATTTGGTCAGGTCATTTGCTACGGCAGCCCGGCGATTTCCATAGACCTCAAGGGCATCCTGTAAAAATGCCTTTAGTCGGTAGGGACTCTCGTAAAAGATCAGGGTGTGGGGGGATGTCTCGTCCACTTTTAAGAAACGAATGCGCGGTCCGTGCTTGTGAGGGGGAAATCCCCGAAAAGTAAAACCATGCACCGGTAAACCGGATAACACGAGTGCTGGAATTAACGCAGTTGGTCCTGGAATTGCCACCAGCGGTATATCAGCATCCAGGGCTGCCCGCACAAGGATATATCCTGGATCGGAAATGCCCGGAGTTCCGGCATCCGTCACCAGGGCGATGGATTTTCCATCCTCCAGTAAATCCATCACCCGGGGCAGAGTACGTTTTTCGTTATCTTCACGAAATGATATTTGGGGTTTGGAAATCCCAAAATGCTTCAACAAGAAACCAGTTTTTCGGGTATCCTCACTCACCACCCAATCCACAGCAGCCAGGGTATCCAGGGCTCGCTTGCTGATATCGCCCAGGTTACCGATGGGAGTTGCCACCAGATGAAGAGTGCCTTTTTCAGTTGCCATTTTACATTTCTTTCAGAAGTTCTGCTGCAATCATACCCGGAATAAACCCAAAGTCAATAGTCTTTAGCATCATTTTGTTCCAGGTTCATTTTTATTAACTACTCGTTGAATCACTGATTTGGCTGCGCGATAATAATTTGACACCATCCAAGGCGCATTACAAGCCATGCGTTCACGACTGGCTGATTTCTTCAGGAACATTACCACGTGGCTCTCTCCCCGAAGATTATCTTACTGGAATCTGACGACCAGTAAAGGAGAATACCATGTGCAGCGATTTTAAAATTGAAGGCTGGGATAAGGCAGTAACCATTCAATCCCTCTTGGCTCATGAAATCGATATTTCCAAAGCAGGCATTCGAATCAAAAAAACCGGCTGTTATCGGTTTGATGATGGAACCACCCAGGGATGGAGCCTGAATCAAATCTACGATACGAACACCCAAGTCAAGGTGACGCCATTCACTCACCCCATCACTGGTCAAACTTTTGATTTCAAACTGGGCAACAGCCAAAATCTTGCGCTTTGTGCTGCCTGTGATCCATTGGTTTTATTGACACCCAATATCAACCAGGTGGACATCTACTTCGAATCACCTGACCTCTCAATGGTTGCTGCCTGGCAGGGAACCAAGGGTTACAATTCGGATCTTTATCGCACCATCACCAGCCCATGTGGTGAACCCGGAAAATGCTCCTATTATGCCCAGATGCAAGCCTGGTTGATTGATCTGAGTGATCAATCACTTCATCTTTACGCTGAATGGAACCAGAATTTTATCTTTCATGAGATTGAATTGTTAACACCCTATCATTTTATCTGGCAATCGCCCCAGCTGGCACAGGGAAAATTTGCCCTTTCACAAATACGAATCCGAGTAACCTCACCCAATCCAATCGGTTTGGGCGCCGGAGAGTGTGCCATACGCGGTAAGTGGTTGATTGGCAACGTTTGCCCCGAATGACCACACAAGCTGATCACTTCACAACCCGGCTGAAGCTGAATGCAATAAGGAATCCCAAAAGGGTGAGGATATGATTTAAAATCATTGGTATGCCATCCAAACACCCTGTCTTCCCTGTTGTCAACCTCCATAATACATAACACAGGAGGAGATCGGTTATTGATGGAATATATGCGAAGGGAGCTTGCATGTTGAACAATCACCAACCCGATTCATCCATTTCAAGCCACTGGCATCGATGGCTGTATTTATTCCTGGCATTGCCGGTGGGGATTCTTCTTGGCTGGCTGTTCATCAGCTTACATAAAAGGAAGAGAGGCTTCAGGCATATCCCAGCAGAGATCGAGCTGCCTTCCAGCGCCCGGCGTCATTCCGTTGAGGAAACCGCCACAGTTGAACCTTCCACCCCTCCGGCAACCGATGACTTGACTATTATCAAGGGGATTGGTGTTAAAATTGCCGCCTACCTCCAGGCAAATGGAATTCATACGTTTCAAGAATTGGCAAATGCCGATCCGGAGGAATTACGCCTGGCGTTGATGAAAAATGGTTTCAGGATGATCAATCCTGCAGATTGGATGGTCCAGGCTCACCTTGCAGCCACCGGTGAATGGGAAAAACTTAAGGAGCAGCAACAAGCCACTTACCAATGAAACAGTCGTTAATCACCTTGCTGACTGAAATGGAGCTGGCAGGAATACAATTCAATATTTTGTGATCTCAACAAAATCCCATTTTTATTATCAATTTGCCCTATTGAATTGGGACAAGCTGCATCAGTTAATGAAAAAACCCCGGATTTTTCTCCGGGGTTGATCAATAAAATAAATTTATCTGCGAAACTAGAGGATAATGTCATCCAGGGATCGCTTGGGAACATGATGAACCTGGTTGGCATCCCGGTAATACATGATATCGCCATCCGGACCAATCGGCTCAATCACCACTTCCTCCTTGGGTTTGCCCAGGGCAAGAACCAGTAGAATCTCGTACCGTTCCGAAATATTCAAAACCTGGCACAACTCCGTTCGGCGTACACTCTGGATGATGCAGCCACCCAAGCCCTGCTCCACTGCCCCAAGCATTATGCTTTGTGAGGCTATTCCATGATCAATGCCATAATTATTGGCGATTTCCTTGTCCCCCAAAATGATGATGTATCCCGTCGGTCGTTCACCTTCCACTGGACCACCCCAATCCTTCAGATAGCCCGCCCAGGCAAGCATCGGAAATATTTTTTCATTCATTTCCGGTTTCCAGGAAATCATGTATTTTAATGGTTGGGCATTCCGACCGGACGGGGATAAACGTGCCAGGTCGACCAGTCCGCGCAACATCTCTTCTGTTAATGGCACGTTTTGATAAAACCTGCGATATGTTCTACTCTTCCGAACCAAATCTGAAATCATTGCAACCTCCCGAGGTATTCATCAAGATCCGGCAAGGGCAAGCAAGCCGGTTGGCACCCAGAATTTTCCCCAGCCCCATAAAGAAAACGCAATGCTGATGACCAGGATTAGTATTCCAAAAGCGATTATAGCGTAATCCCGTGGTTTGTAATGTAATTGAATAAGCCAGGTTCGCGGACCTATGCCAAAAGCCCGCAAGTCCATTGCATCAATGATATCCTCGCTGCCGGCAATGGCATGGATGGTCACCGGCACCACCAGTGGTGCCAGTTTGCGAACCTGGGCTGTAATCCCTCCGCTGATTTTTTCCAATTCATATCCCCGTGCCCGTTGGGCATCCATGGTCAGGGTAAAATCCCTTCCAAACGTGGGAATGAATCGCATGGTTAAATCCATGGCATAAGCAATTTTATCCGGCAAACCCAATCCCCGGAAAGTGACACCATAAAGAGCCGGGTTGAGTGAATACGGAATTAAAATGGTCATCACGGCAATACTGAAAACCCTTGCCAACATGCTGATGGCAAATATGGTTCGCTCAGCGGAAATCAGCAGTCGGGGTGTCCAGCCCAGAATGGAAAAGGAAGCTTTGTACTCTGCGATGACATGATCCACGCTGTAAAGCTCCATTCCACCCCGACCGGTCAGGAAGGTGAGAAATGAGAAGAATAAAATAAAACAACCTATAAAGATGAGTGCTTTACGAATTTCCTTCCAACGAATCCCGGATGTAAAGAGGGTAATTAACGCCAACAGCAGGAAGAAACTGAGGTAACGCAGATCCCAAAAGAAAAGTGTGGATGCCAAAAAACAACCGAAGAAGATGATCCAGGCACGGGGATCAAAACTTTGGATTAATGATTTGCGTTCGCGATAGCGCCAGGTGACAAGCATTTGGTTTCCTTATCCTTCCAGTCAGGTCGGAGGATTTTAATAATGATTGGTTAATCTCCGACCTGGCTGGCAAATTCAATCCATTAACGCCCGGTCTGGCGCTGCACTGCAAAATAAGCTGCAACCAAAATCGGGACCAGGATGGCAGCAAAGATCAGATTTGGACCGGCGGAAGGCAGGAATTCGCCCACAATGGCGACTGCCGGTGAAAAACCATTAATCCAGATATCTGAAATCGCTGCAAAACCAATGCCAAGGATGTTCCCCAGCATACTCCAGGTGACTGCCGCGGCTATGTTGATATTATCCCTGAAAAGGAAACGCACCACGACTACCAGGACCAAGCCAATGATCGCGGATAGACCGGCAAACCATGAAATTTGTTGATCGCCAAAGATGTTATTATCCACATCATAGAACAACATATTGGGAATAGCCCGGTTTAACAGGAAGATGGCGGTGGCAATCGCGGCCAGCACCGCGCTGATGATCAGTACGGTATTCAGACTGCGCTTCTTATCCTTAAAAAGCATCACCATGCCGGCAATCATACCCACCAGACCATTGCCCACACTCCACTGGGGTGACAATCCAAAACCTGTCAGAGCATCACCGAACATATTACCTACTGCCCCGGTAAAGAATCCAACCGCGGGTCCAAAGGCAAATCCAAAGAACATGGGGATGGATATCGCGGGTCGAAGGGCAACCTGGCTGACGGAGGGAACCAGGAAGACGGTTCCATTGAATAAGTATGAGAAAATCGCATATAACGCCGCACCAATTGCCATGTACACAACTTCACGGGTGCCGACTTCCCAGATTTTACTTTCCTTCGTGGCTAAATAGACTACAAAGACAATCAGCAATCCAATCCCCACGAAGACAAAGCGCAGCAGGGCGGTTTCATCCAGGTTCAAATCCGGATTGATCAATCGTCCAATCAACCAGATGCCCAGGAAAAAAGCCAATACGGCAATTAATGTCAGGACAACAGACAACAACTTTTTGGTCATTCTCGACTCCTTTCAATTATTGGATGGTTGGGTTGGTAAATTCCGGTCATGCCGGCTTCGCATGTCACCCAGGTGTGCCAGGTCCTCCGCCCGCTGGAACATTCGGGTGTGTGCATACATTTCCAGATTGGTTTTTAACAAAGATGTCGGTACAAGTCGGTTTTCTTCAAGGAAGTGTAAATCATGTAAAACTTCTTCAGGGGTTCCATCCCGCACGACAGTTCCATGATTGACCAGGATGACCCGGTTTGCGAAAATCACCGCCAGGTCGATATCATGCGTGATAAATAGAACCGCTTCAAAACCCGGGAGCTTCAGGATGGATTCCATAAATTCCATGTAATTCTTATAATCCTGACCGGCAGTCGGTTCATCCATCACCAAAATTCGCGAACGCATTGCCAGGATGGCGGCAATACTTACCCTCTTTTGTTGTCCAAAAGAAAGCGCCAATGGCGGGTTCTCTTCAAATCCTTCCAGGTTCACGATCCGGATGGCTTCCGCCACATCATGCTCGATCTCATCTGGTTTGTGCTTCAAGTTGGTGGGACCAAATGCCAATTCCGCCCTGACACTGTCAGCAAAAAGCATGTGGCTTGGACTTTGGAATACATACCCGAGAGTGTTGGCAATCTCAGCCACACTCATTTGATTGGTGTCCCGGTCTTCAACCAGTACGCTGCCGGATTTTGGTTTCAACAGACCGATGGCATGTTTTACCAGGGTTGTTTTTCCGGCTCCGTTTGGTCCCAGCACTGCAATGATGTCACCCCGGCGGATCTCCAAATTGATTCCCTCCAATACCGGGGTCGCCTCCTCATAACCAAAGCTGACTTCCTTAAAGCTGACGAGTGGCTGGTTGGGAACACCTTCCAATGCACCCTGCAGGGAATGGCTGATTGGTTCCAATTGAGGGTCCAAAGCTGCCCGTTCCATGATGAGGGGAGCGGGTAATTTGATGCGGTGGTAATCCACTGCCCGATACAACCCTTCCGTGGGACCCAAATATCGGATTTCCCCTTCATCCAAAAACATGGCTGTTTCAGGTGAAATATTGAGAACATCCTCCACCCGGTGTTCGACCAGTAATACCGTCATGCCATCATCCGCCAGACGGCGTACCATTTCAAGGGTCTCGTGGGCACTCGCCGGATCCAGGCTGGCAAGTGGTTCGTCCAACAATAAAATCTCCGGACGCATCGCCAGCACACCTGCAATTGCCACCTTTTGCTTTTCACCGCCAGATAAATTAAAAGTCTCCCGATCGCGTAAATGCATGATATTTAACCGGGTCAGGGCTTCATCCACCCGGCTGTATATTTCGGTGCGGCTAAGGTGTAGATTTTCCAAACCGAATGCAACTTCATTGATGACCCGGGTTCCTAAAATTTGGCGTTCAGGATCCTGCAGAACAGTGCCCACCATTTGTGAAATCCTAGCAAGGGGCATTCCATGGATGGGCTTCCCCATGACTTCGACAGTGCCAGTCTGTTCACCTTTGTAGCTGTTGGGAATCAACCCGTTAATGCAACGGATAAGTGTTGTTTTTCCACAACCACTTGCCCCGGCGATTAATAATACCTGTCCGGCAGCAGCCTCAAAGGATATGTTTTTGAGCGCCAGGTCATCCCGGCTGCGGTATCGGAAGGATAAATTTTCGATTCGTAGGGGGATATTGGGCATGTATGTTCTCTATGGGTATTTATTGTTAATTATAACCCGCTACCTTCCAACCAGATGCACTGATGTGGCATTAAAACTCACGTTTACTTTCGTGCCGGGTTTTAATCCCATCTGACCGACTGATGAACGGGTAATCAATGCAACAATGGGCTGACCGCAATCAATCACAATTCTTGACAATGGACCCTGCGGGTTGATCTGTTCTATAATACCATCCAATCGGTTGGGCTCGCTTGAGTTTTCAGCTGATTCCAACAAAACAGTGACATCCTCCGGACGGATACAGACGAATATCGTCTTCCCGACTGGAAAATCACTCACTGCCTCCACCTGGAAAGAATCTGCCTCGGCGAGAATCATCCCATGATTTTGTTTGACGACCCTGGCAGGGATGATCGTCTCCACCCCGACAAATTCAGCCAGTTCTGCGGAAACCGGGGTGTTAAAAATGATTTCCGGTGATGCCACCTGCGCCAGTCTTCCAGTCATCATGACTCCAATCCTGTCACCCAGTTGTAATGCCTCATTCTGATCATGGGTAACGAAAAGGACTGTCACCCCGGACTGTCGAACCAGGCTGCGGAAATCATCCAGTAATCGCAGCCGGGTCATTGTATCCAACGCTGTAAAGGGTTCATCCAGTAACATCAAGTCAGGATTCAAGACAAACGCCCGCGCCAGACTGACCCGCTGCGCCTCCCCTCCCGATAATGTCCGCGAATGTCGATCGCGCAGATGTGAAATACCCAATTTTTCCAGCCATTGATCCACCCGCTTGTTGATTTCCACCTTTGGTACCTTGCGGAACTTTAATCCTGATGCCACATTATCAAAAACAGAACCATCCAATAAAAGCGGATCCTGCAATACCAATCCAATCTTCCTCCGGTATGCCAGTTCTCCATAATCCGACACTTCCTGACCCCGGTAAAGAACCTTCCCCGATTGTTTTTTCAACAGGTGGCTTAACACCAATAAAAGCGTACTTTTTCCAGCTCCATTGGGTCCGATGATTGCGAGAATTTCTTTTTCCGGCACCGAAAGATGATCAACCGTCAATACACGTTGCCCGCTGCGAAAAACTTCCAAGCCTTCAATTTCAATGACATTCATAAAAATCCTCCATCTACGCTTTCGGTTTACGCTGCTGGAACCAGGTCAACATCATATTGACAAGATATGCCAGGAATAACAAAATGAAACTTAATGCCAGGGCAATGGCAAATTCACCCTTGCTGTTTTCCAAAACAATTGCTGTTGTCAGAACACGCGTGTAATTCTTCAAATTACCACCCACCATCATTGAAGCCCCCACTTCTGAAATCACACTGCCAAATCCAGCCATCAGTGCAGCCAGAAGTGGCAGGCGTGCTTCCCGCCATAACGCCCATATCACCTGCCAGCGGGTGGCACCCAAGCCAAGCAACTGCTGTTGATATCGGGGATCCAATTGCTGAAGAGATGCCGCTGTGAGACCTGTGACCACCGGTGCGGCAATGATGGTCTGGGCAATGATGATCGCTGTCGGTGTGTACATCAGGCGAAGGCTGCCCAGAGGACCACTCCTCCACAACATGATGGAAACCACCAATCCAACCACAACCGGAGGTAATCCCATGCCGGTATTGACCAGGCTCATCCAGAATTTGCGGGTGGGGAATTTGCCCAATGCCAATACAGTACCAAATGGCATTCCAATGAGGAGACTGATGATGGTCGCCAGGCCTGAAATTTTCAATGAAAATATTGTTATTTTCATCACTTCTGGATCACCGGATGCAAGCAGCCGGACTGCTTCCACAATTCCCTGCCAGATCATTTCCATTTTTTACCTGCCGATTTGTTAATTTTTTTTACAAATTATCACGAAAGATCATGTGTGCGAACCGCCCCAGGAGGGGCGGTTCAGTGAAAGATATTTTAATAACCTGTCCGGTAATTATTTTCCAAGAGATTCCTCATTTTTTCCGGCATCCGGGAAGAATAATGGCGAGCCATATTTATCAACCCCAAATTCACCGATTATATTTTGGGTGTCCGATGCCACCATAAATTCAGCGAAGGCGTTTCCTCCATCTGCGTTGACAGCGGGGAATTTGTCCGGATTTACAGTAATTACATGATAAATATTCAACAAGGATACATCCCCTTCCACCAGAATATCCAGTTCAAGGGTATCCTTGAGGGACAGATAGGTTGCCCGATCTGTAAAGATGTACGCTTGTTTCTCGGTTGCCACCCTGAGAGAATCACCCATACCACCACCTGTGGACAGATACCAACCGTTATCGGTTGTTGGTTCCAGTTCAGCTTTCTTCCAGATAGCAAGCTCTGATTTGTGTGTACCGGAATCATCGCCGCGGGAGACAAAAGCGGTCCCGGCAGCTGCAATGGATTTATAAGCGTCAATCGCCGTCATTCCCTTAATGCCAGCGGGATCATCAGCAGGACCAACGATGATGAAGTCGTTATGCATCACCAGGTAGCGATCCTTGCCAAAGCCACCTTCCATGAATGTGACTTCTGAAGCCGGGGCATGGACAAGGAGAACATCAGCATTGCCTTCCTCGCCCATTTTCAAAGCCTGCCCAGTTCCTACAGCAATCATTTTGATCATATAACCAGACTGTGACTCAAAAACCGGGATCAGCGCATCCAACAATCCCGAATCACGAGTACTTGTAGTGGTCGCCAGGATTACTTCCTTGGGACCGGAGTGAACAACATCCGTGGACTCGGTATTGGTTTGACCCGCAGGTTCAGTAACCGCGGGAATGGCTGTGGTGCATGCGCTCAACAGAAGAGCTGCAATGACCAGTACTAGAATTATTGGATTTCGTTTATTATAAGACATTGTTTATCCTTTAATGTATAATTGTATCGATACAATGTATATATTTTACCCCATTATATTAACAATTCATATCCATTTTTTATCCAATATCAATCATTTTTAGAAAGAAGAATATAATAGGATTTGATCGAGGACGGTTGATATGAAAATCATTAATTATCTTGTTGTTGCATCACTTTTCATGCTATCCCTATTGTCAGGCTGCACTCCAACCCCAGTGACACCTACACCATACATTCCTCAACCCACCATCATTACTCTCCCATATGCGACAACTCCCATCGCACAACCCACTCCGCTGACACCGACTGAAGCAATCTCAGGCTTAACTGCTGTTATTGAAATAGATCCAAGTGAAGTCCTGAATGTTCGGCAATCCCCGGGTTTGGGCGCTCCAATCCTTGTCACTCTGGCTTATGATGCTGCTGACCTTAAACTGACTGGTCAACAGACGGATGTTGAAGGCATCATCTGGGTGGAAATAAATCTACCCGATGGACAGACCGGATGGGTGGATCGCACATACCTTACCGGACAGAAATTGCCGGCTGATTTCTGCAGCGATCCACTTCTTCCTGCCATGCTTGTTCAATTTAAACAGGCTGTCGCCAACAAGGATGGAGCATTGCTATCCAGCTTGATAAGCCCCTGGCATGGTCTTCAAATTCAGTTTTACAATGGCTCAATTCCTGTTCCGTTTACGCGTGATCAAACTGCTGGATTCTTTACAAGCACCGAAAACATTTTCTGGGGAATTCACCCTGCAAGCGGGTTGGAAAAATATGGAACATTTAGTGACATTGTTTATCCAACTCTTTCCAATACCCTCAATATTGGGGGAGCTTTTGAATGCAATCCCGCTGGTTTTGAATCCAATTACACCTTTCAATGGCAGCCTTCATTGGAGAATATGAATCACCTGAGCATTTATAAACCCGGCACCCCTGGCACCGAGCTGGATTGGGACTACTGGTGGATCGGTGTAGAATATGTCAATGAACAACCCTATCTATACGACCTTTTACACTTCGCCTGGGAACCGTAATTTATGATACCGGGATAATATTTTGAGGGTTGCCAAGAATACTGTTCAAGTATATAATTGCATTCTATCTTTCTCATCGGAGTATTGGAATTTATGGACGAAAACGAAGCCCAACTCGAGCAGGGGGTTACGCCCGAGAATCAGACAGCAGAAAACAACAACATGGCTTCCCTGCTTGAGCAGGAAGGCATCACCATTGAGTTTCCCCGTACAGGAGAAATCCGAAATGGCTTTATTGCCAGCATTACCCCAGGGCAGATCCTGGTCAGCGTTGGCACCAAGTCAGAAGGTGTGATCAGTGGCAAGGAATATGAGTTGATCCCACCGGATGAATTACAGGCGCTTGCTGTCGGGCAGGAAATTCCTGTTTATGTTTTGGACCCTGAAGATCAAAACGGTAATGTGGTTCTTTCTTACATCCGCGCCCGCGAAGAAGTGAGCTGGAAGCAGGTGGAGGAAATGCAGCAAAACCGCGTTTCCACCCACAGCACCATCATTGGGTACAACAAGGGTGGCTTGATTGTTCCAGTCGGTGGATTACGGGGATTTGTCCCTGCCTCGCAGATCAGCCTGACCCGCCGCTCCCGCCTGACGGGAGATACTCCTGAACAGCTCTGGAGCCAGATGATTGGCGAAGAAATTGATGTCGCCATCATCGAGGTTGACCGCGAGCGCCGCCGCATCGGGGTCGCCCCAGTAGGCCTGCGGCAGCAGCATGTATTCCGGACTGTGGCGTACCGTGCGCATGGCCGTCCGCGTCTCGTCGCGAAAGGCTTCGACGAGCGCCAGATCCGCTATGTGGCGCAATGGGATGGCAGCCAGTGGCAGTCGATCGGCGCCGGCTTGGGTGGCTGGGTCATGGATCTGGCGGTCCACCAGGGCGAGCTGATTGCCAGCGGGTTGTTCACCTACGGGAACGGTGCGTCAGCGAGTCGCGTCGCGCACTGGAACGGCAGCAGTTGGGCGCAGTATGTCACCCTGGTCACCGGCCAGGAGTGGAGCGACATCTCCACCGGCGACTTGGAGGTGAGTGGCATCGACAACATCGCCTTGATCGATGAGGATCGCGGCGTGCTTTCGGTTTTCCGCCTGTTGGATGGGGCGCTGGTGCGCTACTTCGTCAACAGCAGCGACACGCGCGAATG
>ERZ1026800.1572-NODE-1572-length-14087-cov-14.558883_pt1 | contig 14087 bp, 7 predicted proteins | sample MGYA00520873_ERZ1026800 | MGnify/ENA primary metagenome ERZ1026800 (study PRJEB33270, sample SAMEA104284475) | anaerobic digester metagenome | biome: Anaerobic digester microbiome; feature: mesophilic sludge digester; material: Anaerobic digester biomass...
ATGACAGATGAGCCGATGGCGTCGAGGCGCAGGTATGTTAGCTTCATCCCAGTTATGTCACCCTTGATGACAGATGAGCCGAGGCTGAAAAGGTACAGGTATGTCACCAATTTGCGTTGAGGGATGGTAAAGCTTCCAGCATCCTTGAAATAAATGTCTTGATTCGTGTTTGCGGCAAGGGTTAGCGGAGTGGTAACGAACTCCCCGCTACTGCCTATTCTAATGCTTGTGCCGCCAGCAGGGGTTACAGTTGTTGTTTCCGATACTTTAACACGCACGTATTTTGTGCCGTCGCCAGCGGTGACTGTGAATGTGGCAGGTTTGTTGCCGTAGTCCACCTTCCTGTGCGCGCCGAGACCGAGACCAAGTCCAAGTTTTCCAAACATTATTTCTTTTTCTTTATGATTTTTACAATTGGTTTTACCATCGATTGATACACTGTATCAACCACTCCCAGCATATCTCCAACATCCGTAATACCGAGTCTCTTCATTGCCTTCGGTGCTTCCAATTGAGCAATCTCAGTTGCAGCAGTGGCTACAACCATTTGTTTTCCTTCATTGGAACGAATGTCAATATCGGATAATCCAGTTTTGTCATCAATGTAATTCAATACCTTCTCCGGATGCTCTTCGGCTTCCGCAGCGAGCGGAGCGACGATGTCCGAGATTTCCAGCCCAGCCCACAGTTTCTTCAGTTTCTTATACTGAACTATGATTGTGGAAATAAGGGCTGCCAGAGCAACTACCAAAGCTATTGCAGCTTCGATGTTTTGGGTGATGGTGTTAATGATGTTTTGCATTGTTTCCTCCTATTTTATTCGAGTTTGTTTAACAAGTCGATGATATTCATCTGGCTTGATATAATAATATAAACGAGAAAGCCTGCTATGGCAACTCCGATTATACGAATGAAGTTCCACCATTTCATGGCATTATCTCTACCTTTGGCAATAAATCCACTGATAACGCATTCAATCGACTTTCTTGCTTTGTCTTTCACTATTGTGTCGGCAACAAAGTCTTCTGCATGCTTACTGAACTCTGAATTATCGAGAATTGAAATCGCATCTTGAACCATATCTTCTCGAATAAGATAGCGCTTGTCATTCTCTTCTCTTAAGACAAGTGCATTCTTATCCAGAATATGTTCCAGCTTCACAATTGCTCTACTGAGTTCGGAGATACTGTTCTTGAGTTCAGTAATATCTTCTCTGATTTCTGCCGTGAATGAGACAAGTTCGTCTCGGGTTACGAATTCCATACCATCCATTAGTAGTTCCTCTGTGGTGTGATATAGACTTTCTTTCCGGCTGTTCCGCCACCTGATACCGATAACATCTCATTGGGTGAGAGCATGATATAGGTTTCAACTCCAGCAACAAGTGGCATACTGGCAAGAGGAACAATAGTATTGGAATCTTTCCAGGGGTCTCCAGATTCGGGGAAGTTTCCAATAAAGACGCCATCGTCAAAGGTGAGAATTCTTACGAGATTGGCACAGCGTCCAGGACGATAGGAATTAAAGTAGGTGCGTACTGCAGAGCTGATACTATAAGAAGACTTATTCGCATCAAATGAACAAGAGATAATGGTCTTTCCAAGAGCGTTATTGATTAAACCAATGTATTCAACAATCTTGGCAATCGTTTGGAATCCTGTCTTCAAATTGATAGTGAGAATAAGGTCAACTTCTTTGCGTTCAATTGAATAACTTTCATTGCTATTTTCCACCGTGATATGCAGTTGAATATGATTCGCTTCATAGACGTTGCCCAGAGCATAGAGATAGAGATCGGTCTCTGCAGCTTCCTGAGTAGCAGTAATCTTTACATACGGTCTTGCTTCTTCGGAACTATCAAAAGATGGAGTAGTAACTACTCCGGTAGTAGTTGTAACCAACCTTGTGCGATAAGTATCCGGTATGAATACCGGAATCGGGGTGCCAAGCGCATCTGCTGCGCCAAGAGTTGTGAGTTTCATTTCTTTCTCCTTCTATTTATTTTTCTGGTTTTTCTTTTCCAAAACCTTCCATGCCACTAAATGGGAGCCCAGTCATTCTGTCAATAAAAGATTTTGGATTAAGATAAGATTTGTGTATATCTCTCGCCAAACGACCGAATGGAAACATTGTCCAGACGGTGTAGTCAGTAAACTTCTGCCAGTTTCCAGACATCATAGAAGTTACCATCGCTGGAAATACTCGGATAATTGGGGGTGAAATTATCTGCAGTGGAGCAATATAGTAGGGATAGGTTCCAAAGAAAGCACTCTGTTTCTCTTTCTTGTCTCCAAATATCCATTCGGAAAGGTCTTTCAGCCAATTCCAAGGCGCAGGAAGAGCAGAATCAAAGAGCGAAAACATGAACGCATTTGCCAAAGCAAGAGTAATCAAATCCATTGCCATCATGCGTTGGAACTTATCCATCTGCATCGTTCCTTCACGGAATCCATAGACCTTTGCTTGCTCGTATATCATACTTCTGGTATTCATGGAGTTGTATGTCCAGAGTTGAAAACGAGTAAGTACCTTCCCCATTGCACTGCGAGCAATTGCAGGACGATAGGGAGCAGTATACAGGAACTGTGTACACTTTACCCCATCCTTCGCCAATCTGCTCAGAATCGGGTTAAAACGCCAATTTCCGTGTTCATCGAAAGAACCTTGAAGAGCTCCATTGAAGAGATTATAGAACTGGATGTAATGTGCCATGAAGGCATCAGTACGCAGCTCAACTTCTGGAGCACGCATGAACCACGAGACCTTACTATACAGCGCATCGGAAACATGGTGCTTCTGAGCAAGTGCCTTCAGAGAAACTTCGTCGAGCATTTCATCTCCAGCCAACTTCCGAGCATAATCATCAAAGAAGTTTTTCAGAGATTCGGTAACATTGATATTCATCCCACCAGCTTCATTGACAAGGTATTCTTCAATCACACCTTCTTCGGCAACTGCTCTTTTCAAATCATTTCTATTTTTGAAAGTAGGCGAAAAAGTCTTTCTTATGTAGTCCATATCCCTTGCCTTTTTCAAGTTATCCAGACCAGCAGAGATGGCAGTCATCTGCGTTCCACCAAACATATTCGCTACCATTGACTTCGTATGTGCCAGAAGCGAAGCCATCTCATAGCGTGCTTCCGCTTGAGAAATCTTATTCAGTGTCCAGTAGTCAATCTTTTTCAGCTCTTCCGGAATCTCTCCATTTACCTTAATAAGTCCAGTCATTCTTCCCAATTTGTAAAGAAGTTGAGATTGATAGGAATCGGTAAAGAAAAGATAAGGATTGTGTTTCAATTTCATATTTGGATCGTCCAACATATCACGAGTGATGACTGTCGGATTTCCAAGCGAATCCCCAATATAGAGTTTGAAGAACTTCACCCACGAATCAGTAGCGTCTCCAAAGGCATTGTTTACTTCGGCATCTACAATCAATTGTTTACTCAAGAGCCAAGCCATATTCTTGTGGAATGTTCTTATCACGTCTTTATTGTGGCTTACATATTCTTCCGGAACTCTACTATAGTCAATGAGCTCTATTCCTCTGCGTTCTTGTGAGAACATACGTTTCTTTCCAGCGAGTTCCCAAAGCAAAGCATCATCCTGATATGCCAACTTCCTCGCTTCACCCGTTTTCATCTCTTCCAAAGAAAGCTCGTGAATTCTATCAGCTTCATGAATATGTTCGTCAATACGAAGGTTTTCATTAGAAGAATGAATGCGATTTATCAAGAAGAGATATTGGTGCGAAAGCTCATACTTCTCGGATACAATTCTCTGGCGTTCTTGCATGAGTTCCTGATACTTACTATATTGCTCTGCAGTGAGGTCATCAAGAGCTTCTCTTGTTGGAGCCATATCGTGTAGTAATTTATTAACTCTTTCTTCTTCTAGAATTATTGCTTGGAATTTATCTACGATTTCTTGAATCTGAGGAAGAATCTGTTTCTTCAACTGGGTTATGTCTTCGTTTCTATGAGGATAATAGTGTTCATAAGGAAGTTCTCCAGTCCAGGGAATCTTATCATCTGAGTGTCTTCGAACAATCTTGGAAAGTCTATTATTGAATTCTCCATCTGAACCCTTCGTAAGTTTGTCTGCTTCCAATATCTCTCGCTGCACTGCTGCGCTTTGAGAAAGACGATAGATACCGTCAATACCAATGTCTTGCATTGGAAATGGTTTTCCGGTAGCAAGAAGGTCATGCATATCCTGTCGGAATTTTTCAAGGTCAAAGAAAGGAATGTCTTTTAATATCTCATTCAGCCTTCTTTTCCCAAGTACTCTTCTGCTTATTCTCTCGCCAAATAGCTTTTCTGGAGTGGTTGTATACTTCTTCAAGAAGATGTTCTCGTTTTGGTCATCAAGTTTTCCTTTCTGAATAAGAGATATATCTTTGTTGTATTTGGTAATGATGTCAGAGATACGTTCTCGAATTTCGTCTCCAGTGAGCTCGATTATTTCGGTTCCAGTATTGATTTTATACTTCTTCAGAAACACGTCCATATAGGTATTGCGAAACTTCTCAGCTTCCATCTTATAGAATAGCGCATTATCCGCAAAGGCATTAGATTTCCCAAACTCTCCCCGCAGTGCATACCAATCACTGAGAGTTTCTGCGGCGTGTTGGTCTCGAAGAATAGATTCATATTCCCATATTCTCTTTCCGTTTATTCCAGGCTGTTCAAGATAGGGTTCAATTTCTTGCGAGAATCTTCCAGCAAGCTGTTCTTCTTGACGAGTTCCTTCAAAGAGAATATTACCAATAGTATTCTGCAACGAACCGGCAAGCGATGTCGGAGCGAAACCCCATCCGGTCTTAATAGAACCATCGGAATCCACATACACAGTTTGTACCATATTTGCTTTCATATTTGGCATAGTGAGAAGTCGTTTGTCAATTGTACTGGGAAAGAGGAAGTAGTCTATCTTCCGAATCCAAGGTTGCTGTCCATATTTATCTCCGAATAATCTCTGAATGAGAGTTGGCTTCCGCATATTGTCCAAGATATCGCCAAAGGTTTTCCAGTCCTGAATAGTCATCTGCTTCATCGATTTATGGAAAAAATAACGAGTAAGTCCTTCTATAGGGATGTCAGCATCTTTGGTGAATCCGTAGAACTCCAGATTCGTTCTAATCTTCGAGACGAGGTTCTCCAAGTCGAAATCTTTGTATTCTTCATATTCAGCAGCAGAAGCTGCCAACTTTGTTTGTTCCAGAAACATTCTTTTCTTTTCTTCTACCAACGAAATAACTTCTTGTTCTTTTGCCAATCGCAGTGTCTTATCAAGAGAATTGGAGAGGTCTTCCAACTCCTTCAAGCGGATTTTTACCTCGTTGTATTTCTGCTTTAGTTCCAAGTAATTCTTTGGTACGATTACTAACTTCTCTCCAGGCTTCACTTGAATTGGAACTCGGATTACTTCCTTAACTGGAGCCGGAGTTTCTTCCTTTGTTGGAACTGGAACTGGAGTAGAGATAAGTGTTTCTGGAATTATATTGGAATTCGGAGTGAACATGTGTTTAGCTACATTGTCATACCACGTCTGCTGAATGCCATAGAAGGCTTCTTTCACTTTGAAAGGAACTACAGAAGTTGCCAATCCCATACCAGTATGGTTTGTAGCATTCCGCATCTCATAAATTCGCTCCACATACTTATCAATCGATTCATAATCAACTACTCTCCCATTGGAATCAGTGATTGGCTGACGCATATAGGAATTGGGAAGCTTCGCCTGAAAACTACCCATCATAAAGATATCATATATCTTCTGTAATGTTGCATCTCCCAGTGAGAGACGATACCACTTCTCATCGATGTCAGCAATCTCTCTTGGAACCATAACTTCTCCTGCGTCTCTGGAGATTTTCGATTTGTATGCGTTCACATGGCGAAAAATATCGTTCACATCCTTAAAGAAGCCTTTTCGGAAATAGGCTTTATCTTTCTGAAATACTTCGCTGGCTATTCCCTTGAGAGCGTTGTAAGTAGTCATATCGATTAAGTCTTGCTGGATGAGTTCCAGAATCTTTGTTCGAATTCTGGTATAGACCTCCAGCGGATTCCCCTTATAGGATTCGTGAGGGAGAAACTTCTTCGCCTTTTCCAAAAACTTATTTATCTTCTCTTCCGAAAGGTCTGAAGTCCGCTTCATACTATTAAGGTCAGCATACAAATCAAGAAGTTCGTCGGCTACATGAGCAGATTTATCCAGGAAGTTCTTTCCGAGAAGCACATACACAACATCTTCATTCTTGGCATCTCTCCAGGCATACGGTTCCAAGTCCTGATACTTCTTTCCTTCTTTCTGATTTCTTATAGCTCTTCGTATGTCTTCAAGAAACTTCTTTTGATTCGCTGTGCCGCTTTTCTCAATGTATTGCACCACTTCTTCAAAGTTACTTATGGCGATTGGATGTCGAGTCATCTCAAAAAGAATTTGTTCCCAATTTGGAACACCAGCCTTTTCTTTTTCAGCAATCGCTCGAAGAGCTTTATAGACGTATGGTAACTTATCTCCATAGATATTTGTGAGATCGAAGTTCCAATCAACTCCACCAAGTACTCTTACTGCTCCGCCAAAGTAGGTAGAAGCACCGGTATACATACTATTGTAGTTTTCTACTTGCATCTTTGTAGTGAAGTAATCATTCCAACCACCAAGAGCAGTATTGAGTTTCCGGAAGGGAGCCAGAGCTTGCAGATAGAGACGCATTGCGGGCTTTATCTTTTCCGTTCCAGTTGCTTCTTCCCGAACATAGTCTTCAAATTCTATCTCTTTTCCATTTTTCGTAATCTTGAAGAGATCGAAAAGCATGTGAATTGATGGGTCTTCGAATCTTGGAACTTCGTCAAAATCGGTAGGGTCTGCAACCTTGGTTATAGCAACTGCCATCTTACGAATTGCCCAATCTACGCTCTTTTCTTTTTCTGCTTTGGGAGTTAGTTCGAAAACTCCATCTTTACTCTGAACTCGAATTGGCTTCCCGTTATCAAGTGCTGCATAGTAAGCTTGCTTCAGTGCAGTAGTCTCATTTACAACAGTTGCGAGTAAGTTTCTGCCATAGGTTGTGGCAATCGATGTCTTGGCAATTGTTCCAGGAGCTCCAAGAAGCGCTGGAGAACTCATTATCTGTTTCAACTTCTCCTTCTCCGGAGTCATCATACCAAAGACTTCTTCGTCTGCTTTCTTTCCAGTTTCTGGATCAACATATTTCTTAACTGCCTGACCACCCCACATATCATTGTTCTTCTTCATTTCTTTCAGCCAGCTGAGCTTCATTCCTTTTCCTTCGCCATTGTCCCGCCTTCCAGCGAACCAGAGATAATAACTATCTCCATCGTCATCAGAACCGCCAGTAACTTCCTTGGCAGTAGAATGAATCATTATCTCATTACTGTCAATATCCATGAAGCCCCTGAATCTCAGTATCTGCATTCCAGCCGGATTATCTTGTGGAACTCTTTGAACTGCGATATGATTAAAGAAATCTTGGAGAAACTTCAGAGAGAGGTCTTTAGGAATCTTTTTCTTTCCCTGTACCATATTCCAGAGGTCGCCAAGCTTATAAACTTTGTTGTTCAATTCAATATTGAGATTCCGAAGATTACGTCCAAGCATGAATTCGTCTCTAGCAATCTGTGTGTCTTCAAATGCCCAACCCCGATTCTTCACTTTATATACTGAGTTTCCTATCTTGGGACGCAGTGCTCGGTTGATAATATATTTGTTGAACAAAGAAGAAACATAACGGACTGCATACTTGTCCCCAAGTGAAACATCGTGTTTCATTGCCACAAGCGTACTGATAACATCCTTATAGCTACTCTGCTTCGTATCAAAGTCTTCTGGAGAGAAGCCTTCAATGCTATCAAACATATCGTTGAAATCATTGAGATTAGATATCTTCTTTAGTAGTGTTTTAATTACCCTTGCATTTCCAGAGTAGAGAATTCTGGCAACACGGTCAATAGAAAGCTCATCAATGTTTTCTGCAATCCATTTCAGGTCTTCGTCGGTGTATTCGTTTCTCGCTTCAATATCTTTATCAAACTTAAGATTCTTAAATTCGTTTCCCATTGCAGAACGAACGAGTAAGTTATCGATAATGTCTTCTCTTATTTCTTTGGAATGATTCAGATGCACCAACATCTGTTTTGCCAGCGAATTAACATGGTTTATTCCGGCGGCATCGCTTATCTCAGAGAGCACTATTTTGATATCGTTTACATCTATGCCATAAGTATTTATATCGCCATCAACTACTGCTTTTCCATTCACTATTTGAATCTTTGTTTTGCGTCTTGCACCAATCTGTTTAATAGCATTATCATCAGCTACCATATCTACACCATTGGCTTTCATCCATTCCTGAAGTGGTTTCGGAGCAACCTTCATCAGATATTTTCCGAGCATCATTCCGCCTTCTGGATCGGAGTGGACAATAAAACTCTTATTGGTTCTTCCAGAAATAGGAAGTCCGGCAGAAGCATTCAGAGCATCAAGAAACTGCTGAGAAACATAAACATTACCATCTTCTACTGATTCTTCAATTGTTGGATCAAGAGCACGCTTCGCTTGAAGAGCATAATTCACATCTGCAATTACAACTTTTATATTCCTGAGATCAGCTACTCCAGGATCGGCAATGAAGTCTTCTGGTTGTAATCCTATGCCCTGATTAAAGATTATTTGAAATCTCTTATTGATCTTGGACGAAGAATCAATGAATCCTTCTTTGGCAATGAAACTGAAATCAGTTGCCTGATTGAAATCACGCAGATAGAGAAGTGTATTCTTGTATTGTGTTTCGTAGTAGTTTCTCCAGTATTTCTGCTGAGCATCATTTATCTTTCCTCCGATTATTTCCTTCAAGAAACGCTGATAATCTTCTTCGTGCATTTTCTTTAATTCTTCCAACGGAGTTCCGGTATACTTTGATATTTCTTGCTGAAGCTGTTCAAAGGAAAGGTCATCTACTTCTGGATGTTTGACAACAAAGTTGAATTCGCCTTTATCGTTTCTCCCGCCGATGTAGATATACTTGTTCACAACCTTCTTTCCAGTATTCGGGTCAGTTATATTGGCATCTTCAAATCCACCTTCCATCTTCAGAATCATCTGACGAAGCATCCCACCATCTCGAAGCTTTTGGAATTCTTCATAGAAGTGTGGCATTGCAGCTTCAGTCTTCTCAATGTTTGAATACCAAGTTACTGTTTTAAGTGGCGAAGAAGTTCTTTGCTCCAATCCCTTCACCAGATTAAAGAGAGGTCGTCTCTTCGGAAGTAGTTGCGATACCTTCCGGTTACCAATAACTTCTCCGAACTTAATCGGAACAACTTTGAAGACGCCATTCTTCTCGTGGTTGATATAATAGTTGTCATTCATGTAGTCATAGTACTTTTTCATTATCACATACTTGTTAAGCACCGCATAATCGCTATCCACAATGTTCTCACGAAAGTGCTGTTTGTTTCGATCAATCCACTTCAGAAGTATTTGCTTATCAGGATTCTTTCCAATCTCCAGAATGAAGTCATCAGTGATTTTCTGCACTGTCTTGTCATTTGCTTCTTCCGGAGTAAGAAGACGCTTGAAGGTATTAGCAATCTGCTGATTCCAGTTGGTTTCCGGAATATTTGATTTCACCATGATATCCGAAACAAAAGAACGATAAATCTCTTTCTGAAGATTGTTATCGGAAGTTGCGGATGCTTCTGTGGTCTTTATCCAGATACCAGTTCCCCTATCGTCATACCCTCGTGCTTGCATATATTGTTCAAAGTTTTTCCAATACGGATTGTCACCTCGGTCGTAAGAGTCTGGAGTGATAACTGTTGCTTCGGATTCAGTAATCTTATGAATCACATCAATATCCGGAGAAACCTTTCCTTCTGTGGGAACGAATGCTACTATATCATCTTGAAGAATTACATCTGGGTTTACTTCTTTCTTCCCTGCTCCAGCTATAGAGAACTCATTTTCTCCATCGGTTACAAGGACAGTTGAAATAGAAAGCTGAGTAGTGCGAAAGCCATCGGCTTGATATAATTCTCCAGGAATTATTTGAGTAAGACGAGTTATTCCTTGACGTACTTCTTTCATTCTCTGACGCACGGTTCTATATGTTTCTACTATATTCTTCACAGTTTCTTCTGAAGGAGTAGGAAATCCATATTCTTCCATGTCTTGTTTAATGGCATCAACCAATGACCGAAAAGATGCTCTCTCTTGTTCTACCTTCACTTCTTTGTCAACCGCAGCTTCTATTCTTTGAGAAGCGGTTTCTGGAGTGGGAGGCGCTCCGGCACTGGGAATTGTAAGTAGTTCAATCTTATAGAACATCTGTGTTGGAGTTTCTGTAGTGGCAGTAAGTTTATAGCGTTTTCCTTCAACTTCAACTACACCAGATTCTCCAGCTTTTAGTCCTATTCTTTCTGCTTTGGTAAGATCGACTGCAAGAACAGGATTCTTCTGAGAGATTGCAGATTTAATCTCTTGATTAGCTGTATCTATGGAAACCAGCTTCAGAGAAGGAGAAGTTGGAGTCGGAGTTGGAACAGTAATTGGTTCCAGTGTATAAGTAACAAACTTCTTCGCTTTATCTATTCCAGAATTTGTTATCTTAAATTGTTTACCTTCGATGACAATAGCACTAGATTCTCCTTCGGCGAGACCAATTTTCTTGGCTACTGGAAGAGAGCGAGTAATAGTATTCTTCCTTCCGGCAAGAATCTCTTGTCTATCTTTTGGAAAGATACGTGTTTGAACTTGTCCAGGAACTTTTGGTTCTTCGTATTGGAGAACTTCCGTTCCAACAATTTGTTCTCCAAGATTCTTTTGTTCCTCTCTTGCTTTGGCTATCTCTTCGTCAATTGCTTCTTTTTGTGCTTCAAGAGTTTCAATGTTCATATACATTTTGTCTACTAACTCATCCGGATAATCCTTCCCTTCAGGAATAATTGACGCAATAACAGAACTGAGATAGTTTCTTTTCCGACTGGTACCAATGTATTTATCGAATAAGTCTGCTACATTCTTCTTTACTGCAGGAGAAGCTTCAGCATATCCTTCTACTCCACTAACAGTATCCGGAAGTTTGGCAGTTGGTCTTAAATATGGCTGAATAAGCTTGTAAGCTTGTTTCTCTGCAGCAGGACGATCACGATAGGCAAAAAATCCACCAATAAGGTATTGATATATCTGTTCTGGAGTTGTTTCTCTGCGCATTGTTGAGGGAAGACCATTCCACATTGCTCCAGTAAGAGTGCGAGCAATTGCCTGAGTGCTGAGACCAGCAGAAGCTCCCCCAATAAGAGCTCCCATCGCATTGGCAATCAATCTGTCTCCAGCTTCCATATACATTCCACCAGCCAGACCATGAAGCATGGCATCAATTCCATACTGCCAGTTGGAAGTGGCTCCAGCTATTCCCAGACGAGCGGCACCTTCAACTACATCACCTACAACTGGATTCTTGAGTAATTTAAGAGCACTATTTACCGCTCCCATCTTTCCCAGTGTAGCTTCGGTAGCAACTTTCTTCGTTATACTGGAAAAATATTTCGTAGCGGTGGGAGTAATTTTTTTCATTACTGCATTCGAAACAAGCAGCGGAACTGATTTCCCAGCAACTGCCTTCGCTACTCCCCTGAGACCTGGAATGGGGACGAGAAAGCCGGCGTATCCTGCTGCCTGACCAACTGCTTTGGCAACCCTTTCCCATGGATTTACAGGGGCTTGTTCGCCTATTTTGAGAGTAGAGAACCCCTGTAGCCAACCTTCGCCAAGGTAGCGAAGAGCTCGGAAGACATTAAAGTTTACTTCGTCTTCGGCAACTTCTCGAAAAGGAAGTTGATAGTAGGCGGCATGTTGCTTAAGAAGTTGAACCTGAGACTGGTTAAAGCGCTCAGGTTCCCTCATATAGTAGTTTATATACTGTTCCGTGATTGGCTTATTCATCCTCGGAACAAAATATGGATATTGCATATTTATCCTACTGCATATTCGGAAGTGGTGGCATTCCAACCATCATTGGGTTTTGCATACCCATTCCCATTCCCATTTGTGGAGGTATTGTTGGAGTCATGAAATCTTGAGCAATGCCCATTGCTTGACTACCACGGACAAGAGCTTTAGCAATTTCCAAGAGAGCTTGAGAAGCAGACATCTGTGTGTATAGTTCTCGGATTGCTTCATTCGCAGCAAGCGCACTCTTCACATTTGCTCCAATACTCTTTGCGGCACCCATTGCTTTTGCTCCAGCCTTGGCTCCTTCTGCAGCTTCTGCGGCTGCCTTTGCTCCACCTATCAATTCTTGAAGTGTCTTTCCACTCTTGGCTGCTGCTTTTGCTCCACCTGCCGCAGCTTTTGCTCCACCGGTAAGAGCTTGCGCTCCACCAAGAGCAGCCTTGGCACCTTTCGTAGCATTAAGAATACCAATAGGAAGTAGAAACGATGCAAGAAGTCCAGCTGCCTTTCCAGCATTCTTGGCATTTTTCGTATACTCATTACTATACCAAGAATCTCTAAGTATTCCAAAAAGAAGAGCATCGAGTAAGCCTCCTCCAAAGGCAAGTGCTTGCTTTCCAAATGTATTATTCAGCTTTGCATCGCCCCTGGAAGTATCCAGTCCATACTGCATTGCAATAGCTTTTGCCATTTCTTGACCTTGTTTATTAAGAGAGGCAGGGTCTTCGTTGTATGTATTCACTAGCTTCAAATTGTTCGTCATCTGCTGCTGTTGCATAGCAGCTAGTAAGCGTGAACCTACGTCAATAGGTGCTGAGAATAGTTGCTGATAATCCATTGTTCCCCCTTAAAAACCAGAGCGGTATGTTTGATTATACCAGTCGGCTTGTTTTTCAAGATATTCTTCTTCTGGAGTAGAAGTCTTATGAGGCTTCTTCGCCAAGAAGTTTCCCAAAAGTCCTTTGAATTCATAATCTGGGTTCGTTCTTTGTTTTGCCAGAGTATAACTGGTAACCATATCAAGAAAAGGATTTCCAGTCATCTTGGGTTTATACATATTCTGCAGCATACTCTTCATGAGTAATTGATACAACTGATTGTACTGCTCCTGAGCCTTTTGCTGCTCAGCCATGAAGTCCGTTATGCGATTAGCAATACCGCCAAACTCTTCAAGACCACTTCTTATGGTCTGTTCATTAAGGGGCGGTAGAATATTTTCTTGTATTGGCATCGTTTCTCCTTATTTATAAAGATTTACAAACTCTTTTACCGATGGCATATAGACAGGTTCATATCTTAAGATTCCTGCATCATAGAAATCTTTTAACTTTTCATAATCAGCCTTGTTACCTTGGACTATCAATGTACCCTTCGCCTCATTAACTGTATATTTATTAGCTAATTTTATTGCTTCATCTGCAGTCTCGAGACTGAATACTGGTGCGTTTGTTTTCGTTTTCGTTTTCTGATTATAATATAAACTTTGAGGAATGTTTAGATTAACTCCCATTGCATCGACTGGTGCTGAATATGTTCCTTGTTTTGTTGTTGCCGACCGTTTTTTGGTTGAAAATGAAGGAAACGCATTTCCTACACCATTCCCACCAACGCTAGCAGAATATAGGTTTACAAGTTCTTGCTGAGCTTGGTCTGTAAGATATTTGTTAAAGATAATATTGCTTCTTTCTATGGCGCCTTGAGTCTCAAGTGACTGCAGTTGATTCTTACCTCGTAATGCTTCCACGGCAAGAGCATTGCTTCCTTGCAGTCTCGCAATCTCTTTGTCTACATCTGCCTGAAGCTTTGCGAGGGCAAGCGCATTCTGTCTATCCTTCTCGCTTTCAGATTGAGTTACCTGAGTTCCATATAAGCTCATCATGTTACCTAATTTTGAACCGAGTAAGCCTCCCAATAGATTTATTCCACCCATTACATTCCCGTAACTGGTATTCAGTTGGTTTCCCAACATGCTAGTAAGTTCTGCCTGTTCTCGTTCCAAATCAGCTCTTATCTGATTATAACGATCGGCAGTCTGACTAAGTGTTTCCCAAAATCCTGGCATCTTTCCTCCTTACTAAAGTCCTAAAAGCTTTAGAAGACCAGCT
>ERZ1026800.1573-NODE-1573-length-14078-cov-4.595154_pt1 | contig 14078 bp, 14 predicted proteins | sample MGYA00520873_ERZ1026800 | MGnify/ENA primary metagenome ERZ1026800 (study PRJEB33270, sample SAMEA104284475) | anaerobic digester metagenome | biome: Anaerobic digester microbiome; feature: mesophilic sludge digester; material: Anaerobic digester biomass...
ACAATCATCAAAAGCTTGCTCTGACCATCTCCGGCATGAAAAAGGCTTTCCAGGAAATCTCTCCTCAGCCGGCTATCGACGGTTTCCTGGTTCAGAAGATGGCTGAAGAAGGCGTAGAGTGCTTTGTTGGCGGACGTCAGGATCCTGTTTTCGGCCCCATTGTTATTGCCGGTCTGGGTGGCGTTTTTCTCGAGATATTCAAAGACACGGCTATCCGTCTTGCGCCGATAACAAAGAACGAAGCTATGGACATGCTGAAAAATCTGAAGACATACCCGGTATTGCAGGGAGCGAGAGGTAAAATAAAAGCGGATATAGATGCCTTAGCCGATGTAATATGCAAAGTATCAAACCTGTTGGCGAAAGTGCCTGATATAGCCGAAATCGATCTGAATCCGGTTATCGTTCATGAAACAGGCAAGGGAGTTTCTATTGTCGACAGCCGGGTATTTTTCAAATGACAATAAAGAAAGTTTTTTTGTCCGACAAATTCCTTTAATTGCAGCCCCTATTTGCTTGAACGCTTAAAAAATTCCCTGAAGCTCTGCATTTCCAGCATCAGAAAACCGGCATGCAGGTAGCACGCAAAAAGCCACAAGGGGACACTGAATATATTTGTATAGTAATATTCAAAATATCCAAGCTTGGATGTAGCTCCTTCCCAGAAACAACCGAGCAATCCCATTACCAGGCATGCCTTTATGGCCGTAGTGCGATTTTCACGTTCAAAAATTATACGAATAATCCAGGCCACAAATACTATCCAAAAATAAATCATGGGATGTGAATTTCCCATTATACCTGAACCGAAATATATCAGGGTACACACAATGGTATTAACGGTCAGAATAAGATAGCTCGGATGTTCCCTCCATGCACTTGCAAACGGAAGTGTTGCAAAGAAAAAGCTGGTCGTTGCGCAGGCAAACAGGGGAAATGTCCACGCAGATTGTCCCTGAAATAGAACATTCAGCGGTTGCCAGTAGTAAACAAGAATGTTGTTATCAATGTGAAAAAATTTGTCGCACACGGTGAACCATGCCGCGGCGCCGATAATGCCAATGAACGTGAGTATTTGATGTTTTCGCATACAAGCCCCCGGTATATTTTATCTAACGAAATTGCAAATTATTCATTACACTAAATCGATTAGTGAAATCATAATGTTTTAAATCTTTTTGCGCGATTTTACGTGAGGGACACTTATGCAGACAACGACCGCAGAAATCGCCGCAGATAATTCCGAAACAGTTCTCGAGCATTGATTTATCGTAATAATTCATTTCTGTACCGGATTTTGCCGCGTAGAAATCAATAAAAGATACAGGTCCATCGGGAATTTTAATATCGCTTCTTCCGCCGGAACCTTTTACCATGCCATGAATGGCGTATATACAACGTACATTATCATGGGCTGCGTATTCAAATGTTCTGTCTCCTATACGCAAAACCTGTTTTGTTTCAGGAGCAATCGCCTTTGTTGGACACGTTTTTACGCACATCGCTCCACATTTCTCTTTCCGGCACAATTGCGGTCCGTTGTAAAGAGATGTCGGTTCTAGTTCCGCTGATGTCAAAATGGAATTAAATCTCTGCATAGCTCCAAACTCAGGTGTCAATGCCAGTCCATTCCATCCGAATTCCGCGATTCCCGCCGCTACCGCTGCATGACGATGCGAAAACTCGGCACGCAATTTTCCTTCAACAAGGCTTTCGTCCATATATTTAGTCATACTGGTTAACCACGTAGGCAGAAAACAAAGGCTTTGATATCCTTGACTCAAGTTTCGCACCCCTATTGGGGGGTTTTGGGGGTAAAAAGTCAATAAGAATGGCAAAGAAGATGGTGAAGGGGACTCGCATTTGTGGTATATAAGTTGTTGATAAGACAAACAAAACACCACAAAGGAGTCCCTTATTATGCATACCACGCCGTGCAAAGTCTTCAAAGGGGAAATCGAGGCATATCTGGATAAAGAGGGGCGGATATTTGAGACCAAGATCGACGAAGGGCTTAAGCGGCTTGGATTCAGGACGCAGATGAACAAGGCGAAGATTATCAAGAAGGATGGGTATCATGCCTCCCAGATCCTGTTTGTGCTGGTACTTTTGCCATTGCTGAAGATACGTACTGTCCGGAGCTTCTGCAGGAAGCACCTTGAGCAGTATACAAGCAGCCGGAAGGACACCTTTTACCGGTTCAAGGCCAGGGGATACCGATGGCGGTCGTTTCTGTACTATATCATGAAGGAGATCTGGAAGGTTTTGAAGATTGAGGAGACTCCTGGAGAGGAGAGATGCTTCATACTTGATGACAGCATCCTCCCGAAGAGGGGCAGAGATATTGAGAATGTTTCTTTCGTATATGATCATACCGTGGGCCGGTCGGTGCTTGGGTATACGGTAGTGGCACTCGGCCTCTTCACCGGCAAGGGGATGTATGCTCTGGACTTTTCCTATAAGTATGGGAAAAAGCGTCATCCAAAGAGCACTGAAGAACGTGTGGGAGATGCCCGAAGTATCAGCGGTCAGATGAGCAGGGAAGCCTCGATGTATTCCAAGCTTGATCTTGCCCTTATGATGTTGGAAAGGGCTGTATCCCATGGGATCACCGCAGGGTATGTGCTTTTTGACAGCTGGTATTCCTGGCCGGGGTTCATCAGTGCTATCAGGGAAATCAGCCAGGATCTTCATGTCATCTGCCGGCTCAAGGATACGAAGGTTCGATATGGATATAACGGCAGGCAATATCGCCTTTCTGAACTGTACCAGAAGGTAAAACCTTTGTTCAGGAAGGACACCAGGACAGGGCTTCGGATTGCACGGGCAACCGTTACCTTGCCTGAGAGCGGACAGGAAGCCACCATAATCTTTTCCAAGGATTATAGCGAGCCACAGGACAGTGATATCAAAGGGGTCCGCAAAAACAAGGGTCCCAAGTGGGTGGCCTTTCTCTCTACTGACACGCATCTTCATGCATCCACCATAATCCGGAAATATACAAATAGGTGGGCTATCGAGGTATGCTTCAAGGAGTGCAAACAGCTTCTTGAACTCGGCAAGGACCAGAGCAATTCCTTCAATGCCCAGGTATGCGCAACCACCCTGAGCTTTCTGAGATATAATCTGCTCGGCTTCCTCAATGAGATCGAGAAATATCCCACAATGGGAGAGCTCTTTGAGCACCTTGCAGAACAATCGGGCATGGTTACCTATGCCCACCGGTTATGGGAGTTCTTCAAAGGCCTGTTCAAGCATTCACTCAAGTGCATCTTCGCGCTCTTGAAAATCGAAGACGATTTGTCCACTTTCATCGACTCGATCGATCAGGCTCTATGCCCCCATCTCAGGATTAAGGGGTGCGAAACTTGAGAAGATATTCATGCCTATCACGGAAAATATCGTATGCTCCGGTGAAACCGGGCGGATTATCCCGTCGGAGACGGCCTGCATGATCTTGTCGCGAAGAGCCATAAAGGTCGGGACAATAAAATGTTTTGCAATTGTCTGAACGTGTTTGCCCGAGAGCAGCTCCCAGGCCATGAGCCGGACGAACGACCTGTTGCGGACAAGGTACCCGATGTAGAAGTCGAGAAACGCCTCGATATTCCCGGGGGTGTCGCACGAGCTCGCGAAGTACTTTGGAATCGAATCCCTGATTCCCTCGACGAACCTCCCGATGACCGCCATCAGCAGATCATCCTTATTTTTGAAATAATAATAGAGCATGGCCTTGTTCACCCCTGCGGCATCCGCGATCTCCTGCACCTTCGTGCCGTTGAATCCCTTGTCTGCAAAGAGCTCGGCCGCGGCATTCAGGATCTTTGTCTTTGTCATTCGTTCATCCTCATCGAGATATTAACTAACCGGTTGGTTAATTATTGTCATAATTCGTGCATATGTCAAGATGAAGATCAATACACGTTCTTTCAGCTCAGGTCTCTCCTCGCCGGTTCCGCATGATTTCTCAAAAGATCTCCAGGTTCAGGGTGGATTGGAGAGTCTTCGTTCTGCAGCAGTTGAAATGGATGTAAAATCAGAGTACACGTCTACCTAACGAAGCCATCTCTCCATGGGAGGACAGAGGAAATGAAATCCAGATATCTGTTGGCCGCGTATATCATTTCATTCATGACAGGCATGTTTTTCCTGGCCGGTTGCGCCACTGCACCGGTGACCGGCAGATCGCAGCTCCTGATCGTTCCCGAGCAGCAGGAGATCGCGCTGGGACTGGAGGCTTACCAGCAGGTTCTCGCACAGGAACCCGTGTCGAAGGATCCGCAGATCAACGCCATGGTAAAGCGGATCGGTTCCAGGATAGCGGCGGTTTCAGACAAACCTGATTATAACTGGGAGTTCGCTGTCATCGATAACGACGAGACCGCCAACGCCTTTGCCCTTCCCGGCGGCAAGGTCGCTGTCTATACCGGCCTTTTGCCTTACACGAAGAACGAGGCCGGCCTGGCCTTTGTCATCGCTCATGAAATAGGTCACGCCATCGCCCGGCACGGAGGCGAAAGGATGAGCCAACAGCTGCTCCTGCAACTCGGACAGCAGGGTCTGAACATCGCTATAGCCAACAGGAGCCCGGAAGCCATCCAGGCAATCAACATGGGGTACGGTGCGGTCAGCACAGTCGGAGTCGTTCTGCCCTTCAGCAGGCGTCAGGAGTACGAGGCGGACAGGATCGGTCTGGTGCTCATGGCGCAGGCCGGATATGATCCGAGGGAGTCTCTCAATTTTTTCAAGCAAATGATGTCTGGCGCGAACAAGCCTTCGCCGCCCGAGTTTCTCTCCACACACCCTGCTGACGAGTCCCGGATCAGATCTATTGAAGAAATGATACCGGAAGCCATGAGATATTACCGGAAATAACACCCTCGTCATCGACGCAGCGGACAGAAAGACGGCACGAGCGATCGGCTCTGTTCAATGAGCCGGCCAGTGCCTGTAAGGCATAATCCGCACAACGCCGCCGTGCGAGTCGGCTTGATCTCTCCTTTGACACAGGGACAGGGATGAGCTATAGGTACAGTTTATAGTTTTACTTCATGCTTAACAGGAGCTTGTGATGGAGCTGAAAATCGGTGAGATCGCGAAAAAAAGCGGCGTTCCGCCGTCTACCATACGCTATTACGTACGTCAGGGGCTGCTTCCTGAGCCGACCAAGGTCAATAAGAGCATGGCATATTACGATGAGTCGTGCATCGAGCGTATCCAGGCCGTCCGCCATCTGCAGGAAACGAAGTATTTTCCTCTTTCGGTTATCCGGAATATTCTCAGAAGAATGGATGAGGGACTGAGCCTCGATGAGGCGCAGGCCATCGAAAACGCCGTTTTCGGCGTTGCCGCCGACGCGGGAAACGCCTTGATGGACAAGACGGAATTTCTCCGGCAGACAGGCTTGTCGGAAGAACAGCTCCAGCTGGCGCAGAAAATCAGTCTTCTGATGCCGTATATGCAGGAAAAAGGGAAAGTGCTCTACGACCAGGAGGATGTCCGTTTCGGCCGGGATGTCCTCAAGAGAGTCATGGATTTCGGACAGGACATCACAGAGCTGGACTTCTATGTGAAACTGGGTAACGAGATCATCGACAGAGAGGTAAAACTCAGGAGGAACGCCGTCCGCGGCAAATCAACACAAGAAAATATCCGTATCACAAGCGACATATCACGCATCGCGGAATTCCTGAGGAGCTATATATTGAAGCGGCTGTTTCAGAGAAGGGTCCAGACTGTAATCCAGAAAAGCCTCAAGAAATGAATCAGCCCCTCCAGTGGGATTCATTGCATTCCGCTGGAGGGTAGTTCCCTTCCCTCTCAAGGGAAAGTATTTACCACTTTCCCTGTCAGCAGGAGAAAGCACGCCGCTAAGCAGTTGATATAGTGTGGGTTCGCTCATTGCATAGTTTTTGCTAGGTGTCTGAACGAACACATGTTTTCATCAGTATCCAACTGATTGTTCATCCGAGTATGCATACAGATTTGCGAGGGGGTTGTTTACGGGTCATATTGACGTTTTTGTATTGAATTTCACGGTATGTTTATTACTGTTTTCTCTATCCTTCTCCAGATAGGGCATATGGAGAAGGATGTTTTTTCAGTGGATAGGTTAAAAACGGCGGGAGGGGAAATGGGGGCTCAGGGATTTTCACGAATAGTGTTGTATTCTGCGCTGGCTGTCTCCCTGGCGGGCTGCGGCGGAGGAGGAGGAACAGTAGCAACACCCGAAAACGTCCAGACCGGAAGGCTCCTTGACGGACCCGTATGCGGGGTTCAGTACGCCACGCCCAGCTGGAGCGGCGTCACGGAGTTCGACGGAACATTCAATTACCAGGAAGGCGAGCCGGTCACCTTTTTCATAGGGGATGTCGTGCTCGGAACCGCCCGGGCGAACAGGTTCGTGACCCCCATCGACATGGTCCCGGGCGCAACAAATACGGCCGACACAACCGTAATAAACATATGCCGGTTTCTCCAGTCACTTGATAATGACGGGGATCTCGGAAACGGCATAGTACTACCTCAAGGGCTCGAAAAAGAGCTGAGAGGCTTTTCAATAAATTTCTCCGATCCCGCCTTCGATCAGAACTCCGAAGTTCTGAATATGTTTGATAAACTGAACAGCATACCTATATGTGATAGAAAGTTGTTCTTAGTCACGGACGAATATGCTAAAATTCATTTCGAGGATACCCTGATAGAAATCGAAGGAATACTCGCCGAAGAAGAGGGTCGCGAACTCACCGCCGCCATCGTAAAGCCGGTGGGGAATGCGATTCTCATCCAGGGCCAGTCCATCCCCTTTGAGGGCTGGAAGATCGGCGGAATAGCCCCTTATGCATACGCCTGGGATATCGGAGATAAAACAGGCTTCTCATCGGAAGAAGATCCGGGGCTCGTTTCCTTCTACACAACCGGGAATTTTCCCGTCGTCTTCACGGTAACGGACGCGGATGCCGCGACGGCAAGCGACCACAGGATCGTCACTGTCGTAACCGGTGCTGAATACCCCGTCCCCGGCAAAGACGAACCCGTGAGGGTGCACTTCTGCGATACTGACCCCATCATCACCGTGTCCCCGGATGCCGAGGTCCGGCTGAAAGCCGAGATCACCAAGGGAAACCCTCCCTTCTACTACTTCTGGCACTACCCTGATACGGCGATATGCTCCTTTTCCGAGGACCCGTTGGATGCATCGTTCCGCTTTCCATCGGCGGGCAGGTATACTGTATCGATCATGGTGATCGATTCGTGGAACCAGGACGACTGGACAAGCACGGTGCAGGTTATCGTGAAATGAGCGACGACGGCCCCTGATGCATCTTCTTCCGGGATCGCACTTCCCGAGACTGCCCCAGCCCTTTCGCCGGACGTGACGTCCCCCCGGTGAATACCGGGATCTTCCCGCGAGACATTGTTGTTACAAAGCGGAGGTATGCTTTTCGCGATAAAACATTCCTTGACAATAAGCACCCAAACTTGTAGTTTTACTTTAATCTTTACGCTATTCGTAGGATTTCCGGGAATGAATTGTGAAGGAAAACATTAATCCGAAAAGGAGTCAGGTATGAGAACACGGATCACCGAAATGCTGGGCATTGAGCACCCCATCGTGCTTTCCGGAATGAGCTGGATCAGCGTGCCTCAGATGGTGGCTGCAGTCTCCAATGCCGGAGGCCTCGGCATCTTGGCCACGGGGCCCCTCGATGCGGACCAGACGAGAAAGGCCATCAGGGAGATCAAAAAACTCACGAACAAGCCCTTCGGGACAAATGCGACCCTTCTCTTCCCGGGCGCTTCCGAGAACGCGCAGGTGGCTCTCGAAGAAAAGGTGCCGGTTATCAATTTCTCCCTCGGCAAAGGCGACTGGATCGTCAAGGCCGCCCATGAGTACGGCGGAAAGGTGATCGCCACCGTGGTAAATCACAAGCATGCAAAAAGGGCGCAGGATTACGGCTGTGACGGGCTGCTGGTGACCGGCCACGAAGCTGCCGCGCACGGAGGTGATGCAACCACGTTCTGCCTGATTCCCAGTATTGCCAATGTCGTAGATATCCCGATCATCGCCGCCGGAGGCATCGCAGACGGCAGGGGGTTGGCGGCCGCTCTGGCTCTCGGAGCGGACGGCGCCGCCATGGGGACCCGTCTGATGACCACCCAGGAGAGCCCTCTCCACCAGAACTACAAGAACCTGTCGATCGAAAAGGGCATCGACGATACCGTCTATTCCACCCGCTTCGATGGTCTGGGATGCCGGGTTCTGGATACCAAGGCCGCACGGAAGGCAATCAGGGAAAGCCTGAATCTCAAAAAGATGATCGAGGCGCTCCCGAACTCCATGGATATCGCCCGTCAGCTTCACCTTCCCTACTTCAAGCTCTTTATCGGCGTCCTTGCGTCAGGGTGGAAGAATGCCATGCAGCTCGCGTACATGGCCAACGCCTTCAAGGCCATCCGGATAGCGACTGAAGACGGCGATATGACCAAGGGCGTGCTCCCGGTCGGCCAGGTGACCGGACTGATCACGGATATTCCCACTGTCGCAGAGGTCATCGAACGGACAGTACGCGAAGCCGAGGAAGTCGCCAGAGGACTGGCCAAGAAGGCTTCTGGAGAAAAGTCCGTTGCCGCCGGGACGGCGAAAGATCCAGGCAAGTCGGCGCCCAAACAGAAGCCCAGGAAGAAAGCGGCTGCAGCGCCTAAAGAAGCAGAGAAATAAGCATAGAACCCTCCGGTATGAAAAAGGCGGCTCTGTGAAAACACAGAGCCGCCTTCTCGTATGTATGATGAACGGAAACTGATTCAGCCGGCTATTTTACCAGTGCCATTGCCTTAGCCAGGTGTGATATCGCATCGTCGTGCATTTTTGAAAGCAGATCCCGGCAGCTCACGATATCGCGAATATGTCCGATTGACTGCCCCACCATCAAAGGCGCGTCCTCCACGAGCCCCTGTTCCCACGCATCCTTTATCCTCTGGCCCGAGATGAGTGGAATCAGCTGCTCGAGGCCGCCGCCCTTGTTTTCGATTTCAAGCACCTCGCCTATGACCTTGTTCTTCAGCGCCCTTCCCTGCAGCCCCAGGCTCTTGCAGAACATGGTGGTCTCGAACTCCTGCCTGTCGATGAGCTCTTTCTTGATATTCTCATGGACATCGCACTCCCTGGTAGCGATAAATCTGCTCGCCATCATGACTCCCTGAGCACCCAGAGTCAGGGCCGCAGCGAGAGACCTTCCATCGGAGATCCCTCCCACCGTGACAACCGGTATATTCACGGAATCGACAATCCGGGGCGTCAGGACCATAGTGGTCACATCATCATCGAGAGGATGACCGCCCTCCTCGAACCCTGCGGCATATACGCCGTCGTACCCGACTTTCTCCGCATGCACGGCATGACGCACCGACCCCACCTTATGGAACAGTCTCACGCCGGCCTGTTTCAGCCTGTCGATCCCTTCCTGTCCGATCACCTTGTCGAGAGGGGAGCCGGAAACCTCGATCCCGGCCACTCGCTCCTCTGCACACACGCGCACATACATCTTGTGATGCTCTGCAGTGATCCGGATCGAGGGGAGCAGCGTAAGCCCGATCATGAACGGCTTGTCGGTGATCTTTCTCACCTCGCGGATGGCCGCCCGGAAGTCTTCCTCGGTTTCGTAATTTCCGGCCGTGATGTTACCCATGCCTCCCGCCTCGGATATGGCGGCACAGAGCTTCGGCTTGCACAGCCACATCATGGCCCCGCAGATAACCGGGTATTCGATGCCAAACATCTCGGTGATAGCAGTCTTTATCATGAGCTCCTCCTTGGAAAAATCTGATTATGTTCAAAGTTTGAAGTTGTACTTCATGCTTTATGATTGAGGTACATGGTTCACGGGAAACTGTCAAGCACTATCTCTTCGACATCCCGGCGCACGAGAGGAAAAACGGTTCAGCCCTTCGACGTCAACCGCGGTATCTTTGATGTGGAATGCGGATGCATCATGCTCCGCCTTGTTCTTTTCATATGCCTGTGATAGGAGATACCAGTTATCCCGGACCAGGAGGTATATGGTGAAATACCGCTTTCATACATACGATTATATTATCTATCTTCTCAGCTATGTGTTTTTCGCGCTCTTCATAGCGGACTCTCAGAGCGCACTCCCCTTTGCCGAGCCCGTGGATATTCCTTCGTGGCTCTATCTCATCATCGCGGCGGCACTGAATGCCTGGGTCCTCCCGATCCCCGGCATCCATCCCAGAAGGCTTCCGGAAGGCGAAGCACCCCTCCCCATCGAAAAGCCGTCGGCCCGTGCCGAAGAAGAAGCGATCTCACGGCCTGAGAAGAAACCCGCTCCCTCACCCAGAGAGAAGCTGGAGAAAGGGCTCTCCAAGACGCACAAAGGCTTCGTGGAGAGGATCTCATCCGTGTTCCGGCGCTCCAAGACCATCGACGAGAGTATCCTCACCGAGCTCGAGGAGACACTCGTGGGCACGGACATCGGAGTGAGAACCGCCTACGCCATCTTCGAGCATGTGCAGAAAGAGGTCGGAAAAATCCAGAGCGCCGAAGAAGCCATGAACTCCATCAGGGCCGAGGTCGACGCCATTCTGAAAAAGCGGGAAGCGGTCCTTGACATCACTGCAGAGACCAGGCCTTTTGTCATCATGGTCACCGGCGTGAACGGCTCCGGCAAGACTACCACCATTGCCAAGATAGCTTACCGGCTCAAGAATGAGGGCAAGTCGGTCATTATTGCATCCGGAGACACCTTCCGTGCGGCGGCCATCGAACAGCTCGAGCACTGGGCTCAGAAGGTCGGCGCCGATTTCATCAAGTCCCACGAAGGTGCAGACCCTTCCGCTGTTGCCTTCGACGGGCTGACAGCGGCCATTTCCCGGAACCATGACGTGCTGATCATCGACACCGCGGGCAGGCTTCACACCAAGGAGAACCTCATGGAGGAACTCAAGAAGACCAAACGGGTTCTCGACAAGAAGCTTCCCGGCGCTCCACATGAAATTCTTCTTGTGCTTGACGCAACGATCGGGCAGAATGCCATAGAACAGACCAGGCAGTTTCATAACGCCCTTGGCATAACCGGCATCACCATGACCAAGCTGGACGGGTCTTCCAAGGGAGGAGTGATTGTCGGCATCGCCAATGAATTCGATATTCCCATCCGATATATCGGCATCGGGGAGGATATGGATGATCTCCAGCCGTTCAATGCACAAAACTTCGTAAATGCTCTTTTTCTTGACAATTAATTGATTTTTCCTCATAGTGTTCGAATGCTGAAGATCGATCAGGGGAGGCTCAAATCTATTTTCGAGACCATGAGGTCCAAGACCATCATGGTCATTGGCGATCTCATGCTCGACCACTACATCTGGGGCAAAGTTGAGAGGATCTCTCCCGAGGCCCCGGTGCCCGTAGTGGAGGTTCACGAAGAGAAATTCAAGCTCGGCGGCGCGGGAAACGTGGCAAATAATCTCCTGAGCCTTGGCGCATCGGTGATCATAAGCGGGGTAAAGGGAAAGGATTCTCAAGGAGACGTCCTCATCGAGATCCTGAAAAACTCCGGCATACCGACAGGGAAGATCCTGACGGACCCGATCAAGGGCACCATCGTCAAGACCCGCATCATTGCGCACACCCAACAGATTGTCAGGCTTGACCGGGAAGACCGGTCGGTCATCTCGGAAGACCTGAGGAAAGATCTGGTCCGGGAGGTTCAGGGCTGCATACCCCGAATCGATGCAATCATCATCTCGGACTATGCAAAAGGAGTTGTAAGCAGAGAGCTGATCAGAGAAGTCGTGGAGCTTACGAAGAACAACGGAGTGATTGTCTGTGTCGATCCCAAGGAGAGGAACTTCCCCTTTTATAAGAACATCGACGTCATCACTCCCAATATAAAAGAGCTGAGCTTCGGCGCGGGCATCAAGATCGAGACATATCACGATATCATCGAGGCGGCCGGAAGGATCAAGTCGTCGCTGGCGTGCGACATTGTGCTGGTGACGCGCGGCGAGCACGGAATGAGCCTTTTCGAGAAGGACAACGAAGCGGTTGACATCCCCACCACCGCACGGGCCGTATTCGACGTGACCGGGGCCGGAGATACGGTCATCGCGTGTTTCACTCTCGCACTCGTCTCCGGAGCCAGCCCCAGGGAGGCCGCAATCATAGCCAACACAGCCGCCGGGCTCGTGGTGGCGGAGGTCGGCGCGGCAAGCGTCCCATGGGAAAAGCTCTACCGGACATGCAGGGAGGAAGTCAGTGGGAACACCGGCCATACCCAGTGATGTCATGCTGTTCTGCAGCGTCCTCTTCCATGACGACGCGCCTGCCGGTCGGGCGATCGGTGCATTGAAGGATGCATACGGCGCAACCGTCTACGAGTCCGATCCCATGCCTTTCACGTACACCTCGTATTATGAAGACGAGCTGGGCTCCCCTGTAAACCGGATACTTGTCGCATTTCAGACGCCGGTTCCGAGGGATTGTCTTCCCGACGTCAAGCTCAGAACGAACACTGTCGAAAAAACGTTTTCCGACAGGGCCCGCAGAGCAGTCAACCTGGATCCCGGGATCTTGAGCCTGGAAAACATCTGCCTCGCCACCACCAAGCCCTATAGCCACCGCATCTATCTGAAATGCGGCATATGGGCAGAGGTGACGCTCATGTACAGAAAAGATTCCTATCAGGCGCTGCCATGGACGTATCCGGACTATGCTTCGTCTGAGATGATCCGGATATTCAACTCGCTCAGAGAGCGGTACAAGGAGATGTCACGATGCCGCGGAGCATGACAGGGTTCGGTCAGTCCGACAGAAACGGCTATCACGTCGAGATCAAGGGGGTCAACCACCGGTACCGCGATATCCGGATACGGCTGCCCAAGGACCTGTCGCCTTTCGAGATACCGGTCCGCGATCTCGTTCATGAGCACGTGCACAGGGGCAAGGTCGAAGTGAACGTCACCCGAGGCGTTGCAGCCGAGGTTCAGGAGAGGCTCCCCATAAACCGGGAGCTGGCACGGCTGTACTTCGACGACCTCGCCGGGCTGGCACGCGATTTCGGCGGAGAGGTAACGTTTCGGGACATACTCGCTCTGCCCGGGATCATGACCGAGAACATCCGCAATCCGGAAGAGCAGTGGCCCCTCCTGCAGGAGGGGATCATATCCGCGCTGGAGGCCTTCACTACGACAAAGGACGAGGAAGGAAGCCGTCTCAAGGGCGACATCACGGCACGGCTCGAAGCCCTCGTCCGGATGCACGAGAGGATGAAGCAGAACGCGGGAGAAATGGTCGACATCTACCGTGAAAGGCTCTTGGCGCGGCTGCGTGAGCTGCTGGGCGATAATGCCGACAGGATGGACGAAGCCCGCATCGAGCAGGAGGTCGCCCTCATTGCAGACAGATCGGACATCACCGAGGAGCTCGTCAGGCTCCACAGCCACATTACGTCCTTTCAGGAGGTCATCGCCGCGCCGGAGCCGTCCGTCGGCAGAAGGCTGGACTTCATGCTCCAGGAAATCAACCGAGAGCTCAACACCATCGGATCCAAGAGCCAGATCGTCAACCTGAGCCATATTGTTATCGAGGCGAAGGCGGAAGTGGAAAAGATACGCGAACAGGTACAGAACATTGAATAACCGGACAGCTCAATGAAAGGAGTGTTTTATGGGCAAGCATGATACGAAACTGCTGAACATCGGGTTCAATAACGGAGTTGTCGCCTCCCGGATCATCGCCATCGTCAACCCGTCATCCTCTCCCATGAAACGTCTGAGGGAAGAGGCCAAGGAAAGAGGCCAGCTCATCGACGCTACCCAGGGAAGGAAAACGAGGTCCATCATCATTACCGACAGCTCCCATGTCATTCTCAGCGCGATTCAGGCGGAAACCATTTCCAACAGGCTTTCCGACGGCGGAGCCCCCAAGGAGAATTTCAAGGAGAAGGAGTGAGGATCTTCGTTTCCGGCCCCTCGGGAGTCGGCAAGTCAACCATTATTGCCGAGATACTCAAGCGCAATCCAGACTTTGTGCTCTCGGTCTCGTACACCACTCGCAC
>ERZ1026800.1576-NODE-1576-length-14066-cov-3.198149_pt1 | contig 14066 bp, 18 predicted proteins | sample MGYA00520873_ERZ1026800 | MGnify/ENA primary metagenome ERZ1026800 (study PRJEB33270, sample SAMEA104284475) | anaerobic digester metagenome | biome: Anaerobic digester microbiome; feature: mesophilic sludge digester; material: Anaerobic digester biomass...
AATTATAGTTAATGATGGAACTAATGATAGGGTTTTAATTGGAAAGCTAAGTTAATGGCAACATCAGGGGTTAAAGTAAGCCGAATAGGTTATGATGTGAATACTGCCAGTGACAAACAACTGGCCTTTTCTAGTGAATGGCCCTTATTACCCATTGAGGCAGAGGGCGATTTAACAATCAATCCGCCTGGTGGTGGTTCTGGGAATGTTAGCGTTGATATTTACACCCACAGTCTAGGATATAACCCAGTATTTTATGTGCAAAGAACAAGTGGTGGACCCTTTTTCCCTGGGTGGACAAGTTGTGATACAAGTAAATTGTATTTTAGTGGCTATGTTAGTTCTGCCATAAACTTAAAATGGAAAATATTTAGAAGAAACTTACTAACTAACTACCTCTCAGGAAATTACAATACCACAGACGCTACCAAGGTTGTAGATGGTGATTATGGTATTTTTATCTCTCTCCCTGGAAAAAGTATATCCTCTACCAACAAAAGAGATTTTGCTATAAGAAGTGATGTGAGGCAACTTATGATTCACCAATCGGGATATGTAAATTCCCCTGCACAGCTCGTGGTTACACATAACCTTGGGTACCAGCCTATGTACTTAATATTTGCAAAAAGTGGTACTAAGTATCAAGCTCTTACTCAGTCTGGAAGTACAGGGGTTAGTGCAACCAATACACAACTCACGGTGTATGATTATGGAGCTTCTATTGCAGACTGGGCGTATATTATATTTAAGGACACTTTAACCACAAATGGCTAAAATATCAGTAGAAAATGATAAAATGTTTAAGGTTTCCCTACCAGGATATGATGTAGATACTGCAACCCCAGAACAATGTGCCATTCATAGTGGATTTGATTATCCTAAAATAGAAGAAAAGCTTGAAGGGTATGAGGCTGTAACCTTGCCAAACTCAATCTCGGCTGGGACAACTGATATAAAAGTAATAACACATAATTATGGATACATTCCAAACGCTTTTGTATTTATGAAGGTGTTATCCCCCGATGTAATTCTATACAATACGGAGTTTGCTATGCTCCCTTACTTTCTTGTTGATCCACCTTTCCTTTATTATACTTACGAGATAACGACAACTCAATTAAAGATTCAGATTGTATACGATGATATGTTCGGCTCTGGGCCAATAACCGTTGTGGAGGGAGGTCTAGCAGGAACACAAGTGGGTTTTAAGTGGCAAGTCTGGGTAAACGACTAGGAATTAAGATATGATATAATTATATATACGAGGGTGTATAAATTGGCATAAATAACAAATGGCTGTATACATTGTTAAACCAGGAGACACTCTAAGTTCCATTGCAAAGAAGTTAGGAATATCAAATTGGAGAACTCTTTATGACCAGAATAAGTCTGTTATAGGAAGCAATTACAATCTTATTAGACCAGGACAACAACTTACTTACGGAGCACCAGCACCAGCACCAGCACCAGCACCAGCACCAGCACCAGCAACCGCAGGAACAGGTGGAGCAGAGGCAGGAGCGGCTCAGCCAATAGATTTTGGAGCAGTATTACCATGGGAACAGTATTTTAATCCTGAGTTAGTACAAGGGAGTGCAGAACAGGCTTATGCTAGATACTTCGCACCAATAGCCCAACGAAGACAGTCAGAATTAGAAAGTGGATTTGCTAATAGAGGTTTAATGAGAAGTGGAATACGACAGGATTCACTCTTAGACTTGTATCAACAAATGGGGCAGGAACATCAAAAGGGAATAGAAGCCGATATACTACAACAGAGGTCTATGGCTCAAGAAGACTACAACAGAATGCAGGAGTTGTATGAGAAGAGTTCAGGTAAACAGAAGCCTACAACAACAGCCTACACTCCTTACAAAGTAGAAAGACCCAAAACAGACGCAGGTATTTATGGAAGTTCCTATATAGATTGGCTTAATAGAGCAATTAGGAAGTAATATTTGATTTATTAAATAAAATGGCAACAACAGCACAAAGACTAGCAGAATACGAGGAATTATATAGACAGGCTCAACAGTATGACCCTAACAAGTTCCAAAATGACTTTGAGAAAGAATACAATGAGGCGGTTAATTACAACAAAGACCTTATAGACCAACAATCTTCTGCACTGGGAGAACTTCAAACCGTTGCCCCTACATTAAGGGAAAAGTACATGAACACTCTCATATCAGACCCTACTGCTCAAATGGCCTTAATCGCTCAAGCTAGACAGGCCCCTATTACACAATGGAGTACAGCTTCAAACTTACTTAACGCAAGAGGTCAAAGATACCAAGATATTCTAGCTAAGGCCTTAGGGGCTTATCAGACTTCAGCACAACAGGCTAACACAGCAGCAGAGAATGCTTGGAGGTTATACCAAGACGCTCTTCAACAAGATCAATTTAATGCCCAGCTAAGGGCAAGTAGAGGAGGTGGCGGCGGTGGCGGTGGCATAGACTTAGCAAGTCTATTAGGAATGTATGGAGAGGGAGGAGGTGGCGGCGGTGGTGTAGGTGGTGTAGGTGATGATTTAGATATTGAGGTTCCAGGAAAAAAGCCAAGTTGGACTACAACACTAGTAAAAAATGCAGCTGCTCCTCTAAGTTCAAAGACACCAGATTGGTTAGCAAAAACAATACCAGGAACTCTCATAAACTTAGTAGGAAACTTAATAGGAAATACCCAAGTACCAAAGAGACAAAATCAGTCATTTTTAGATAAGTTATTCAACCGATAATATGGCAAGATTAACAGGTGAGGCGGCAAGAAGATGGTTAGCAGAAAATCCCAATGCTTCTTATATAGACAACCGAACAGGACAAAAAGTACAGGCACAACAGAACCCGCTTCTTAAAATCTTACTAAATATCACAAAACCTATTAGAACAGTAGTACCAGCAGGTCAAGAATTAGTAAGGACCATTGGAGACTTGGGAAGAACTGCTCGTGGAGAAGAACTATCACAAGCACCAGAAACTTATTTTGGAATGACACCAGAAGAATCAGCAGAGTTTACCAAAGACCCATTACAAAGAGGTGTAAAGGCTGGGGTAGGCTTAATGTCTTATGGCATACCAGCAGGTGCAGCCAAAGGGGTTACGGGATTAAAAGCAGTAGGACAAGCAGCAGGAAAAGGTGCAATCTCAGGTGGTCTGGGTGGATTTGCTTACAGTAACGAAGGAAAGGAAATAGCCGACATATTAAAAGGTGGAGCATTTGGAGGTGTTCTTGGTGGGGCATTACAGGGTATTGGAGAGGTTTCTAAAGGAATCAAGGCTGCAAAAATATCCAATAAGTTAGACGATATGGCAGACGAGTTACAGGCATCTGCACTTAAAAAAGACATTGGGATAGCACCAACTACAAAACAGGGTAAGAATATTCTACCAAAACAAATCTCAGAGACTGCCAATAAAATGGGCTTAAAGATAAAAACCCCAGAAGACTTAAAGACTTTTGGACAGACCCTTTACGAGGGAAATGTTAATGTAGCCAATCAGGCGGCACAACAACTAGACGACTTGGGAAGGGTAATTGATATAACCGAGATTAAAAGACCACTATTGGAGCAGTTAGCCAAGACAAAATCTCCAGAACTACAAGCCCCAATACAAAAAGTGATCGATAGTATAGACAATGCTACGGGAGGCAGTAATGCCATCTCTGCAAGTGATTTGTTAAACCTTAGAAGAGAATGGGGAAAATTAGGAAACTGGAACCCGTTTATGGACCCTGCGGCAACAACGACAGCAGGAGCATTTGAAGCCGCCTATATGAGGGCCAATGATCTACTTGATGACGCATTTAAGAGTGCAGGAATTACAGGATTCAAAGACGCCAATCAAGCCCTATCTTTAGCAATAGATGCTGATAACTGGGCAGAGAGAGCAATAGCAAACAAGTCTAGTAGGCCACTTTGGAATGATATGACACAAGACGCAGCAATAGCGGCAACAGTATTTGGTGGAGGAGGTCCTGGTGCAGTTGCGGGTGCAGTTGGTAGTAAAGTAGCACAAAGATATGCAGAACCAATGGCAGCACAGGCACTAAGAGGTGCAGCTAAGGTTACAAGTGGGGTAGGAGCCTTACCACAGGTATTACAGCCATTAATAACAGCAGGACAAAGAGCCATCCCAGCAATAGCAGGATTCTCAGGACAGCAATCAGCTCAACCACAACAACCTATGCAATCTCAAATGCCACAGGAAGACCAAGGGATTAGTGCTATTAATATGATGTTAGCTCAGGCTGTACTAAACAAGCAAATATCAGCAACAGAAGCTAATGCTGTATTAAGTCTACTTGGACTAGATGCCAAAAGCACCCAGTCTAATTTACCGAAGACTGATACGGGAAGAAAGGCAATGGTGGCAAGAGACGCAGCTATTGGAGCATACCAATTATTACAAGAGAGTCCTGATGTCGCAGGAAAGACTGCAGGAATAGAGAATCTTCTCTACGGGTTAACAGGTGCGGCAAACCAATCAACAGCCTACAAGTCCCAGATTGAAGCCTTAAGAAGTCAGATGTTTAATGCTCTTGGTGGTTCAAGTTTGACCCCAACGGAGAAGGAACAGTATGAGAAGTTCTTGCCAAAGGTAACAGATAGTGCGGCAAGGGCAAGACAGAAAATAGAGCAATTAGTTCCAATGCTAGAGGCTCTAATGGGAGCCAGTATAAGCTCAACAGAGATTTTACAACAATATTAAATACTAGATATACCACCAATGGAGAACAAACCACTAACCGAGAAGCAAATTAAAAAAATAGTACAAATGGAGATTAAGAGTTGCTTCGAGCAACTAACAAACGATGTCAGGGAAATTAAACAAGCCCTTCTTGGGAATGAGTATCAACAGGGCGGACTTGTTGCAATCGTCCAAAGTCACCAAGCCTATATAGAAAGAAATAAAATCACCAATGTCGCAGAGAGGAGCCTAAGGGTTGTCGAGTGGTATGAGGGACTCTCTGACAAAAAAGGTACTGATGGCAAAAGCGACCTGGAAAGGTTAGAAGATGGCATAGCTAGTATTCAAGCCATAGGAATCCTTCAAAAGTGGATGGTATTCTTTGGAATAACAAACTTTGGGACTATTGTAGCCTTTATACTGGACAAGCTCCTTAAATAATTCCCTGTTCACAAAATTACAACACACAGTAGGGTGGAGTGGGGTAGGGGTGGGTGGTATATGTAAAATCCCTTTGCAACGGTCTTTTTAGAAAATAGGGTATATACCCTTCTCGGTGGAGTAGGGGGAGAGTAGGGCGGGTAGACCTATATCAAAATGGTATAATAAAGAATGAGATTTAGTGCAGTCATATTAGCAGGTGGGAAGGGAGAGAGATTTAAGTCCTCTATATCTAAACAACTAATGAGTCTCAATGGGAAACCTGTACTTCAATATTGCCTAGATGTTATAGAACCCCTAGTAGATGAGGTTATTATCGTTTCCAATTCTCAATACAAAGATTACAAGTGTGTTTCTGGTGGCTTAACCCGAAGTGAGAGTGCTTACAATGGGGTTATGGCAACCACTGGGGACTTTGTTATTATCCATGAGGGAGCTAGACCCTTTTTAAGAAGCGAGACTATACAGCAGATAAAAGAACTTCTACTTTGTGGTAATGATTGTGTTGATACAGTTAGTCCAATTATAGATGGTTATGTAGAAAGGGGTGTAAAAATGACAAAAGAGGGGAGATTTCTAGGACTTACTCCAGAGGGTTTTAGAAAAGACATTTTAGTAGAAGCCTTTTTACAAACACCAAAACGAGACTGGATGGATGAGATAACTATGGTGCAATCCCTAAAACCCGAATCTAACATAGCCTTTATTAAGGGAGAGTCTTTTAATAGTAAAATTACCTTTGAGCAAGACCTTGCGTACAGTGAGGGAATTATGAAGTTCTGGAATAGGCCAATAGCAACAATACCTGACTTGTCTAGAAATGTTTTAGTCTTTGGGGGCACTGGCGGTATAGGGTCGGCATGTATCAGAAGATTACCCAATTACTACGCCCCTAGTCATAAAGAGATAGACCTTTCTACTAACGACTGGGAAATTGATCTAAAAGAATACAAGGCGATTATCCATAGTGCTGGAGAGTATTCAAACCAAGAGAAAGTAATGGAGGTCAATTTTAATAGTTGTGTAAGGCTAGTGGAATTAGCTGAGAAACAAAATTGGAAGGGGAATATGGTATTTTTGTCTTCTGCTAGTGCTACTTATGGTAGAAAAGGAATCCCTATTTATTCGGCTTCTAAGTCTGCTCTAAATGCTTACATAGAATCAAGACACGAAGAACTAGCCGAGAAAGGAATATATCTTAATGCTATTGCCCCATCTAAGGTAGACACTAAACTACAAACAGCCATCAATCCGAATACTCCAAAAGACAGTATGCTTACTCCTGATTATGTAGCAGATTTTGTTCTTAGGTATACCGATACTAAAGTGTCGGGTCATATAATTTATTTGAAGGTTGGATTTAATGACTGAGGAGCAAAAGGACGAACAGGTTAAAAATGCTAAAGAGCTTATAGGTGTTGTTCAAGAATTGGGAGTTGAACCTTTCCTATGGGCTGGTAGTCTACTAGGGGCTATTAGAGGGAAAGATATTATACCAGGGGACAGTGATATGGACATTGCCTATATTAGTAAGTACACAAATGGGGAGGACATAGAAAAGGAAGCAAGGGAACTGTATACCAAACTCTATGAGATGGGATTACTAGCAGAATACTGGGATGAGAATAATCAGAAAAGATGGCCAGAAAAAGATGGTATATTACCTGTACTAGGACAAGCTCATATTGGGAAAATATCACCCTATTTAGACATCTTTACAATGTGGATTTCTCAAGGGGAGTGGTTTGATACTTGGTTTGGCCCTGTTGCAAAGGATATTGACCCTACCGTGATACCTGATAGTGTTGAACTAAGAGGAGTTAAGTTCCCAGCCTTAAAGAATCCAGAATGGGTACTTAGAATGCTTTATGGAGATGATTGGAAGACCCCAAGGGAAGACAAGGGGACTAATAGACACGCATTCAGACCTACCCTTACGCTTTTTAGAAGGGGTTTAAGATAGTGGTATAATATATAATATGAAGAGCGTTGCATGGAAAGGAGACCACCCAATTACCAGTTATTATGGTTGGAGGACCAATCCAATTAGTGGTGCAAGAAGTTTCCATGACGGAGTTGATGTCTCTATGCCAGTTGGTACAGAACTATATTCTCCAGTAAGTGGGAAGATAAGACTGGCTAAGTCAGATAGTTATGGGGGGAAATATATCCAGGTATTAGCAAGTGATGGAAAGGGACACTGGTGTTTGCACTTATCCGAGTTTAAGGTGAAGGTAGGGGATTTGGTTCAACAAGGCCAACTCATTGGAATATCAGGAAATACAGGACAATCTACGGGTCCTCATACCCATTTTGGTCTACAAAGCAATGCCGCAGTCTGGGATTCGCATATTGATCCCCTACCAAGTTTACAAGCCCAACCAACAGAAAGGTTCAAGAGAGGAGACTCAATAGTCTTTACAGACATCCAAAATATCCGAAAAGGGAGTGGGACTTCTTATGATATAACCGGCCAATCAGTAATTGGTAGTACCTACGAGATAGAAGATGGACCAAGATTTGCCGACGGTTATGCTTGGTACGACTTAAAAAACAACAACTGGGTAGCAGATGTGGGGAAGTTCCAAGCGTATATTCCACCAATTCAACCACCCACAGATGAGGCATCGGATTTAAGAGAAGAAGTAAACAGACTACTTGAGGTAAACAGGGGCCTTAGCGTGGCTCTAGGGGCCTCAGAAGACCTGTTAAAAGTCAGGGGTGGGGAGTTGTCGGAGGCACGGGGAAGAATAAACTTATTGGAGGCAGAAATTGAAGAAGCAAAAAATGATTATGCTAACATGGAGGAGAATTATACTAAAGTATTGGAAGCGAAGGACAGGATAGAACAGGAGAAGTTAGCAGCCCAAGAGGAGTTGGATAGGTTAAAACAAAGTTCAGACTGGGTTAAAAGGATTGCTGAGTTGCTTAGTAATCTCTTTAATAGAAAATAATTTTAGTTTTACATAATATGATAGTTGCACTTTTGAATAAGATACAGAACGAGGTGGTAAGGGCTTTTGGGTTTAGAGTATACAATACTTTTAAGAGTGTCATTCTCCCCATAGTTCTTTCTTTGATTATCCTAGAGTTAGAGAAGACTCCAGGAGATTTAAGTTGTCTAGTAAGTGGGGAATTTTGGTACAAGATCTTGTATGCAGTAATAGTTGCCCTAATCGGTGGTGCTGTTGCTGGACTTGATAAGGTTAAGAGAATGGAGAGTAAATAAATCAAACGAGGATAAAATAATATGAATACTGCCAAAAAATCATTGACCCAGTGGGTCGGCTTAAACAAGAAAACTAAAAGAGGAAGACCCAAAGGAAGTAAGAACAAAAAAAGAGGACCAATAGTTAAAATAAACATTCCTAACGCTATGACACCAGAAAATAAGGGGACAGAGGGTTTGTATACTTCAGGGGATGAGAGTAGTTTTGAGTCTATAAGAGACATCAAAATAAAACATCTTAGAAAGGGTGAGGTGAGTGTGAGCTATCCTGATAGATTTATTACCGAGTTGTCCTTTGATGAACTACACGGGGAAATGCTAAGAAGGTCTGAGTTAAGACAGCTTGTAGAGAACAAAGAATACAATACAAGAATAGAGATAGAGACAGATAGTCCTATTGCTATCGGCTGGTTTGCAGATACGCATATAGCGGGTCAAGATATAGACTATGAGCGATTAAGATGGGAAGTAGAAGAGATTAAACTTAACCCATATATGAGAGTTTTTCTCGGTGGCGATTTGGTCGATGGTTTTGTCTGGAACCCAGCACAGTTTGCCGATATCGCCAATCTTAATGAGCAAGACCTATACCTACATAAAATGCTTGAGTATATGGGGTATGACAAGATACTAGGGGGGGTAATGGGATCACATGAGAAATGGTCAAGAAGAACAGGGCTAGATTCTTACAGCGATATTAGAAAGAACATCCCAATCTTTGATGGAACAGGAACGGTAGACTTAGTAATAAATGGAATTACCTATACTGGAGCTATCTTACATGAAGCTAAGGGAAATAGTTATTTTAACCCTAATCATGCACAAAAAAGATTTATCATGGAGAATGAAGGTTATGACTTTGTAATGACAGCCCATACTCATGCAGGTGCAGAACAATCTCAAGTAAGACAAACAGCAAAGGGCAGTAAAAAGGTAGTCTTCTTGTCAGGGAAGACATTTAAGAGAACTGATGACTTCTTAGATACAAAAGGATTTAAGAGAAAAGAAGGTGAAGCCCTTGGTACTAACTGGATTCTATTCAATCATAAACAGAAGATGATGATACCTCTATCAAGTACAGCAGAAGTATTAGAAATTATGGGAAGTATCTAGAGATACAGTTCGTTAAAAATCCAACTAGAGGAGGTGTGGTGTGTCTAAAAAGGCGAAGTTTGATTGGAAGCACGAGATTAAGGTGTTGCAAGGTTATGTATGCCCCGTATGTGGGTTAAAAGGTACAGACAGTACCCTACAAATACATCATTGTAAAAACAAGTGTAGAGGTGGCAACAATTCAACAATCAACTGTGTAGCGGTTCACTCAAAGTGCCATAAGCTCATCCACGAGAAGCATGGGAACGATTATTACGACCCAAGACAAGGCTAGTTGGTAGAGAGAGGGTATTGTATATATCCATTTTGGTATGAATATCCTCTCTTTTAGTTTTGTAAACTAAATTGTAAGGACTATATGTTTCTATAATATACGCAAAACCGTATGTTATGGAAATGGAAGTCTAAAACTTGTAAAAGTTAGTAGGTTTTGGAAGTGGAATACTAAAACTTTAGAAAATCGGAAATACCAATTAGTTGTAAACTAAATTGTAAAGTTAATTGTAATGGTAAAAAGACAAAGGGTTGAATGTTATAGCAGAATTGTAGGATATTTAAGTCCTATGTCTCGTTGGAATCCTGGGAAAAAAGCTGAGTGGTCAGACAGAAAGATGTTTAAGATGAAGAAAGTGTGATATAGTAATTCTAAGGCTTTTAACTAAATTTAGTTGAAGCCCCAAGTTGATATAGCAGTCCCCAGAAATGGGGATTGTTTTTATAGCCCTATAAAGAAATACTAACACCTTGCCTAGGTACTTGACACCCCTGTTTACTAGGTATAAATTAGAAGTATGAGGAGAAGCACCAAGCAAAACTGCACAGAATTAGATATTTATATAGGGGGGTTGGTTTACTTGCTTGGTCGCCAACTCTCCTATATAACTATTTAATTTTAAGACCAAGCGAATATGCAAGAGATAATCTGTCCAAAAGAGGGAAATACCTACTCGGTAGCCGAGGTAGAAGAGGTAGATACCGAGGAGATTGAGGGGGTAACAGGGAATAACAGGCTTCTATTCAAACCAGAGTTTATTCCCTTCTATCTAGCTGAAGTAAAGAAATATAATTTCTCCAATACAGAGGGTCTTGTGTATGGCTTCATAAGGTTCTACCTAAGGAATAATCCCAATGGAAAGTTCTATTTTACCAACGATCAGCTTGCACATATGTTAGATGTTTCTCCTAGTACAATATCAAACTCCATAGCAAAAATATGTAATTGTGGAGAGTTCAAAGTAACATATAAGATTAAAACAAATGGGGGTACTTACCGACTCTTAGAAAATTCAGAGTCCGACTCTGAGAAACTTAAGAGTGAGACTCTGAGAAAGTTAAGAGCAAATAATAATAAGATAAAAGAGAATAATATAAACACACCTAAGGGGGCTGTGGGGGACAAGCCCCAAGAGTATGGTAATTCTGACATTACAAAGCTACAAAAATTCTTAAAGGAACACTACCCTATACCACTAGAGGGAATTACAGATAGAAGAAGACTACACAACATCATACAGGTACTAACAAGGAGAAAAAACCAAGACGAATGGATGGGAGATACTTGGAAAGCTAATCTTAATACCTTTATGAGTTTGTATCTAAAGGACACCAAGGAAGAGTATTATGCTAGAAGTGTATACAAGTTGCTAGATAAAATAAAGTTGTGGCGAGAGTATAGGGGTAAATTAAATTAAGTTTATTATTTATTTATATGGAAGAACAAAAAGGGGAAATGTTAGTAAGTACGGATCTAGGGTTAATCAGTAAAGAGAACGCTAACTGGCTGTTTACACAAAGGGTACTAGGTAGAAAGGGACAGATATTAGCAATAATGGTTCCTGGTATATCTCAGAAGCTAACCTATCTTTATTCCTATTTGAGACTTTTAGTTGAAGATATTAAAAGCAACGCCCCTACACTGCCACATGGGGTGAGTTTAGATTTTAATGATTGTTTGACAATAGCAAGAACGGGAAAACTAGAAAGACCCTACACCTTAGAGGGTGAAGAGTTTAAGTATGTTGTTAATCACTCGGTTGTGGAAGATTTACAAAGAGCTGGAAAAGAAGCCTTTGTAAAAAATCAGCCTAAGACTAATTCAAAATGGGATACAAACTGGGAGGACTAAATATGGAACTAAGCGAACAACAAAAACAAAGTTTTAGAAAGACATCAGAGTATCAGCAAATGAAGAGTATGCTTCCTGCTTGTGATGAGATTTACAGAAAAGTATTTAACGCCAAGGGGATTAAGAGAACCCAGGACACGGCCTTAGACCTAGACTTGGGAATAGATGTAATTCTCACCCTACCCAGTGGATCAATTTTAACAGGACAGGAAAAAGCCCTAAGTCATCAGTTTGAACACCACAACACCCTTACAATGGAGTTCTATCAGAATAGGGACACTAAAGAGCCTGGGGAGTTTTTTAAGATAGCAAGTCAATTCTATCTATCAGGATATATCAACGAACAACAGAATGCTTTTACTTCTTGGCATATAATCAATCTTTGCAATCTAATCCAATGGCTAGGAAAGTACCCAACAAGTCAATTAGAGAAAAAGACCATACCCTCTACAGGATATGCCTCTTTTATTGCTATTCCCTATAAAAACATACCAGCAGTCTGTATTGTTGCCAAAAGTGAAGACTATTATAGGGCTATTGACAGTAAGGGATAAAAGGTATAATATAGATAATATATAAATTATAACTACCCAAAATATATGGTACAAGTCAAATTAAAAAAGAGAGGCCATAATGCTTTTCTTTCCTTTACAATGTGTGAAGGTTTTGGATATGTGCTTCTAATCACAGGTACAGGAGACATTCAGAGTATTCAGACTAAGATAGAACTAGGTAAGAACAGGGAGTGTAAGGATCTGTTCAATAGTCTGATAAGGGTCTTGGTGAGTAATGGATATAAATTGATTGAAGGAAAATAACCATGGAAAAAGTAGAGACTAAAAAAGAATACACGATAGAAGAGAGATTAAAATATCCCGTTCCTTACAAGTGGAAGATACAGAGTTTTAATAAGGCAAAAACAAAGGCAACCTGCGTGGCTTATATAGATGCCAGGGATGTCATGGACTTGTTAGATAAAGCGGTTGGATTTAATAATTGGAGCGATAGTTACGAGAGGGATACCAATGGAAGATTAAGTTGCACCTTAAAATTGAGAATCAATGGGGAGTGGATCTCAAAGGAGGATGTTGGGGTGGAAAGCGACAATGAGGGAGAAAAGGGAGAGTTTAGTGATGCCTTCAAGAGGGCCGCTGTAAAGTGGGGAGTGGGAAGATTCCTTTACGATATGGATATTAAGTACCTAGACATCAAACTAAACAATGGGCAAAAGGAGTATTACTACGAGGGCGAGAAGGTCAATCAGTTTAGATTAACAGAGTTCTTTAATAGAAAGAAATAACTTAATTTGAGTATATATTAAAATGTTTGAAGATATAAAAAGTGGATCAGTTGTAAATGGAGTTAAGGTTATACATGTAAGAGAGAAGACAGCAAGAGAGCAACTCCTAACCTATGGAATGAATGCTAGATGTAGAGAAGTTTTAGCAAGAGACTATGCGAGAGAGAGAGCTACTAAGAAAATGTTGCAAGAGAGAGATAACCTAGTAAAGAGAATGTATGATGAGTATGAAGCATATAAATCTATTAAATAAGAATATGGAGAGAAAGGAAATAATTAAACGGGTAAAGAAAATACTGTCAAAACACGAAGAGAACACATCCGAGGGGGCTATATACTGGAATTTTGAATGGGTTGGAGGAAAAGAGATACCCACAGGTCGGGGTGGTTATATACAAGAGGGTGGAGAATGCGTCAGTAGCGATAAAGCCTTTTATGAAGAAATGGCAGACTTCATCTCCCAAGAACTAGACAAAGCAAGGGAAGAGGTATTGGGAGAAGTTTTAAGTAAAGGTAGAGATTTAAGCGTGTTGCATTTAGCTCCACATATACCAGTTAGTGATGTAGAGGAAATAACTATTAAAAAAGAATCAAGCAGGATATGGGGGAAAGTTAGAAAAGGATTTAAGAGTTTTGGTAAGAAGATTATGAGCATTGATCTGATTGACGGACAAGGAAGATGGGTAAGTATGGCAAGGAGATTTTTAATTCTATTACTGCTTTTATTCTCCTTGTATATTTTAATAGACTTACTGGTACACAAGGGACTTCTAACTACTAACGAACAGAGGCAACTTAGCCAAGCTATTCAACAGCCCCTAGGAAGCCCTGTGATAGCCCTAGAACAAACGGAAGGGGAGAAGGTGGGCAATCAGACCACCGAGGATGTAGAAGGTCTTAAATCCACCTTACAGCCCCTTGGTAAAATTGAAGAGTATATTCTAAGTTATGGTGGAAGATATGACAGTGAATATTTGGGTACACTGAGGAAGTATTGTGATGAGGATACCTTAAAGATGGTAATAGCGATTAGTGTAGCAGAAACAGGAATGGGTAAAGCGAGAATGGACAGGAATACCAACTGGTATGGATATTTTTACAAGGGAGATAGGCAATACGACCCAGATGTAGACACAATGAGTAGGGTAATTTGTAATGGAATAGGGA
>ERZ1026800.1589-NODE-1589-length-13985-cov-4.607736_pt1 | contig 13985 bp, 14 predicted proteins | sample MGYA00520873_ERZ1026800 | MGnify/ENA primary metagenome ERZ1026800 (study PRJEB33270, sample SAMEA104284475) | anaerobic digester metagenome | biome: Anaerobic digester microbiome; feature: mesophilic sludge digester; material: Anaerobic digester biomass...
ATGCCGGGGATGGCGGCCGCGAGGCTTTTGCCCAGCAGCAGGTTGGTGGTGGTGATGGGCGTCGCGAGCAGTGGCTCCAGGGAGCGGGTCATTTTCTCCCCCACGATGCTGTACGAAGCGATGGTGACGGGCACCATGAGGGGCATGATGAGAAAAAGGAGCATCATGTTGGTGGCAAAAACGGATTGCATGGCTTCGCGGGCGTCCATGCCGGCGAAGATGGGGTTGGCCAACAGGCTGCTCATCTCTTCGATGTCGCTGGCGCTGATGGGGGCGATGCGAAAGATATAGAGGAGCACAATGGGGATGGCGGTCATGAGGAGGGGGACAAAGAGAATGACGTAGGCGACCATTTTGTTCTGGCGCACGTCAACCCATTCTTTGGCGATGATGGTGCGGATGTCGTTCACAATTTTCCTCCGTTTTGAGCGGGGGCGTTGACCAGGCTGAAATACACCTCTTCGAGGGCATGTTGGCGTTCGCTGACAAATTGAACCTGGGCGCCCTGGCTGACGAGGGTGTGGACGATGGCGGGATTTTGGGCGGGGGGATCGCTGAGGCTGATGGTGAGCTGTACGGCGCCGTGGGGGGCGGGCGTTTCTTCGACCTGCCGGACAAAGGCAAGGCTGCGCAGGGCTTGCAGGAGGGCCGCCAGGTTAGGGGCGTCGGCCGCGGCGAGCTGCACGATGGTCTGGCGGCCGAACAGCTGGCGGCGCAGGGCCTCGGGGGCGCCGACCGCGATGAGGCGCTGGCGAAAGATGGCGATGCGGTCGCAGAGGCGCTCGGCTTCGTCCAGGTTGTGGGTGCAGATGAAGATGGTGCGCCCCTGCCCTTTGAGGGTTTCGATGAAGTCGCGCACGGTCCTGGCGGCTTCGGGGTCCAACCCGCTGGTGGGTTCATCCAGAAAGAGGACGGGCGGCTCGTGCAGGAGAGCGCGCGCGATGGCGAGCTTCTGCTTCATGCCTTTGCTGAGGGTGCCGGCCGCAGCGGTGCGGCGATCCCAGAGATCGAGCAGGCGCAGGTATTTCTCGACCTGGCCCTTGACATCAGGGGTGTGGTAAAGGCGGGCGAAAATCTCCAGGTTGTACTGGGTGCTGAGGCGTTCGTAGTGGCCGGGCGCCTCAGTGAGGATGCCGATCTGGCCGCGAATCTGGGCGCCGGCGCGGGTGATGGGGAGGCCGGAGATGGTGGCCTGGCCGCGCGTGGGGGCGATGAGACAGGCGAGCAGGCGGACGGTGGTGGTTTTGCCGGCGCCGTTAGGCCCCAGGAAGCCGAAGACTTCGCCTTCGTTGACGGTGAGGCTGAGGTTTTCGACGGCAGTAATGTCTGTGTGCGTTTTCTTTTTGTTGTCGGTAAAAATTTTGGTCAGGCCATCGGTGACGATCATGGTTTAACGCGCCTTATTTGCTGACAACGGGGGATGATGGGCGGCTGAGGGGCGGGTCGCTGCGCAGGAAATCGAGCAGGTAGCGATTGACCTGTTCGGGTGCGTCTTGCTGGACCCAGTGGCTGGCGTGGGGGAGAATGCGGACGGTGAGGTTGGGAACCCAGCGTTCGAGGCCCAGGGTGAGGCTGAGGTCGAGGGCGATGTCCTGGGCGCCCCAGAGGAGGAGGGTGGGGGCAGCGACGCGGCCGCGATTGGGTAGCAGGGTGTGGAGCTGGCGGGCGGCGGTGCGATACCAGTTGAGCGCGGCGGTGGCGGCGCCGGGTTTGCAGAAGGCGTCGGCGTAGCGGGCGAGGTCTTCGGGGCTGAAGGTGGTGGGGTTGGCGGAGCGCTGGAGCAGGCGTGCGATACCGGCGCCGTGGTGACGGGTGAGCAAGGTTTCGGGCAGGCGGGGGATCTGGAAAAAGTAGACGTACCAGCTCTTGCGCCATTGGGCGAGGTTGCGGCGCAGTTCGCGTTGATAGGCGGCGATGTGGGGGGCGTTCATGACGACGAGTTTGCTGGTCATGTTGGGAAAGCGGGCGGCGAAGGTCCAGGCGAGCACGCCGCCCCAGTCATGGCCGACGATGTGGGCGCGTGAGTAGCGCAGGGCTTTGACGATGGCGGCGATGTCGTTGGTGAGGGTGAGGATGTCATAGCCGCGCGCGGGCTTTTCGCTGTCATTGTAGCCGCGCAGGTCAGGGGCGATGACGTGATAGCCGGCGGCGCTGAGCGCGGGGAGCTGGTGACGCCAGGAGTACCAGAATTCGGGGAAGCCGTGGAGGAGGACGACGAGGGCGCCGTTGCCCTGCGGTTCTGGGGTGGCGATATGGAAGCGGATGCCGTTGGCGGCAAGGCGGTAGTGGGAGTAGTTGGTCATTCTGTGCTCTCTGTTCTCTCTGTTCTCTATTCTTTGCTCTTTCGTACTTGCAGGTGTTCCGGATCGAGAAGCCAGCGCAGAATGCCGCGGCGGCTGGCGAGAGAGTCGAGATCGAGGCGGATGAGGCCGCCCTTGCGCAGCCAGATGTCGCCCAGGCCGCCGCTGAGTTGGGCCGCGGCCTGGCTAAGGTCGGGTTCATGGCCGACGAGCATGACTTGGAGGTCTTGGTTCTTGTCCAGGCGCTGGCGCATCTCTTCGGTGAGGTAGGTTTCGACTGCGAGCAGGAGATCGTCGGTGCTGGCGCCGGGGGCAAGGCGGTCATGGACGATGAGGCGGTCGGCCAGGTGCAGGCCATTGGCGACGAGGGTGGCGGTTTGGTGGGCGCGGGGGAGGGGGCTGGTGATGATGAGGTCTGGTTGGACGCCAAAACTTTGCAGGCCGGCGAGCTGCTCCTCGATTTTTTTGGCGCCCTTTTTGGTGAGGGGGCGCTCGTCGTCATTGGGGTAATGGGGGTCGCCATGTTGGCCGGCGATGCCGTGACGCAGTAGGTAGAGTTGCATGAGAGTCTCCTGTCCGGCGTTTGCGCCGAAGATGGCCGGGCTGATCCTGTGCGCGGGTTTAGCTGGCGAGTTTGGGGATGTAGCGCGCCCATGTGACCCAGGGGAAATCGGTGATGGCGTCGGGTAGGTCATGGGGGAGGTCATCATCGCTGGCGATGATCATGATGGCCTGGCCGCCGCGCTGGTGGCGGCTGACTTTGAAGGTGGCGATGTTGAGATGGTAGTGGAGGAACCAACTGGTGACGGCGTTGATGGTGCCGGGGCGGTCTTCGGCGACGACGACGAGGGTGTGGTATTGGCCGCTGACGTTGACGGGGTAGCCGGCGATTTCGGTGATGCGGATCATGCCGCCGCCGACGGAGGCGCCGGTGCAGTGGATGTGGGCGTCGGCGCCCCAAAGCTCGAAGGTGGCGGAGTTGGGGTGCGCGTCGGAGCCGAGATCTACCGGGTTCAGGGTGAAAGCGAGGCCCTGGGCCTGGGCGATGCTGAAGCTGGCCCGGATGCGGTCGTCGTCGGGGGCAAAGCCGAGCAGGCCGGCGACGAGGGCGCGATCGGTGCCGTGGCCGCGGCCGGTGTGGGCGAAGGAGCCGTGGATGCCGATGATGGCTTTGTGGGGGGGGTGGCCGAGGAGGGCGCGCGCCATGAGTCCGAGGCGGACGGCGCCGGCAGTGTGGGAGCTGGAGGGGCCAACCATGATGGGGCCGATGACATCGAAGACGGAGACTTCAGACATGGTGCAAGAATTCCAGAGCGCAAGGCACAAAGGCCAGTTTTCATACCGCGGACGCCAGGTGCGCGGGGGTTAGAAAAGAGCGGTGGAGAGCTGGCGGCGGTAGGTGATGGTCAGGGGGTTTTCATCGCCGAGGAAGGAGAAGGCGTCGAGCAGGGCCTTGTGGGCGGCGCTCTCCTGAAAGCGGCGATCGGCGCGCAGGGCGGTGAGCAGGATGTCGAGTCCTTCGGGGTAGCGTTCCTGGCTGAGGCGCAGCTTGCCGAGGGCGATGCGGTCGGCCAGGCCGTTGTCGGTGTCAGCCAGGCGCGCGAGGATGGCGGCTTCGTCGCCGATCTGGCCGGCTTCGGCGCGCCAGCGGGTGCGGATGAGCAGGCGCCGGCCCTCGATGGCCTGGGGTGAGGTGGGCGGCAGGCGTTGGAGCAAGGTCTCGGCCGCGGCGGTTTGTCCCTGGGCGAGGCGGATGCGAGCCAGGCCGAGGGTTGCGAGTGGGTGATTGGCCTGCTGGCTGAGAGCCTGCTGGTAGGCGGTTTCGGCGAGGCTGGTCTGGTTCTTTCCTTCGGCGGCAGCGCCCTGGGCGGCGAGGCGGTCGGCCTCGTTGGGGAGGAGATTGCGCAGGAATTCGCGTATTTTTGGCTCCGGGATGGCGCCGACGAATTCACTGGCGACGCGGCCATGGCGAAAGGCTTTGACTGCGGGGATACTCTGGGCCTTGTATTGCTGGGCGAGGCGTTGGTTGCGATCCACGTCGAGCTTGGCCAGGATGAAGGCACCCTGGAACTCGTTGGCGAGCCGCTCCAGGATTGGCCCGATGGTGCGGCAGGGGCCACACCAGGCGGCCCAGAAGTCAACGATGACGGGGATGTGTTTGGATTTTTCGATGACATCCTGGGCAAAGGTTTGTTCGCTGACTTCGATGACAAAGGGGCTGTTTGCCATGTGATATTTGTGTCCTATTCTTGATTTGTTGTGCTCTTGCGCACAGCTCGTTGGCTGAAAACAAAAAATGTTGGTTACAGAGATCGCCGGTTTTCTTTTTCCGTCGTCTGCCCGCGTCCCTGTCCTGCTCTGGCAGAGGCGGGAATCTGTTCGCTGACAGGCGCCTAGTTTAATGTGGCCCTGGATGACTGTCAATTTGACAGCCTTTCGGTGTGCATCGCCAGGCGCGACAAGCTGTGCGCTTCTCGATGCTTTAATCCCATAGCTTTAATCTCCCATACGGCCGCATAAACTTCGTGTAGCCACATGACTACTTATTCTTAAACACAAACACCGGGAAGATAGGAACTTGACTACACGAAGTTTTTTCAGCTTGTGCCATCGAAAGCGCCGTACTGCTTGGGAGACCGCACAAGGCTGGGGGGGGTAAGGCCTTTGCGCAGGTTGCTGATCAGGAGGCCCGGCACCGAGTGTACCGAGGGATCGCCACGCAGATCTTTCAGCCATGCTCCCACCAGCGAACGACCATGCGCGCGCAGAAGTTCCTGGGCACGTTCGGGCGCGATGCCTTGCAGGCGCAGGGCGGTGGCTAAATCCCAGTGACCCCAGAGATCGCTGTTGGTTTGCATGATGTAGACCAGGTCATCTACGGTGTTTTCTCGCCGGCGGGCGTCCTCGGCCCAGTCATTCGAATTTGCGGGGATTTCATCAACGTCCAGCCAGTCCGGGTCCCAGACAATCCAGTCACGCGGCAGACCTTTCCACAGCAGCTCGGCGGTATCTTGCAAGGAGAGAATGGCCAGCGGCTCCTGGCTGTTGGGATCGCCAACCAAAACATACGTCGGATGCAGGGGTTTGGCCTCTGTCCACGCGTCTGGCCAGGCCGGGGCGTCAATGGACAGGTGCGGGCCGTGGGATGAAACGTCGTAGCTATAGCGGGTTCTTGGCGTTGACGCCGGAGCGTTAACCTGCACGGGCGCGCGTTTGCTCACCAGCGCGGTAGACACAGTCGCCATGGCGTGCGCGTGTGCGGCCTGCGCAGTCAGTTTGTCCAGGATTGCGGGCGGGGCGGGTGGCGCCGTGGCCGGGCTGACGTGTGCGGGCGGGCCGCCGGGCTGGCCGGGGGTTATTTTCAGATCTGCCCCTAACGCGTTCTTATCTGCGAGATCAGTCTGATGGCTGAAAGGAAGATTGAAATGGAGCGAAGAAAAATAGGGGGGTACACCAACACCACCATTTTCAGGCGCATTCAGTGCTGCGTGCTCATTTTCCGCGCGCGCGCGCGACGCTGGTGGTGTTGGTGTACCCGGGTTTTTTTCCTTGGTTGGTATATTAAGTTGGTATAACTGATCGGTGGTCACTTTTGGTCTCGCAACGGTTACCTTTGGTCTCGCGACGGTTACCTTTGGTCTCGCAATGGTTACCTTTAGTCCTTCAGGGGGGGTGAAAATCAGTCCTTCGGCGGTTACCTTTGGTCCGCCGACGGTTACCTTTGGTCCGTTGGAAAGGGTAAAAACAGGCTCTTCGGTGGTCACCAGGAGTCTTTCAGCGGTTACCTTTGGTCCGTCAGCTACCACCTGTGGATAACTCGAACCGTTGCTGGGGGGGGCAATGATGGCGTAGTGACGGGCCAGAGACTCCTGCAGTTGCTCTTCGGTGACGCCTGGCAGCGGCGGCGATGGGTGTTGGCCCGCGGCCCAGCCTTCGCGGCGCAGGGTGAACTCGGTGCGGGGGCGCATATCGTCGTAGCTGTAGTTCGTGCGCCAGACGATCCACTCGCGCGTGACGGCTTCCGCCAGGGCGTCGCGCACCTTGCGTTCGCTGTAGGCGATACCCTGGTCGTAGCGGGTGGGATTGGCGTTGTTGTTATTACGACTCAGGCGGCCGTGGGCAATTTCGTCTACGTTCAGCCAGTGGGCTTCATCCACGCGACTCCAGTTCCAGCAGTGACGGAAGAGGTACTCCACCGAGAGGATGAGGGTTTCGGAGGCGACGCCGGCGATCAGGTCGGTCCAGTATTTGGGGACGATGAAGTAGTTGGTTTGCGGTCGTGCGAAGCCGGTGAATGGGGGGCCAGGCTGCGCTGGCGCAGGGTCATCCGGCGCCTGGGCTACGGCGTAGAAATTTTTGACACGGGCTCGGTCATCTGTCAGCTTGGTGCGTGTGAGGAGACCGAAGCTCAGGGCGTCGTCAATGGTGGGGAGGAGGGTTTTGTGCGGCAGGCCGGTGCCGAGGTCAAGGCGGACGCGTGTGCCATCCACACGGCTGCTGACCTTGCCGCTGTGCAGTTCGTCCAGGGTGAGGCGGACGCCGCCGTCAAAATTGCCCTGGCCCCAAGTCCATTTGATGACATACTCGGTGAGACGAATGAGAGCGACGATGCGTCGGCGCTCGTGTTGTTCACGCAGGACACGCAGGGTATCAAACCACGTGATCGGTAGACGATAGAAATTGGCTTGCGGACGAACAAAACCTTCGAAAGAAGGGGTGGAAGGGGTAGACATAGACAACCTGCCTTTGTGTTGAGAGAAACCAGAACGCGACGATCCAGCGGGCATTGTAGCACTTCCCTGTTAGTTGGTCAAGCAACACTTATTATCTAACAGGTTTTTAACGGTATGAAGGCCAAGAAAGGTTGTGGACTGTGTACCATGATCTGAAAATCAGGTGCGAATCTGTTTCATGTGAAACGAACCCGTGGCACGTATGGGCAAGGATGGTTGCCAGCCTGACCAAGAAGTGCTATAATACCGACTATTATTGTGCCGCTCTATGCTTCACTGTTCGGGCAATGTTCAGGCAATGTTCAGGCAATGCTCAGGTAGTGAAGCCCATTGACGAGGTGAAGTTTGGCCGAGCTATCGTTTTTGGGACTGTCGGATCCTCCGTTCAGCCTATCGCCTGATCCGCGCTATTTTTATCTAAGTTCACAGCACCGCACGACCCTCTCCAAGACAACCTATGTCATCGAGCAGCGTCAGGGGTTATCTGTGGTGTTTGGTGATGTAGGCTTGGGGAAGACGAGCGTGGCTCGTCGCTTGTACCAGATTCACCAAGACCGGGAAGACTGCCTCGTGGCCTACATGCCGACGCCGCACTACAAATCGGCCTTCCAGTTTTTGCGCGGGATTTGCACCGAGTTTGGGATCGAGACGAAAGGCTACGGCGAGCCGGCATCGCTGAACTCGCTGCAAACGTTTTTGCTGGACGCGCTGGCGCGTGAGTATTACGTTGTTCTGATCATTGACGAGGCGCAGCTCCTGGTCGGTCCGCAGTTCGAGCTGCTGCGCCAGTTGCTCAATTTTGAGCTGGCCGACCGCAAACTGCTGCAAATTGTGCTCCTGGGCCAGAACCAACTGCGTAACAAGTTGCGCCTGAAGCGGGCGCTTGAATCGCGCCTGGCCACCCGCTCCACTCTGGACCCGCTCGACTTTCCCGATACACGGGCCATGATCGAATTCCGCCTGCTGGTGGCTGGCCGCCGGTCGCCTCTGTTCACCGATGGGGCGCTGCGACGCATCTTCGACTACAGCCGGGGTATTCCGCGTGAAATTTGTCGCCTGGGGTTGAACCTCCTGCCGGCCGCGATTGCGGCCGAGGCGAACATGATTGACGCCAACCTGGTGGATCAGGTGACCCGCGGCCTGCGTTGAGTTGGGGACATAGCCGAAGCACGATGGACAGGGAGCAAAAAAGCGGTGGATGAAACAACAATTGCCCCCCTGCACGCGACAATAGACGAGGTGCCGTTTGCCGAATTGGCCCGCCATGAGCGCAAACCCCAACGTCGTCGCGGTCGTCCTCCCAAAGCCACGCGGCGCCGGCGCGCCACCCTCCACCTGACCGATGCAGAACTGGAGGAACTGGGCACGCTGCACACGGTGGTGGATCGCTATTTCCCTGTTTCGCGCAGTGAACTGGTGGGTGTGGCGGTCAGCTTGCTGGCGTCCCTTGTGGCGCAGGAGCGTGCGGATAACAGCCTGACCGTTTCTGACCTGGAAGGGTTTCGTTCGTGGGCTTTGGCGCACGGTGATTTTATGGATTTAAGAAACCATAAAATAAGCCAGGCGCGGCGCAGCTACACGGTCAAAGAAAAGGTTTTGGCTCGATCAGGCAGCGAGTAAGATCGCATTCACCCGATGCTCGATAAATCGGCGATAGAGCAAACCGTAATCTTTTCGTGGATAGGGTAAGTGTGCTGCCCAGGGTAAACTATCCAGAGGTGATCGAGTTCCAAATCTTGCATGGCGACCTGCATAGACCTGGTGGTATCGGGTGCTTCGCTAAATTTGACTTCAATGCCATAGCGACGACCCCGGCGAAAAAACAGGAGGTCCAGCTCCGCCCCATTATGGACGGCCCAAAAATAAGCGTCGTTCGGTTGGATCACCTGCAGGGCTTGTTCGATTGCGAAGCCTTCCCAAGACGCGCCTACACGCGGGTGCCCCAACACACTGGACCAATCCGGCAGGCTCAACAGGCCATGCAACAAACCGGTGTCGCGGAGATAAATCTTCGGCGCACGAACCTGCCGCTTGCCGATGTTGATATGCCAGGGCTGTAACTGACGCACCATGAAGGCGCCTGTCAGGAGATCGAGATAGGAGCGCACGGTCTTATCGGAAAGCCCCATGGATTGCCCCAATTCTGATGCGTTCCATGTCTGCCCATGATAGTGAGCTAACATGGTCCAGAAGCGGCGCATAGCGGTTGCGGGAATGGCGACACCGAGTTGGGGGACATCGCGTTCCAGGAATGTGCGAATAAAACCTTCGCGCCAGGCGGCGCTGTCCTCATCAGATTCGGCCAGAAAGGCACGCGGAAAACCGCCGCGCACCCATAATGCGCGCCAATGTTCGACGCCCACTTCACTCAAACCAAAGGGAGCCATCTCGATGAACTCGACGCGACCGGCCAATGTCTCTGACACATTCTTGATGATGGTCGGTGATGCGCTGCCCAGGATCAGGAAGCGCGCTCGGTTCTGCGGACGGTCCACCAGGACGCGCAATGCCGCAAACAGGCTGGGCAAGAGTTGGATTTCATCAATCACGACTACGCCTTCGAGTGATGACAGCACCATCTCTGGATTTTGCAAACGTCTGAGATCAGGCTGCGATTCGAGGTCGAAGAAGGTAGTTGGTCGCCCCTGCGCCAGCAGCCGCGCCAATGTTGTTTTGCCCACCTGGCGCGGGCCGAGCAAGGCGGTGATCGGCGAGCGGCCGATGGCGGCTGTGAGTCGTTCCAGATAACGCGTGCGGTCAATCATGTTTGCCATTTTACCATGAAAATTCGGAATGTCAATCCGAATTTTCACGATTCAATCGGCTGCGGGCAAAAAAACGACGCCGAAGTGACCCTCGTCCTGCTTGCTTGTCATCACATACTGCGAGATCTTTTCTGGCTTCGTGAGGCTACGTATCTACTGGCTGGATCGCCAGCTAATTGAGTAATCAGCCCTCTGATGAACTGATCCTACGGAATGTGCCTCTTTGCCAGATTCTGCCAGGACGGCTTACTAGATCACTTCGGCGTAAACTCTTGGAGTTGTTGTTTAACTCTCGACAACTCCACACTCATTGTACTCTTTGGTTAGTCACCTGTCAATACCCCTGGCGAGTATCCATCATCACCGCCGAGGTTCTACGCGGCCGCTGAGGATGAAACGGCGCAGGTTGCGCCAGCGGTACAAGCGACTCCGCCAGATGAACCACGCGCCGGCCAACAGCCCCCCCAGCTCCCAGCCCCACAACTCCGGCCGCCGGGTGAAGGCGAACCAATAGGCCAGACCAATTTTCTCCTGCTCGGAGCCGCGCTTGCCCCAGACGTGAAAACGCCAGCCGCGCAGCGGCCAGTAGAAGGTGTCGGGAAAGCACCAGATGCGGTCAACCAGGGCATGCCCCGCGTAGGCCAGCGCATATACCCGCCGCGCCGGCCCCCCGCGCCACCCCATCAGCAGGGCGAGCAGGAAGCTCCACAGGGTGTGAGCAAAGAGCACGGCCGCCTTGTAACGCCGGTAGAAGTAGGCCCAGGCCAGTGGTTTGTCAATCAGATCAGGCGCCAGCGCGGCCAACGCAACCAGGCGGTAATCGGCCTCTTCGAACTGGCCGAGCCTGTCTTGCGCCAGCGCCAGCGCGGCCCAGGTATAGGCCACATGACTTGGTGGAAGCATGAGCAAAAAGTCCTTTTACGCGCGTTTGTAGCAAATGGCCGGATTTTCGCCCTTTTCCAGCTCGTCCAGGTTTGCCACGGCCAGCAGGCCGCGCTGGTAGAGGTATTCCACATGCGCGCCGGCCTCTTCCAGCCCCAGGAGAACGTTGTAGCCGCTCAGGCCGTTGAACAATTCACGTGAGATGTCGCTGATGGTCAGCCCTGCCGCGTCGGCCGCGGCGCAGATGTCCAGCGTGCGCGACAGGCGATATTGGTGCGACTGTTCGATCTCCGCCACCCGCGCGTACAGGTCTGGCATAGGCACCTCATGCCCGCCCAGGGCCAGGCGGATGTTGGGAATGGCCTTGACTTTGCGCAGCGACTCGAAGTAATGTCCCAGGCCGGTGTAGCTGGCGATGCTCTCCGGCGCCTGGTGCGGCGTGATGCGCGGCAAGACCTGATCTGCCGCCAGGAGAACATCGCCCACGCGGGTCACAAGCATCCCGGAGCAATGCCCAGGCACGTGGTAGACTTGCAGCCCGCCGGGCAGCGTCGCATCTTGGGTGATGACATCATGCACCGCGACGGAGCGGAAGAAGGCTTTGTACATCAGGTACATCTGCATAAGTTTGGGGCGGCTTGCAGTCGAGACGCCGGCCTGGCACAAGAAATGATCCAGCCGTTTGCTGATCATCACCACCCGCTCGTTGTGGTTGGTCAACACGCGCAGGTCAAGCTCATGCACAGCGATACGCGCCTGTGGGGCATGGGGCAGCAGGGCGTTCAAGCCGCCGTAGTGATCAATGTGGCCGTGCGTGATGAGGATGGTGTCAATATCGGCCGGCGAGACCGGCACCCCAAACTGCTCGCGAATGATGTCGAAGCCGTGCAACAGGTCGCGGATGCTGCATGGGTAGCTGGAGCCGGTGTCGAGCAGGGTGATCACGCCGTCAGACAGCACCAGGTAGACCCAGGCGTAGAAGTCGGAAAAGGCCTCGACGGCGATACGATAAATCTGGGCGCCGTTGGCGGCAAGGTAGAATTCGACAGGTTGCGATGGTTTCATAAAAGGGCGTTTGGTGTTTTAGAGGCCAGAGACCAGAGACCAGAGACCTACGTGGAGGGCGGTTGATTTGTGGTTGGAAGTGAGGGGCGAGGCGGGACGCGGGGGGCGCCATTCATGGGGCAGCGTCCTCGTCCCCCGCCGGCTCTGGCTGGCGCAGCCAGGCATCAAGCTCAGAACGCAGGACGCGCCAGGAACGGCCGACCTTTCGCCCGGGTAACTTGCGTGCGCGCAAGAGGTCTCTTACAGTTTGCTCGTCAATTCTCAAGTATTGACTGACCTCTTCAGTGGTCATGACGTCATTTTCAGACATGCTCAGCTACCCCTTAATTGGGTTAATAACAATACCTGTCTTATAAAATAACTATGTGTAAGTAAGTGACGATATTTACACTTGACAGATCACCAAGAGCGGTGTATACTCCCAGGAAAGCAAACAGGGCAGCCCCGACTGGCAATCTCGACTGCCCTGCTGCTGTCACCCGGATGGGAAGCGGGCTTGCGCCTGCTTCCCCAGGCCGCGCCGCGTGAGCGTTGCGCCTGCCGGTTTACGCTGATGATTGTACACCAAAATCGCGCGGGCGAAAAGTTTAGGCATAACTCTATTACGTAGGCGTTAAAACCGAGCATTCTTTTGCCACGAATTACACGAATTCACACGAAAACAATTCGTGAAAATTCGTGAAATTCGTGGCAAGAAAAACCAGCAGCCTTTTGCCACGAATTACACGAATTGACACGAAAACAATTCGTGGCAGAGGGTGAAGATTGGAGACCGGAGATTGGAGATTGGAGACCTACGTGGAGGGCGGCTGATTTGTGGTTGGAAGTGAGGGGCGAGAGCGGAGCCTGGAGACCTGAGACCGGAGATTGGAGATTGGAGACCGGAGATCGTTCAGGTCGCTCTGCCCATTTCCTGGGTTCTATACATCCGGGAACAATCTCTTCAATAACTCCGCTGCATATTGCCGATCTTCTACTCTCAACCGTTCCATCTGTCGCACAATCTCTTGCATTACTTGCCGATCATTCTCTCCCGCCTCTGTTTGCATTGGTAGAATTCCTGCACGTCGCATTACTTCTTCTGTTGGTATTTTCAATGCACGAGCGATTCCACGGACTACCTCTACTCCCGGGTTACGTCCCCCAGATAGAATACGAGATAGAGCCGCAGGCGTAATACCGCTACGTCGAGCCAATTCGGCCTGTGTCCATCCATGCATATCTAATTCTTGATACAACCAATCAGCAAATAGTGTTGACATGAGTAAACGAAGTATAACACATTGGTTGTTAATTGGGGTTTTTGATATATTAACTCTTGACAATTTTTTGTAAATATACTATTATTAACTATAGTCAACATTAAGTTAATTTGTGACACTAAGATAATTCGTAGCAAAGAACACAACCAGCCTTTTGCCACGAATGCCACGAATGACACAAAAACAATTCGTGAAAATTTGTGAAATTCGTGGCAGAAAAATCAGGAGGGAGTCATGGATCAAATCGTAGACGAGCGCCGGACGAACTGGCTTTGGATTGACAACTGCGTTGTGGATCAGTTCGGTCCGCAGATCGGCGCGTATGGCTTGGCGGTTTACGCGGTGCATAAAAAAAGCCCATCCGAAGACAGGCCAACCAGTCAAATCGTCCGGTTGCTCATCCCCCTATTCGATTCACCAGGGCCGAGATGATCTGCCGGTCCGACTCGCTCAGTTTTTCGATCTTTTTGCACAACTCTGCCGATGCCTGCCGGTCATTTGCCGTAGCTGTCGGCAATAAACCAGCATAACGCAAAACATCATCGGTTGATACATTCAATGCACGAGATAGACCGATGATGATATCTATACCTGGTTGACGATCACCAGACATGAGCTTTGAAATTCCGGCTGCAGATATACCAGCTCGTTTTGCCAAATCAAGCTGATTCCAATTGCGCCGGTTCAATTCCTGTTGTATCCAATTTATGAATTCGATTGACATAGGTTAATTAGATTATAGCAAGAGCCAATTGGCTCTGGCTATAAAATTATTGGCAATTGACAACTTCTGATACGTATGATAACATTAGCTACAGCCAATCATTAATTATCCAGCCTTTTGCCACGAATTACACGAATTCACACGAAAACAATTCGTGAAAATTCGTGAAATTCGTGGCAGAGAAAATCAGGAGGGAGTCATGAATCAGATTATTGACGAGCGTCGGACGAACTGGTTTTGGATTGACAACGAGG
>ERZ1026800.1594-NODE-1594-length-13972-cov-4.438425_pt1 | contig 13972 bp, 9 predicted proteins | sample MGYA00520873_ERZ1026800 | MGnify/ENA primary metagenome ERZ1026800 (study PRJEB33270, sample SAMEA104284475) | anaerobic digester metagenome | biome: Anaerobic digester microbiome; feature: mesophilic sludge digester; material: Anaerobic digester biomass | place...
CCTTGCCAACCAGAGCGGGGATGGTTGCGGTATTGGCGCAAAATCCGCTCTGGAAGGTGATGGCGGCTTCCACACCCTTGAAGGCAGCCAGGCGCCGCTCCAATTCCAGGTGCAGGTCCATGGTTCCGGCAATGGAACGCACTGCACCGGGTCCAACCCCGTATTTATCCAGGATTTTTTTGGCGGCAGCTACCAGCCGCGGATGGTTTGCCAGCCCCAAATAATTGTTGGAGCAAAAATTGAGAACACGTTTGCCATCCACGATCAACCAGGCACCCTGAGCTGATTCGATCGTGCGAATACGGTTGTACAAACCAGCTTCCTTTAAACTACTAATTTCCTGATTAATCCATTCATAACGATTGGTCATCATAACTCCTCATCTGTACTTATAAGAGGGAATGGTTTCACAGCCTGTCCAATGATAAAATGACTGCAGGACTCATTATACAACGACTTGACAGCGTAATTCATCAGAGGGTGCGGGGACAAAAATCATGATTGATCAATTTCGTCGGTCGGACCGGGTGGGGAGGATAAATAGCCCATTTCCAATAAAACCCGGCGAATGGCATCAGCGGCACCGGGTTTGATGACGATGATCGTGGGTGATAATATTTCGCCCAACCAGCGTGATGCCCGGCTTTTGCGCAATGCTTCCAGAATTGCAGGCGAATCCACCCGCAGAAGGGTGGCTTCCTGCAGCCGGGCCTGCACACCGACCTGATCCCATCTTTCCAGCGCCTGGATAAAAGTGGGCGGCAGGGGGGTGGAACCGTGCCGGCGAAGCAACGCCAGAAGCTGGGATGTTTTCAAGCCCTGGGCGCGGGCATGTTCCAATGAATCAGGTGTCACCTGATACCGGTAGTCCTCCCGGTTTTCAGGCAGCCATTCACAAAAGCGGGCTGCCTGGTAACGCATTGCACGCGGTGACCGAAAGGGCATCATTAAAATTCCATCTGATGTGACGCGCAGATTTTCCTCGTCCGGCGGCAGGTTGGTGGGAGGTATCGAGTGCCAGAGATCGGCAGACCAGGTGGACAAGGAAAAAGCCGCGGGTGGGGCATCAATTTCAGGTGCAGCCAGGTTCACCAGACCCAGCCAATGCATGGGTCCGCAGATGAGGTAACGGATCAGTGCGCCGTCGACATCATCCCAATGGGAAAATCCGCGCAGGTATTGACCGCTGCCCGCCTGTTTGATGAACCACGAGTCATAATCACCGGCGGGTCTTTGAAAATCCGGATGCCGGCTGTGGATGGTGCTGACAAAAGCGGAAATACTCCACCAGGTTCCGGCAGGCACAAGACTGATCCAATCCATCACAGCTTTGCGCGCCTCGTATGGGTTGTTGGTCCAGTTCCCTTCAGTTACCAGGTCGGGGAGCTGACGTAATTCATTGAATATTTGGCTTTGAGACCAACCTTGCAGGAGTTTAAGCAAAGCCTCCGGGCGGGGGGATTCCAAGAAAGCACGGGCTGCTTCCGGCAGGGGTTGTCCATTTGTATCCAGCAAACCGATGGCATCCAGCAAATCCCTAAATACGGCTGCCGGGAGAGCGGCACCGGTCACGGTAAATTGCGGGGGTTCCATTCCCAACCGGGAGGCAGCCAGATAAGTACAGGCATCATCCAAAATGCGGTCCGTGGCTGGAATATGGATGGCTGACTCGCGGGGTGTTGCCGGACGACCAGGCGGTGTTTCAATGGAAGCAGACTGAAAAACCCGCAAACCGTGCAGCGGTAAATCATCCGGGATATAGGCAGCTTCTTGCAACTCTGGAGGGATGTCAAGAAAGACACGTCCTATGAGGGCGCGATACCAGAGAATTTCAGAAGTGGATATGGGATTCAAGTCAGGTCGTTCACGATCGCGCTTCCCGGCACCCATCTGCCGTATATTTCCAAAACGACGGCTGAATAATGCCCAGCTCATTCGCCCATCCGATTCCAACAAAGCTGCCAGGGCTTCCCGCGCCTCAACGGGCAGAACATCAAGCATTTCCTGCACCAGGGTTGGATCGTGAAGAGCTTCCAGCAGGATGGGAAGGGCGGAGCGGGCATCCGGGGCGGATAATTCCAATCCCCAGGCATCCGCAACCATTTTTAAAAAAGCCAGGTCTTGACCCTGGAGGGTATGTTCCAGATCGGGCATGAATTCATCTCATTGGGGGACAGGTTTGATCTGATTATACTTCACCAGTCACCGTTGTTCATGCCGTTGGTTTCCCAGCCATCCCTGCCCCTGAGCGGAACGAATGCAACCGGAAGAATATCCTCGGAATCAAATTCCTCACCGGTGCGAACCCACCGCTGCAGGACTTGTGACCAGCGCGATCCGACTGGTATCACCAGCCTGCCCCCGGGAGCCAGTTGTTTGAATAGGATTGGAGGGACGCGGGGAGCAGCTGCAGTAACCATGATTGCCGCATAGGGCGCCGCATCCTGCCAGCCCAGGGTGCCATCCCCTACATGAATGTGAACATTGGTAATTTTTAATTCATCCAAGGTGCGCCGGGCACGTTTGGCAAGCTCGGCATGGCGCTCCACGGTGTGCACGAGGGCTGCCATTCCTGCCAGGATAGCCGCCTGGTAACCTGATCCGGTGCCAATTTCAAGAACGGTTTCATCCCCCTGCAAATTGCACAAATCAGTCATCAATGCCACGATGTAAGGTTGTGAAATCGTCTGTCCCAACCCGATGGAAAGCGGACCATCCTCATACGCCCAGTTGTGCATATCCGGAGGTACAAAGCGATGGCGCGGCACCTGTCGCAGCACCTCCAGAAGATGCGGGGTGCGAATTCCACGCCGCATAATCTGCCTGGTGACCATTTCATCCCGCAGATCTTGGTATTCATCCTTCATGCTAACATTGTAGCGTGATTCTGGATCTGCGAACCATCCAGGCGGGGAATTGATTCCTGTAAACCAAAAATCAGGGATCAATCCACGTCAGCCAATATCTTACGGTGTTCTCAATTCAGTGGCGTGATGCAGGTTCGGATGCTGTACCATCTCCTGCCGGACAGTTTGATACAAATTGTCAGCATGCAATTCGGTGATGGTATAGCAGGGCGAATTGAGATGATCTGCCAGAGCCTGAGCCAGCCCCTGGTCAAATGCGGTGTGTTCCATGTTGATTACCACACAGTGGATCTTTTCCTCGGCTATCTGCTGAGCGATTCGATGGGTTTCCTCCAGGGGGGGCAGGTGACCCATCGATACATTGCCGGCACCGTCAGTGAGTACAATCAGCAGCGGCATCACATCCGGATGGAGTAACTTTTCCTGGCGCAGGATGTCATATGCCATCTGCAAGCCTGCTGAAAGGGGAGTCTTCCCACCGATGGGGATATTGGTCAATGCCCGTTGCGCCAGGATGACCGAGTTGGTCGGCGGCAGAACCAGGGTGGCGCGATCCTTTTGAAAAACAATCAAACCCACGCGGTCGCGTCGTTGATAGGCATCCGTCAACAAGGATAAAATTGCGCCCTTGGTTGCCGCCATGCGTTCAGCAACTGCCATGGACCAGGAAGCATCCACCAGGAATAAAATCAGGTTGGCTGAACGTCGAACCCGGATTTTTCGCATGTAGTCACTGGGGAGAATGGCAAATGCCACCCGCTTGCGCTGTTCACTGCGGCGTCTCTGGTAGGGGGCGGCAGCTCGCAGAGTGGCATCAAATGCCAGGTCGTAGGGGTTTCCATTTGCCCAGCGGGACTGGACGTACCGTCCCCGTTTTCGTTCAGTACGCGTGCGGGAGCGGCGACCGGCAACATGCCTGACGATTTTATCCAGCGGAGTATCCAGTTTTCGGGGGGTAAACGCCGGATCTGAGCGTACTTTCTTGCCGCCATCCCACCAATGGGCGGCACGCTGGTCAAAAACGGATTGCGGATTGGATTCAGGTTCGTCCACCGAGGGATTATCCTCTTCCGTCTCCACAATGTCATCTACTTTTTTTTTTGCCCGAAGGCTTCGTCCTCTTCTTCGCCGGTTTCTTCTGATTTTCTACCGGTGGACTGGGATTCTCCCTGCAACTGTTCAATCCTGTCCTGCAATTCTTCCATGGACATTTCAGATTGTTGGAAGGGTCCCCGCTTGATGCGATGGGGGAGGGCAAGTTCTGCAGCCAGGGCAATGTCCCGGTCGGTGATGGCGGTGCGCCCTTCAAATGCTGCCTGGGCACGAGCCGCCTTGAGGATGACCAGGTCGGCGCGGTGACCGTCCACGTTTAATGAAGCAGTCAAAGAAGCAATCGCCAGCAGGTCGCGGCGGGAGTGAGTGACGTCATCCAAAATCCGGCGGGCGGCTTCGATCTGGCGGGACAGTTCCTGTTCCTTGGGGAGCCACAGGTCGCGGAAACCGGCGGCATCTTTTTCAAATTCCAGGTTGCGTTCCATGATCAGCACACGTTCCCGTGTTTCGTGGATGCCAAAAATATCCACACTGAGGGCAAAACGGTCCAACAGTTGCGGGCGCAGGTCGCCTTCTTCGGGGTTCATGGTTCCAACGAGGATAAACCGGGCGGGATGGGAGAAGGAAATACCCTCCCGTTCGACAATATTCATTCCCATGGCGGCTGAATCCAAAAGAACATCCACCACGTGGTCATCCAGAAGGTTGACCTCGTCAATGTATAGCAAACCGCGGTTGGCGGCAGCCAGAACGCCGGCATCAAAGTGGCGTTCACCTTTCTGAATGGCGCGCTCGATATCCAGGGTGCCAACCACGCGGTCTTCGGTAGCCGACACCGGCAGGTTGACGAAAGAAGTAGTCACCACGGAGGAGGGCAGGGTTTCACCGTGTTCCACCCGTTCACGGCATTCCGTGCACCAGGTGGAGGGGGAATCCGGGTCACAATTAAAACGGCAATCGCTGACGATTTTCACCTGTGGAAGGAGCGCAGCCAGGGCACGTGCAGCCGTGGATTTGGCGGTTCCGCGTTCACCACGGATCAGTACACCTCCAATGCGCGGGTTGACTGCATTGAGCACGAGGGCGCGCCGCATGCGTTCCTGACCAACAATGGCTGTAAATGGGTAAATGACTGGCATGAATCAGTAGTTCCTGTATCTTTAGAATGCGGTCAAAGTGTACCACAAAAGGGGGGAATCAAAATATAATATTTTTCGTTAAGATTATTAATTTCCATAATTTAATCTGGCTGGTTGATTACCGAAATAATTAACTCATCTTCATAATAATATTTGAGATTACATTGGCTGCCATATCCTCACGATCTGCAGCATTACTGAGATGGCGGTATATTTCCCGCACCTTGAGGATATTGACAACCTGTTTCATGGACTTCGGCTCCTGGAAGAGATCCGCGATGGCTTCCCGGTACAGAGCCTCCACGCTGTTTTCCAATGTCTTGGCACGCTGGCAGTGGTTGCTGGCGACCGAGAGGTGTCTATCCTGCAGGCGGAGGATGGCAAAGTTGATCTCCACGGAGGCATCGTACAACAGGGATGCCATTCGCGCCATGAAAGGGGTGGGGGAGACACCCAGGATTTCCATCTCGTCAACCGTGGTATTCGCATAGTCGATCACATCGTCGATTTCCCGGGAGAGTGAAAAGATGTCTTCGCGATCAAACGGAGTGATGGAAGTACGCATCAGTTCCTCGATGAGGATGCGGCGCACTTCGTCCGCTTCCCGTTCCACGTTGGATATCTCCAGTGCGACGGTGGTACCGTGCTTTCCCATATAGGTTTTCAACCAATCAAGCCCTTTCATGGTCAGGCTGGATTGGTTCAAGAGTAGCTGCAGGATTTTTTCGGGTTTGCGGCTGAATATGTTTCGAATATCCATGGTAATCCCTTCCGAGGCACGGGTTGTTAATTATTTTACACTTTTTTCATGCAGGCAAGCTTGACACCCTCTACAATCCAGCTATACTTTAAGTACATCCTATTAAAGCCTGTCGATGGAGGAAGGATTTAATGGTGTGGTCCGGCTCACAAGAAGGAAATGAGCAGGTGGGGGAGGAGATAAATGGAGCAGCCCACTTCACATGCTCATAAGCCAACCTGGCTGATGCGCCAGTTCAACCTGCCGTTGGGATGGCGCTTGTTCGCCATTATCCTGGTGATAACCATCTATGCTGTCTGTTTTGAAGAACTGTATCGCCTGTTTGGAGATGCAGCCATTTTCTTCTCCCTGACGGCAGCAATCTTTTCAGGTCTATTTTTGGGGACAGTGGGGGGGCTGCTGGGGGGGTTATTTATTGGGGCTGTAAATTATTTACTCCTGAATCGAAATCATCCAATCCTTGTCCAGCAATTCCTTTCCGGTGTGGGATTGATTGTTTCGATCATGCTGCCTGTGATGGGTTGGCTGGTGGGTGGTTTGCGTTCGCTGCAAAAAAAGGTGGACAAGGAACAGGCAGTCCGAATCCGGATGGCGAAAAGGATGGAAGAGCGCATCCGGATGGAAAATCTGGTCGCGGAAATTTCACGGGGGCTTATCAACGTTCCCCTGGATGAGGTGGAGGTTCAAATTCGCTGCATCCTTCAGCAGATCGGTTCGTTTACCGGTGTGGATAGGACCTACCTGCACCTATTCTCTCCGGACGGCAGAACGGTGGCTGAACAATATGAGTGGTGGCTCTCCGGTGAAGTTGAGGTCGTTGGTCAGCCAATGGATAATTTGCATTATTACCAATGGTCCATGGCAAAATTACGCCGGTTGGAGATTGTTCAGGTTCCCGAGGTGGAAAAACTACCCGGGGAGGCAGCTCCCGAACGAAGCCTTTGGATGGAAATGGGTGAACGATCTGTTCTGGCAATTCCGGTGGCGGTGCACTCCCGGCTGGCTGGTTACCTGGGTCTGAGTACCCGAACCTCCACCAAAGCATGGAATGATGAAGATATCCGGTTATTAAGAACAGTGGTTAATTTGGTGGCGCAGCTTTTGGAACACCGCGATGACCTGCTGGCATCCAGGGATCTACAACAACGCCTGAGGGATATTTTTACCCAGGCGGGGATTGGCATGGTGATCACGGAACCTTCCGGAAAAATCCTGGAGACCAATAAATTTCTTGACAGGATGCTGGGATACAAGCCTGGCGAGCTGGTTGGGAATTCCATACAGGCAATCACCCATCCTGGTGATTATCCACGCGAGCGCGAATTGATTCGCAATTTACCGGCAACATCGGATGAGCCGTTGATTTTCGAAAAACGAATTTTAAGAAAAAATGGTCAATTGGTCTGGGTGCGAACGACCCTTTCCTTTGTGCGGGATGTACAACATCGTCAGACCATGATCATCGGTTCCATGGAGGATATTTCCTCGCGTAAACAATCAGAAGCCAACCTGCACCAACGACAGGCAATTCTGGAAGCGGTTGCCGCAGCTGCCGAGAGATTTTTGGCAGTGGGGGATTGGGATAAAAGCATCCTGGCAGCGATTGAAGCCCTGGGTTGGGCAACCAATGTCAGCAGGGTGGTCATCCTCGAGACCATACCCGATTCAGGCGGCAGGGTAAGAGCTGCCAACAGCTATTCCTGGATGGCTCCAGGTATGGCACACAGCAAGGGAATGGCTTTGAATCCGGATGCAATCTTTGCTGAACCAGGATTTACGGATTGGGAACAACGGCTGCGAAATAATCAGACTATCCGGTTGGAAAAGAAGGATTTTCCAGGCACACCGATCTTCCAGTATGTACATTCGCTCATGCTGGTTCCCATCTTTGTGGATGACAGGTGGTGGGGAATAATCCTGTTGGAAGACCAGATGGCGGACCGGCGGTGGACAGACGGCGAGGAGGAAGCGCTGCGGGTTGCTGCCGGTGTGCTGGGCATGGCTGTCCAACACCGACAGGTGCAGGATCAAATCAACCGCCTTTATGGGGCGGAACGCCAGGCTCGTCAGCTGGCTGAGGCTCTGACTGTTTCAGCTGCAACTTTGAATGCCTCCCTGCAAACCGGTGCAGTTCTGGATCATATCCTTTCACATCTTGACAAGTTCCTGCCGCATGATGCTGCGAACGTGATGTTGGTGGAAGATGGGCGTGCCAAGGTACAGCGTGCATATGGATATTCACAGGAAGAGATGAAGCTGCCTGGAATGCAGCAAAAATTAGCTGTTCATCAATCGCCCTGGTTGGATCGGGCTGCCAACAGCCGGCGTCCGGTCATTGTGACCGACCTCAAAGCAGAATCAAATGGGGGTGAGGTTGAGGGGCTGGAATGGATCCGGTCGTTCTGTGTCATTCCGATTATTCATGCTGATCGTACGCTGGGGTTTATCAACCTTCAAAGTACAAACCCGGAGGCTTTTCAACCCAGTCAACTCGAGATGATGGAAGCGTTTGCAGACCAGGCGGCTTTGGCACTGCAAAATGCCTGGCTGTTTGAACAATCCCGGGAAAATGCCAGACAGATTGCCATGTTGAATGAAATTACCCGCGCAGCCATCGGAGCTCCATCGTTGATTGAAATGCTGGAAATTGTTGTCAACCGGGTGTGCGAGGTCTTCCACACGGATAATGCCTACCTGACATTTTGGGACGAAAAAAATCAACGCCCCATCCCCATGGCTTCTTCCCACGATCCCGACAGGGAGTATCAGCAGAGCACCATTTATCCTGAGGAAGTGACTCTGACCGCATCGGTGATGGAATGCGGGCATTTACTGGCTGTTGAGGATGCAACCAATTCACCGTATATCAGTCAGCGGATAGCAATTCACTTTAATGAAAAGGCTTTATTGGGACTGCCATTGATTGTGGGCGGGAAAAAACTGGGAGCATTAATCCTGGCATATCAGGACACCCACCGGTTCGATCGTGAGGAACTGGCGATGACTGAACAGGCTGCCAACCAGATAGCCCTGGCGGTTGCCAAGGAACAACTATTGGAGTCGGAAAAAGTTCGTACGAACCAGTTGCTGCGGGCAAATCATTTCATCTCGGCACTAAATCACATTGCTTCCCAGGTGGAATCAGCAGGTATATTGAATCAGGTTTTGGATATGCTGGGGGGCGAATTGTTGGCGATGGGTTTGCGCTGCATTGTAGCCCTCCGGAACAATGAACCGCAGTTGGTGGTTGAATATTATTCATATCAAGCAGATTTACCCGACCTGATCTCACGCTTTAATCCAGCGCTTATGGACAATCTGCGGCTGATCATGGATCGTGAACCCCTGGTGCGCAAGGTGTTGGAAGATTGCAAACCATTGTTCATCCGGAACATGCTGGACCTGGCTGAGGATGGACTTGCCATGTGTCCATCCGAACTTGCTGCGGAAATTTTTTACCAGGCTGGCATGTCAGTAGCAACCCGCCTGTTCCTGATGCCGTTAATGGTCAAGGATGAGGCAGTGGGAGTAATGGCGATCTGGGGTGAGGATGTGATGGAGGACGACCTGTCGGTTCTGTCCACGTTTGCCAGCCAGGCGGCGGCAGCCATTCATAATGCACGTCTTTACGAGGAAATTCAACGGCTGGCAAGTACGGATGACCTGACAGGATTGTTGAACCATCGCGGCTTGTTCGAACGCGGCAGGGAGGAGGTGGAACGCGCCTTGCGGTTTGGACGTCCACTTTCTGCCATTATGATGGATATTGATCACTTTAAAAAATTCAATGATCAGTACTCCCACATTGTTGGGAATGAAATTTTGGTCATGTTGGGGCAGCGCTGCCGGCAGAGCCTGCGCGAACTTGACCTGGTGGCACGTTATGGGGGTGATGAAATTTGCGTGTTGTTAATCGAGGGTGATGCCATTACTGCAGTGCGGGTGGCGGAACGGATCCGCCATGCAGTGAGGGATAAACCCTTCCTGTGCAGTGCCGGGGAGACCCAGGTGACACTCAGCCTGGGTGTGGCAACCCTTGATCCCACCGAGGATTCGCTGGAACGATTAATCGAACGGGCAGACAGGGCATTGTATCAAGCCAAGCGGCGTGGTCGGGACCGGGTTGTGGTCCGCTGAGTTCCAACCAGGTCCGTCTATCGGGAGTTGATCTGGTTGATCCGGTTCAGGCTCGGTCGGCTGAAAAATTGCAGGTTTTCTTCCAAAATGGACGGCACCACCGAACCCGGCTGTGGACGGCTGATCAGGAAGCCCTGGATTTGTTCGCACCCCAAAGGAATCAGAAAATCAAGTTGCTCCTGCTTTTCCACACCTTCTGCTGTGACTGTCAGGTTCAGGGCGTGCGCCAGGGCAACAATTGCCTGGGTGATGGCGGTATCGTGTGAATTTTGGGGAATATTTCCAATAAATGACTGGGCAATTTTAATATGGCGGAATGGGAATCGTTTCAAATTGCTGAGGGAGGAGTAACTGGTACCGAAATCATCCATGGCAATCTCGACACCTGTCCGGCTGATCGAATCCAGCACATGATGGGTCTGATCCAGATCCTGCATTGCGGTGCTTTCGGTTACTTCAAGCTGTAAAAAATGGGCTTTCAGCCCGGTTTTCTCGAGGACGGATCTCACCATGGCAGGAAAATCAGGGTTCTCAATTTGTTTGGCTGAGATATTCACCGCAATTTTTAGGTCCGAATAACCGCCTAAATGCCATTCCTTCAATTGCCGGCAGGCTTCCCCCAGAACCCATTCGCCAATCGGTACAATCAATCCGGTTTCTTCAGCCAGGTTGATGAAATTACCGGGCAACAACAGACCTTGAGTGGGGTGCTGCCAGCGGCAGAGAGCTTCGAAGGCAATGATTTTACCGCTGGTAAGCGAAAGGATGGGCTGATAGAACACCCTTAATTCCTGCCGTTCGAGCGCCCGCCGTAAATCCATCTCAATTTGAAGCAGGTTCATGGAAAATGCGTGCATCTCAGAGTCAAATATTTCATAGCGCGCCCTGCCGTTGGATTTGGCGCGGTAAAGCGCCGTGTCCACATCGCGCAAAACTTCTTCCGGAGATTCAACCCTGTCATCCACCAGGGTAATACCGATGCTGGCGGATGTGAACACTTCGCGTTGATCAATCTCATAAGGTTCCATGAGCACACTCTGCAGATGGCGGGCGAACTGGATGGCTTCATTTATGTTTCGCAGGTTTTCCATGAGAATGACGAATTCATCGCCGCCAAACCGTGTCAGGGTGTCACCAGGACGCAAGCTTTCCTGCAGGCGTTTGCTAACCGCAATCAACATTTGGTCGCCATAATAATGACCCAAACTCTCGTTCACCAATTTAAAACGATCCAAATCCAAAAAGAGCACTGCAGCCAGATATTCGCCATTTGATTTCCGCCATTCAATGCAACGACGAATTTGTTCCAGGATGTAGGGGCGGTTTGGCAGACCGGTAAGCGGATCATGGAGGGCATCGTGCCGCAGGCGTTCTTCAATCGTTCTGCGCACATTGATATCGGTGATGGAACCGCTCATACGCATAACCACACCGTTTTCATCCCTCACCGCCAAACCACGTGCCAGGATCCAACAATGGGATCCATCACTGTGCAAGGAACGGTATTCGCATTCAAAATGCTGGGTCATGCCCTTGAAATGAGCGGCAAGCTCCGTGGTCACCTGGCGGATATCATCGCGGTGGATGCGGTCAAACCATTCATCCGGGCTGCCACTGATTGTCTGGCCGGATAAACCCAGGATTTCCTTCCATCGGGGTGAGTAATAGACCTGATTGGTGCGCATATCCCAGTCCCAGAGCCCATCATTGGCACCCCGGACAGCCAGCGCATAGCGTTCTTCGCTGTCCCTTAAGGCATCCTCGAAATGGCGGCGGTGGATGGACATAGCAATCTGGGAGGAGACAAATTCAAGAATTTTTTTCGCCTTCTCGCCAAATCGAATGGCATCAGTGTAACTTTGGACACCCAGTACTCCAATTGTCTCCTGGTTGATTCGCAGGGGAACACCCAGCCAGTCAATCGATGGTGATCCGATGGAATCCACCCTGCCTTCCGCTGCCAATTCGTCGAATTTTTCCGGCGGAACCAGGAGGGATTTACCGATTTTCATGACATAACCAGTCAGACCTTTGCCTGCTGGTATTGGATTTGGGCAGGGATCATGGGCATCCGACCAGTAAGGAAAGGTCAGCATATTGGTAGCCGGATCCAGGAGAGCAATGTAGAAATTATCCGCCGGGATGAGGTTTTTCACAATTTCGTGGATGGAACGATAAACATCATCCAGGGTGGGCGCGACCAAAGCAGCCTGGGATATCTGGTATACCGCCTGGGCAACCTTCTCGGCATTTCTACGTTCAGTGATATCCCTTACCATGCTGAGAATCTCCTCACCGCAAAGAATGATCCGGGCTTCAAAAGTATGCGGCTCATTGTTCAGGTTAACCACATATTCAACGGTTTGCATCTTCCCGGTTTCAATTGCGGCTTGTATACCGGCAAGGAGGTCCACTCCCACATCAGTGGGTAGAAACTCAGTCAGCGGTCTGTTTAGAATAAATTCCGGTGGGGCAGCAAGTTTGGTGAGATCGTTGGCATGAAAATTAATAATTGTGCCATCCTGCAAGGTCTGGAACATAATGTCAGGTATGGCATTCAGGATGGCACGACTGCGCGCCTGGCTTTGTTGAAGAGAATCTTCGATTACTTTGCTATCTGTAATATCATAAATGGCGCCCTGAACAAATTCAGGCTTGCCATCCGCTCCCAGGAGGTTCTGTAAATTCTCGCGAATCCAGCGAATTGTGCCATCCTTGCGAATAATGCGATACTCCCTTTCCGCTGCCTGGTATGGCAATGTCGCAAAACATTGGAAACTTACCATCAGTGCAGGAAGATCACGAGGATCCACAATTTCAGTCCAGAGAGGTTTTTTGGAGATGAAATCAGCCTCGGAATATCCGGTGATTTGTTCCACAGCACCATGGAAGAAGATTACCGTGCCATCAAGGCGGGCGCGGTAAGCAATCCCTTGAAAATTATGGACAAAGGAACGGTAGCGCTGCTCACTTTCCGCCAGGGCATTCCGGGAACGGGTGATGGTTCCGATCATCGAGCGGATGATTTCGGCGACGATGATCAGCGTGACAGCAATCATGAAGATGGTGCGAATGGAGCTGATATAACTGGCTGAAATGGAATGTGTGACCAGCAGTGCGATCATAACCGCAAGGATGACAGTGACAATGTAGGTCGAGCGGGGATAAAAAATCGCCGCAATCAGGATCGGACCTGCCATCAAAATCAGGAGTGCATCGGAATTGGGAAAATTTTGCAGGATCAAGCCCAGTATGGACGCGAAAACAACAAACCCCCCTGTGAACCATATGGGCGATAATTTCCTGCGAAATTGTTCCATGCGAACCTCATTATAGACGCGTGTAAATTAAGGTAAATGTAGAGAATCATTACAAATCTGCAAGGTCTAGATGCGCAAGAAATATGCCATGCGGGGTGTTGGCTTCCGTTTGTTATTGATGATTGAAATAGAACACATGTTCTGTTATAATACATTCAATCCCGATGATGTCGGATTGAAACCATGAACCTCTGGCAATCCCTTTTACGCGCTTTCCATCTTTCACCCGCCCGGCGGACCCTGCGCTTTGACCAGACGCTGATGTCACCCCTGCTGACACTGGCAGCACGTGAACAGCGTCCTGTGGATGAACTGGCAGCCGACCTGCTGCAGGATGCCTTGCAGCAGCGCCAGGCGGCTGAAGTGAACCTCCAGCGCTGGCGGCAGCTTTCCTGCCGGGAGCAGGAAGTGGCGGCGCAGGTCTGCCTAGGCTATACCAATGCCGAGATTGCCAGCCGTCTTTCCATCTCCGTACCGACCGTCAAGACGCATGTGCGCAATGCGCTGCAGAAATTTGGGTTTTCCCGCCGCACCGAACTGCAGCACGCCCTGGCGGACTGGGATTTTAATGCCTGGGAAGGACCCAACCCCGCTCATCCGCGGGATTAATCCTTTTTTCCACCCAAATTCATCCCGGGGAGCATTGTGCAGTACGCCTGCGGCAGGTATGCTGGAGGCATGAATGCCATCCTGCCG